>OFCG01000601.1_pt1 | contig 11250 bp, 7 predicted proteins | sample 1520781 | NCBI WGS metagenome assembly OFCG01 (sample SAMEA2699038, study PRJEB24076) | metagenome | reverse complement strand
ATAACGGGCACGAAAATCCGTAATACTGCTCTTGCGTATACTCTCAAGTATCTGGGCATCCACATTCGGGTTTTCAAAGAAATTGAGTCCGATCACCTCCGACTTATCTGAAATTCCCAGAATATCCATATCCCTCTCGTTCAAATCCACCAGATTCCCCTCTTTATCGTAAATCTCCACCCCGGCAGGAATATTGGCAAAGATGTTTTTGAAGAGTCTTTCACTGCGTGCCAAAGCTGCTTGTTCGAAGATTACTTTCTCTTTCGCCCTGCGCAGTTCAAGGCAAATACTGATTACATTGGCCAAAGAAGACAGCCAGCGATAATCTTCGTCCGACCATGAAGCGGAACCATCCACCAAATCTACTCCCATAAATCCGTAGACATGATCATTGACTACCAATGGAGTCGCCATCAAAGCCTTAATTCCCTGACGGGACAACACCTCATATTCACCCTGCCCCATTCCAGGCATCGGCTTTAATGTTTCAAATAAAATAGGCTTCTTGCCCAATATCTGTGATGTCCACCACGGCATGAAGTCTACCGGAATTTCCTGCAATTTATTTATTTCCGCTTTTACTCCTTCCGCTACAACTTCATAGGTACAGTTATAAAAATGATTTTCTTCGTCCGTCTCGAAAATATAGGCACGTCCCGCCCGATAAAAAGCCAGAATATCTTTTAATATCTCATAAATTCCTGTCTCGACTTCTTCATCTTTCAGAAAACGGGACAAAGACCGTGAAATTGAGTTCTGATAATAAAGCAAATCATTGATACGGTGTGAGATGGTTTCCGTTTTTTCATATTCCACCTTTTCGACAGATTTCTGTTCAAAGTCTGCCGCATGTTCAGCCACATATTTCCATAAGGGGGCGGCGTTGAGTGACTGCATGATCTCATTGTTTTCCAGCAGTTGTTTCACTTCTTCAAAAGTCAGCAGATGTACAGACAAATCTTCGGTATCTTCCAGATGTTGATGATCTATCGGTTCGACATTCGTAGCTAGGAAGCAATGAGTCAGGTTGGTATGCGTACTCGGATTGGCAGATATCACCATGTATTCCTGCCAGTTTCCTTTTCCATATCCGGTCTCCTCCCACAGTTCGCGCTGAGCGGAAACTAATGGGGAAGCATCCTCTTTATCACAAACTCCGGCACAGAGTTCATAAGAGGTACGTCCCAATCTAGGACGATACTGACGGACAAATACAAATTTGCCGTCTTTGGTTATTGCTATCATGTTTACCCAATCGGGATATTCAAGAATATAATATTCAGGGATGTGGTTTCCATTAGGTAATAGCATATCTTCGCAGCGAACTGTCAACCACGGGCGGCGAAACAGATATTTGCTACTTACTGTTTTCCAGGCCTTCTCTTTCTCTTCCATCATTATTTGGTTTGCTTGCGGCAAAAGTAATGATTTTAGCCGGATAACTATTGCCCTATACAAACAAATATCTGTTTTTTACTCGCAAGTGATCTCTATTGTCTGGACCTGTTCGAGGTACTTCTTTGTAGCACTAACCAGCGAACTCCCCATATAATACAAAAACATCAGGCTGATGATGATCATCAATGCACCGATCATCGCAAAACGACTTCTTTGTTCCAACATACTGCTACTCATATCTCTTCTCCTCTCTTATTTTATGTTTTACAAAGATAACACCGAAATGCTACAAAAAATTGACAAGAATGTTTCAAAAACCTTAAATATTGAATTTATTTAACCAACCGGAGGGAAATAGTCTCCTGCATACAGGCTGTTTTATCCTTCCGGAAATATTAATGTAACAATCTGCTACATTCAATTTAACGATTATTAGTTTATCCGCAAACTAGTTACTATCTTTGCACCCACTAACAACCCTTTTAATTACTATATGGCTTTTACTAATAATATTATGATTGTCCGGCATAAATTGCTGGCTGACCTTGTCAGACTCTGGAAAAACGACCAGTTAGTAGAAAAAATTGACCGTCTCCCTATTGAGCTGAGTCCGCGCAAATCAAAACCGCTGGGGCGTTGCTGCGTACACAAAGAACGTGCTGTATGGAGATACAAGACCTTCCCGCTGATGGGACTGGATATGACGGATGAACACGATGAAGTAACTCCTCTCTCCGAATATGCACGGATGGCACTGAACCGCCCGGAGCCAAGTAAGGAAAATATCATGTGTGTCATTGACGAAGCCTGTTCTTCCTGCGTACAGATTAATTATGAAATCACCAATCTTTGCCGGGGATGTGTGGCACGCAGCTGCTATATGAATTGCCCTAAGGATGCAATACGTTTCAAGAAAAACGGTCAGGCAATGATTGATCATGATACTTGCGTCAGTTGCGGTATCTGCCATAAGAGTTGTCCTTATCACGCGATTGTATATATCCCCGTTCCTTGCGAAGAATCCTGCCCGGTGAAAGCTATCAGCAAAGATGAGCATGGCGTGGAACATATTGACGAAAGCAAGTGCATCTACTGTGGAAAATGTATGAATGCCTGCCCGTTCGGTGCTATCTTTGAGATTTCACAAACCTTTGATGTACTGCAACACATCAAGAAAGGAGAAAAGTTGGTAGCTATCATCGCTCCGTCTATCCTCGGACAGTTCAAGACTTCTATCGAACAGGTATACGGTGCCTTTAAAGAAATAGGATTCACCGACATTATCGAAGTAGCCGAAGGAGCCATGATGACCACCAGCAACGAGGCACACGAACTGCTGGAAAAACTGGAAGAAGGTCAGAAATTCATGACTACCTCCTGCTGTCCTTCATACATTGAACTGGTAGAAAAGCACATGACGGAAATGAAACCGTACGTTTCTACCACAGGATCACCGATGTATTATGCGGCACGAATCGCCAAAAAGAAACATCCGGATGCGAAGATTGTATTTGTCGGTCCGTGCGTAGCCAAACGAAAAGAGGTACGCCGTGACGATGCTGTAGACTATATCCTGACATTCGAGGAAGTAGGTTCTATCTTGGATGGAATGGACATTCAGCTGGAACAGGTGAATTCTTTCTCTATACTGCATACTTCCGTCCGTGAAGCACATGGTTTTGCACAAGCCGGTGGTGTGATGGGAGCCGTAAAAGCATATCTGAAAGAAGAAGCGGACAAGATCAATGCTATCCAAGTGTCGGATATCAACAAAAAAAATATAGCCTTGCTGCGCGCCTGTGCCAAAACAGGAAAAGCAGCGGGACAGTTTATCGAAGTGATGGCTTGCGAAGGTGGCTGTATCACCGGACCAAGTACGCACAACGACATTGTTTCAGGACGTCGTCAATTAGCACAAGAACTGCTCAAGCGGAAAGAAAGCTATGAGACAATGGATAGATAAACTGCAAGAAGAAAGGACACTCCAACCGGAAGAATTCCGGCAACTGCTGACCGAATGTGACGGAGAATCATTGCGCTATATCAATAAACAGGCGCAAGAAGTCAGTCTCCGTCATTTCGGAAACCGGATTTTTATTCGCGGACTGATTGAAGTCAGTAACTGTTGTCGAAATAACTGCTACTACTGCGGTATCCGGAAAGGGAATCCGAATCTGGAACGTTATCGGTTATCCACAGAAAATATACTGAATTGTTGCAAGCAGGGGTATGACCTCGGCTTCCGTACTTTTGTGCTGCAAGGGGGAGAAGACCCCGTACTGACAGATGAACGGATAGAGGATATAGTTTCAACGATTCGCCGGAGTTATCCTGATTGCGCCATTACACTGTCACTGGGCGAAAAGTCGCGGGAAGCATACGAGCGTTTCTTTCAGGCAGGAGCCAACCGCTATCTGTTGCGTCACGAGACTTATGACAAAGAACATTATCAACAACTGCACCCTACCGGTATGTCATGCGAGCATCGTCTGCAATGCTTACGGGATTTAAAGGACATCGGCTATCAGACAGGCACCGGAATCATGGTAGGCAGTCCGGGACAGACTATAAAACACCTGATTCAGGATATTCTGTTTATCGAACAGCTTCGCCCCGAAATGATTGGTATCGGCCCCTTCCTGCCTCATGGTGAAACGCCTTTTGCCCAGTCTCCCAGCGGAACCGTGGAACAGACGCTCCTTTTATTATCCATCTTCCGTCTGATGCATCCGTCGGCGCTGATTCCGGCAACTACGGCACTGGCTACCCTCACTCCCGACGGACGGGAACGGGGAATACTGGCAGGCGCCAATGTAGTCATGCCCAATTTGTCGCCACAGGAAGAACGCAAAAAGTACAATCTGTATAATAACAAAGCCTCCCTCGGAGCGGAATCTGTGGAGGGACTCAACATATTGCAACAGCAGCTGGAAAAGATCGGTTATCAAATCTCCTTCTCCAGAGGCGATTACAAACAATAAAGAAATGTATAAAATAGATTCACCCCAAGCAGAAGAATTCATTCATCATGAAGAGATTCTGGAAACTCTTGAATATGCACGGAATCACAAAAATAACCGCGCATTCATAGAACAGCTGATCGAAAAAGCCGCTCTTTGCAAGGGACTGACGCACCGCGAAGCAGCTACCCTGCTGGAATGTGACCAACCTGACCTGATAGAACGAATCTTCCATCTCGCCAAAGAAATCAAACAGAAGTTTTACGGCAACCGTATCGTTATGTTCGCACCGCTTTACCTGTCGAACTATTGCGTAAACGGATGCGTATATTGCCCTTATCATGCCAAAAACAAAACAATCGCCCGCAAGAAACTGACGCAGGAAGAAATACGCAAGGAAGTAATCGCTTTGCAGGATATGGGGCATAAACGTCTGGCACTTGAAGCCGGCGAACATCCGACTCTCAACTCACTGGAGTATATACTGGAATCCATCCGGACCATTTATAGTATCAGACACAAGAATGGGGCTATCCGCCGTGTAAACGTAAATATCGCCGCCACTACCGTCGAGAACTATCGCCGGTTGAAAGATGCCGGCATCGGCACGTATATCCTATTTCAGGAAACTTATCACAAAAAGAACTACGAAGCTCTCCACCCCACCGGACCGAAAAGTAACTATGCTTATCATACCGAAGCAATGGACCGCGCCATGGAAGGCGGCATAGACGACGTAGGAATGGGAGTGCTCTTCGGACTGAATACCTATCGCTATGACTTCGTAGGATTATTGATGCACGCAGAACATCTGGAAGCCCGTTTCGGTGTGGGTCCGCACACTATCAGCGTGCCGCGCATCTGTTCGGCGGACGACATCAATGCGGGAGATTTTCCCAATGCGATTTCCGATGATATATTCAGTAAGATTGTAGCTGTCATCCGGATAGCGGTTCCTTACACCGGCATGATTATATCCACACGTGAATCACAGGAGTCCCGCAAAAAAGTGCTTGAACTCGGTATCTCACAAATCAGCGGCGGCTCCCGCACCAGCGTAGGCGGCTATGCGGAAACGGAACTTCCGGAAGATAACTCCGCACAATTTGATGTAAGCGACACCCGGACATTGGACGAAGTGGTCAACTGGCTGCTCGAATCAGGATATATCCCCAGCTTCTGCACCGCCTGCTATCGGGAAGGACGCACCGGGGACCGATTTATGTCCTTAGTCAAATCGGGACAGATAGCCAACTGCTGCGGCCCCAATGCATTAATGACTCTGAAAGAATACCTCGAAGATTATGCATCGGAAGACACCCGAATCAAAGGTATGAAGCTGATAGCCAAAGAGACCGACCGGATTCCGAATCCCAAAATCAGAGAAATAGCCATCCGGAACTTAAAAGATATTGCGGAAGGAAAAAGAGATTTCAGATTTTAAGGGGCAAGGTGCCCCTGCCAAGTTTCCATGCGGATAATTAACGTTACAACAATTGCTTGATTTATGAATTTAGTCCACACCCCCAATGCCAACCGGCTCCACATCGCCCTCTTCGGAAAGCGTAACAGCGGAAAATCCTCCCTGATCAATGCACTGACCGGACAGGATACCGCTCTTGTTTCCGATACTCCCGGAACAACGACCGACCCCGTGCAGAAAGCAATGGAAATTCACGGTATCGGTCCTTGTCTGTTCATTGATACTCCGGGATTTGACGATGAAGGTGAGTTAGGAAACAGGCGTATCGAACGCACATGGAAAGCCGTAGAGAAAACCGATATCGCCCTTCTGCTTTGCGCAGGTGGTAGCTCTGCAGAGGAAACCGGAGAACCGGACTTTACCGAAGAACTTCATTGGCTGGAACAACTCAAGGCAAAAAACATCCCGACCATTCTGCTTATCAACAAGGCAGATATACGGAAGAACACCGCATCCCTTGCCATCCGGATAAAGGAGACTTTTGGAAGCCAGCCGATTCCTGTCAGTGCCAAAGAGAAGACAGGCATCGAACTGATACGACAAGCCATTCTGGAAAAGTTGCCGGAAGATTTCGATCAGCAAAGTATTACTGGTAACCTGGTAACGGAAGGAGATCTTGTCTTGCTGGTCATGCCACAAGACATTCAAGCCCCCAAAGGGAGGCTTATTTTGCCACAAGTGCAGACAATGCGGGAATTGCTCGACAAGAAATGTCTGATCATGAGCTGCACCACAGATAAGTTACGGGAAACGCTGCAAGCCCTCTCCCGCCCTCCTAAACTGATTATTACAGACTCACAAGTCTTTAAAACAGTCTACGAGCAAAAGCCTGAAGAAAGCAGACTGACCTCTTTTTCCGTCCTTTTTGCAGGTTATAAAGGAGATATCCGGTACTATGTGAAAAGTGCCTCAGCCATCGGAAGTCTGACAGAATCTTCCCGTGTACTGATAGCCGAAGCCTGCACACACGCCCCTCTATCCGAAGACATCGGGAGAGTAAAACTTCCGCATCTGTTAAGAAAGCGGATTGGAGAAAAGTTATCGATAGATATCGTGGCGGGAACTGATTTCCCGCAGGATCTCACTCCTTATTCTTTGGTTATCCATTGCGGCGCTTGTATGTTCAACCGCAAATATGTGCTGAACCGCATCGAAAGAGCAAGGCTACAAAATGTGCCGATGACAAATTACGGAGTAGCTATCGCTTTCCTCAACGGGATACTTAATCAAATAGAATATTAAAATAAAAAGAACAGAACCTTGCAGACTTCAAGCATTTGTCTTATATTAGTCACGCAATCAAATATTTATTAACTTTAGACATAAACAAATGAAAAAGAGAACTATGGCTTTGGCCATCTTTCTGGCAACCGGTGTTACTATGCAAGCACAAGACCGACTGACACAGTACAAAGTCCGGAATGCCATCAGCGTTCGTACCCCCATTATGAACGACAGCATCAATCCTAAAGGAGAAAAACACACCAAAAAGATGTTACTCCAGACCCCGGTCGTACTACATTTGCCGGATGCACCGATGCAGTCGCTCACTGCGGACACAGCGGGGTATCTCAGCTTCGAGAAAGCAGATAAAGACAATAAACTTTATCTGGTTAAGACTCAGATTCGTGCAGAACGTTTCCTGAAAGGGAAGTTGAAAATCACCTCCCCCGTCCGCTGGGAAGTCTTCATTGACGGAGCCTCCAAGCAAGTAAAAGATGCGGCAGAAGACAGCATCACCTCCGGCTCATCACGTGACATCGCTCTCAGCCTTGAACCGGAGCGGGATTACGAGATAATCATCAAACTGCTTTCTGCTTCCGACGACAAAGCGGCTCCAACGCTGAAATGCGAACTGATCAAAGACGAGAAATTCAAGGATATCGCCTGCAATCTAGATCCGGAAGCAAAGAAGCGTTTTTCTCTCGACAATACAGTTTATGGCAACCGTGCCATCTCTGTTTCCATCTCTCCCAGCGGAAAGTATCTGCTGACCCGTTATTGGGATAACCACGCCGCCAAACGCTCACGCACTTATTGCGAACTGACGGAACTAAAGAGCGGAAAAGTACTCCTGACCAATCTCAGAGACGGCATGAGCTGGATGCCTAAAAGTGACAAGTTATACTACACGGTAACTGCCCTGACAGGAAATGACGTAATCACCCTCGATCCTGCCACACTCCGCGAAGAAACGATTTTGCAAAGTATTCCCGAACAGAGTTTCAGATGGTCGCCCAACGAAGATTTTCTGATTTACTATCCCCGCGAAGAAGGAGTCAAAGAAGATGGTCCTCTCCGCCGCATCGTAAGTCCTGCAGACCGTATTCCCAATTCCCGCGGACGGAGTTTCCTTGCGAAATACAACCTGGCCGACGGTGTCTCCGAGCGCCTGACCTATGGCAACCACAGCACATATCTGCAAGATATTTCTCCGGACGGAAAATACATGTTATACAGTACATCCAAAGAAAACATCACTCAACGTCCGTTCTCTCTGTCCTCACTTTACCAAGTAGATTTGGAAACGTTGAAAGTGGATACTCTTTTCTATGAAGACCGCTTTATCGGAGGTGCGGGCTACTCTCCTGACGGCAAGCAGCTATTGCTGACCGGCAGCCCCGAAGCGTTCGGCGGCATCGGAAAGAATTGTGGCAATCACCCTATTGCCAATGATTTCGATACTCAGGCCTTTATTATGGATCTGAGTACCCGCAAGATACAACCGATTACCAAAGACTTTCATCCGACAGTCAGCCCTCTGCAATGGAATCATGGCGATGGGTGCATCTATTTCAATACGGACGATGGCGATTGCAAAAACATCTATCGTTATTCTCCGAAGGACGGAAAATTTGAGAAGCTGAACCTCGAAACGGATGTTACCAGCGCTTTCGCTTTGTCCGAATACAATCCGGGCATCGCAGCTTACATCGGTCAATCGGACTACAACGCCGGAGTGGCCTATCTCTATGACATGAAGAAAAAGACTTCCAGCCTGCTTGCCGACCCGATGAAACCGATTCTGGAGAAAATAGAATTAGGCAAAACAGAGCCGTGGAACTTTACCGCTTCCGACGGAACTGTCATCACTGGCAAGATGTGCCTGCCTCCGAATTTTGATCCGAACAAGAAATATCCGATGATTGTATATTACTATGGCGGTACGACTCCGACTACCCGCGGAATCAGTAATCCGTATTGCGCACAATTATTCGCTTCACGTGACTATGTGGTCTACGTCATCCAGCCTAGCGGAACGATTGGCTTCGGACAGGAATTCTCCGCCCGCCACGTCAATGCGTGGGGCAAACGTACAGCAGATGACATCATCGAAGGCACGAAGCAGTTCTGCAAAGAGCATCCGTTTGTGGATGAAAAGAAAATCGGATGTCTCGGTGCTTCTTATGGCGGATTCATGACGCAGTATTTACAGACGCAGACGGATATTTTCGCCGCTGCCGTATCGCACGCCGGAATCAGTGACGTGACCAGCTACTGGGGTGAAGGTTACTGGGGTTATTCCTACAATGCCATCGCCGCAGCCGACAGTTACCCGTGGAAGGACCCGGACTTGTTCACCAAACAAGGCTCCCTGTTCAACGCCGACAAGATAAACACTCCGTTACTGCTGCTACACGGTACGGTAGATACCAATGTGCCTATCGGTGAAAGTATCCAGCTTTTCAACGCATTGAAGATACTTGGCAAGACTGTAGAGTTCGTGACCGTAGACGGAGAAAACCATTTCATCTCCGATTATGACAAGCGAATCAAATGGCATAACTCCATCATGGCATGGTTTGCCCGTTGGCTACAGGATCAACCGGAATGGTGGAAGGAAATGTATCCGGAACGCCATTTATAATTTATGATAAATACGTATCCCCGGTCGTACACAAGAGTAATTCTTGGATATACTACCGGGGATACTTCTACTTTGTAATCTCATCTATTTTAATTCTACCTCGATAGCTGCCGGATAAAGCCGTTGCGGATCAAAGAACACCGCACAGCTATTAACCATATTCTTCAAATCAGCCTTTACTTTTCCCTCGAAAACCTTTTTGCCATTCACCGTCAGAGTCACCTTTTCAGTTAAATCGACCAGCTCGTCGCAGAGATAAATGACCACTTTCCCTTTATGCACCTGCGCATATTTCTTCGCAAACTTCATCTCTATTCCCCATCGTTGATCCTTCTCCGTAGCTTCATAAACAACATCATCGACCTTCAATGAAATATGATTTCCCGAAATACTCATTTCATAATAAGTACGCGACTTCCCCTCTTCATCGGATCTTTCCTTCACATACAGATTATAAAATCCTTTCCGGTAGAGTCCGTCCATTTCAAAATTCTCCCAGCTTACATATTTGGGATAAGGATTACGGACATATTGCTTCAGCCAGGGAGTCGTCGGACGATAATCAATACTATGCCCCATTCCGGGAATCAGTTCTATCTTGTGAGTGAAATAGCCGGGATGCTGATGCGCCAAACTATCGAATGCTTCCCGTACATATCCGGTCAGTGTATTCCGGTAGAATCCGGTATCCTTATCTCCTGTCCGCAAAGAAAAAGCAATATTACTACAATTCTCCGCAGGAGCATTCTTTAAAGGTTCCCCTCCTGCCATCGGTCCCGCAGCAGCCCAATAATCAGCATAAAATGAGGCCAGACGCTGACTGCCATATCCGCCTTCCGAGATTCCAAAAACATACACTCTGTTGGGATCAATCTTTCCCAAGAGTAAGGATTGTCGCAGCAATTTCTCCCAGGCAAACTGTTTAGCTTTTTGCCACCAACGATAGTACTCGCCTTCGTTCGGAATCTGTGGAATAAAGTAAACGGAAGGAGCATCATCAAAATTCCGGCAAATATTCAATCCGGTACTCCATTCCCGCTCTTTGGGTCCCGAACCATGCAGATAGAGGAATAATGGAAGTTCATTTCCTGCTTCATCTGTCCCTTTCATTCCCCAGTAATAGGGCATCACTGCATTTGGTTCCAAACTATCAGGAAGTTCCCAATAGCCGGTAGAAGCGGATGAGAGTGTATCCAAAGCTATTAATTTTTCTTCTTTAAAACCATCATTTGCCTCTTTCCACAACTGCCATACGACATCACGATAGTGTTCTACTTCTGACAGTTTCAACGGTTTTCCTGCGTCAAAAGTGGTTGTCTTACCGGAAAGAGATTCAGAAAAGAACGTAACAATCTCTTTTCTTGTCTGTGCCTTCACCGACTTCTTCAGGGAGTTCTCATTGGTTTCGAGTTCATGAGCAGTCGAGGAGGCAATACTGGCAGCACAGATTATGCCTAGAAAAAGTGTGTTTCTTATTGTTTTCATATTACTTTGGGGGTTGTTGTTTTTCATATATTTGCTATCAATTCAATGTATGCACA
>OFCG01000581.1_pt1 | contig 11730 bp, 10 predicted proteins | sample 1520781 | NCBI WGS metagenome assembly OFCG01 (sample SAMEA2699038, study PRJEB24076) | metagenome | reverse complement strand
CCAAGGCGCTCGCCGACTTCCTGTTCGACGACGAGAAGGCCATGGTCCGCATCGATATGTCGGAGTACATGGAGAAGGCGTCTGTGAGCCGTCTGATCGGCGCCGCGCCCGGCTACATCGGCTATGAGGAAGGCGGCCAGCTGACCGAGGCCGTGCGTCGTCGTCCGTACTCGGTGGTGCTGTTCGACGAAGTCGAGAAGGCTAACCCCGAAGTCTTCGACGTGCTGCTGCAGGTGCTGGACGACGGGCGTCTGACCGACGGCCAAGGCCGGACTGTGGACTTCAAGAACACGATCCTGATCATGACCTCGAACCTCGGCTCGCAGTTCCTGGTGAACCAGGACATGGATGCGGACGCCAAGAAGAAGGCCGTGATGGACGCGGTGCACATGAACTTCAAGCCGGAGTTCCTGAACCGTCTGGACGAGATCGTGATGTTCCATCCGCTGACCCGTGAGGAGCTGGGCGGCATCGTCAACATCCAGGTCGCTCAGGTGGCCTCGCGTCTGACGGATCGCCGCATCAAGCTCGACGTCACCGACGCGGCTCGCGAATGGCTCGCCAACACCGGCTATGACCCGGCGTACGGCGCTCGTCCGCTGCGTCGTCTGGTGCAGACCGAGGTCGGCGACCAGCTGGCGCGCATGCTGCTCGCCGGCAAGGTACACGACGGCGACACCGTGCTCGTCGACCAGACCGGTGGCGAGCATCTGGAACTCGGTACCATGCCCGAGGATCCGGATGCCGGTTCCGATGCCGACGTCACGGTCGAAGACGTCACCGAAGACAAGTGATGGCCGGATGATGGCCGCATAATGGCCGAGTCGCGATGAAGGGAGGCCGGGCTCAATACCCGGTCTCCCCTCAATGCGTCATAAGTGCGTCACGCTGTGCGGGTCACGTCACGCGGCGAGCGCTCGCACAGCGTGACGGTTCGTGAGAAGCCTTATTTTTCAACGTTTTTGGAGTATGCGTCACTCTGTGCGCTCGCTCTGCGTGACGTGACCCGCACAGCGTGACGCTGCATGGTGCGTGTGTAGGCGCTGTGGTGCCCGGATTCGCGCGTAAGTCCGAACGCGCCGCGACCCCTATTCGCCGACCGCGGCGCGCTGCTCCACGAACTCGCATCCAGCTATCGCGCGGGCCATGGCGTCGCGCATGGTGGACAGGAACACGCCGTCGCGCGTGAACGCCAGCGCCTGCACTTCGATGCCGTACGGCGAAAAACCGGTGAGCTTGACGAGTGGTTCACTGCCGGGTTGCGCGAATTCGACGGTGGCCGTGGCCACCGCGCGCTTCACCGCCTCTGTCACGTGCGCCGGGTCGCTGCCGGCCTTCGCGGTGAACGTCATCGTCACGCATCCTTCATTGGACGGCGTGAGCTTCTCCAGCGACGCGGTGTTGAGCACGGAATTGGGTATGACCATCTCGTTGCCGTTGCGCTCGCGCACCACTGTCTGCCGCCACGTGATGTCCTTGACCACGCCGGCCGTCCCCGCGACCGACACCAGATCGCCCGGCTGTATCACCTTGCCGAGCATCAGCCCGAAGCCCGAGATCACGTTCGCCACGGTGTCTTTCAGACCCAGCGACACGGCGATGCCGCCGACGCCGAGCGCGGTCATCAGTGTTGTCGGGCTGATGCCGAACACCGGCTGCAGCACGATGGACGCGGCCAGTATCCACACCAGCACGCGCATGATGTTGATGAATATCGACGCGCTCGGCATGTCCGTCCGATCCAGCACCTTGCGCATCACTCGTGCCAGTCCCTTGGTGATCAACAGCGCGGCGACGATCGCCACCAGCAGGAAGATGATTTTCCCGGCGTTCGCCTCGAACCATTGCAGTATCTGATCCATGTCGCCTCCAGGGTCGCGTTCGCGTCGCGCACCCCGCGGCGGCGACTGCTCTGCAAGCCACTTTAGTGGGCGGTTTTGAAATCTCCTGGAATGTCGCCTTTGAAAATGCGGCTCCAGTAGGCCAGCATGTTCTCCTTCGACATCGACAGGTACACTCCCATGGCGAGCACGGCGACATCCTCATTGAGCAGGTCGTCGACCGAGAGTTTCTTGCTCAGCTCCGGCCACCGCCGCAGTACCGCGAGGATACCGCCGACGGTGAAGTCGAGCATCAGGTCGGTTTTCAGATCCAGGTTGTCGGCGTCGAGCTGGAGGTCGTTGATGATCATCAGACGGCCGAAGTCCTTCAGCGACTCGATGAGCTCGGGCGAGCTATGGCTGCCGGCGAGCAGTGCCAGACGGTCGAGCCGCTGCCGCTGAACTGGGTCGTTCATCACCAGGGAGCATTGGCGCCTCCATTCGATGTCGGGATTGAGGTCGGCGCGTGGCGCCTGCACGGTCGAGTGCTCCACGGCGTGCATGATCGCCGAATCGGCCAGCTCCGGCAGGCTGGCGTAATGGTAGTAGAACGAGTTGCGGTTGACATGCGCCTCGCGTACGACTTCGGTGACGGTGATCTTGCGGTATTCGTGGTCTGCGAGCAGCTCCCAGAACGCGTTTTCGAGGCGTTCGGTCGCGGAGAGTATCTCGGAATCCTTGCGTGGGCGCGGCATGATGGTTCCCTTCCTGCGTGACGTGCGGCTATCGTTTATTGGGCACTATGTCTATATGTGTGATATGGATTATTGTAGGGCGGATCGTGAGGCGGATGATCGGAAAATAGGCGAACTGTCCATTTTTCTCGGTTGGCGAAACAGAGTTCGGGCACGAGACGGCTACCGCGAGGAACGGGACCGGACCGCGGCCATGAGCAGCCCCATCGCCTCGATCAGATGACGGCGATCCGCCTCCGACAGACCCACGAACGTGTTGATCATCGTGGGAACGGCCTTCAGGCCGGCCGCCATGAGATCGGAAATGCTGTCGGCATGGCTCGACCGCAGCACGGAGAACAGGGCGTCCACCGCGCGCTCGCGGTCCTCGGTGCTCAACGATTCCAGCCAGCCGTTCAACGACCGGTTGAACAGCTGGGAACTCGGCGATACCTGCGGCAGATATTCGAAATCATTGCCCGAGACCTGCCAGGAGAACGTCAGATGCTGCATCACGCCCTTCTGGTCGGAGCGTACAACCCGCATCGGCTCGGGCGTCTCCAGAATCATGCCGACAATCGAGGAGTCCGGTACGATCTTCACGATGAGGGGCATGACGCTCCGATACGGATCGCTGCCGACGATCTGCGACGGGAACCCCGGCCCGTCCAGCGAATACACCGCCGTGACACGCCGCTGCACCGGCTCGGGCGCGTTCATCGCCGCATACACGGCCAGATTGCCGCCCTTGGAATGCCCCAGCAGCACCATCGGGCCGCGCCACAGGCGCGCCACGGCGCACACATACTCACATGCCGCATGCTGTGCGGGCACCGGGTAGCGAAACGCCATGTTGAAATCCTCTTTCCAACCCACGAGCGAGTCGTCCGTGCCGCGGAACGCCACCGCCAGCGTGCCGCCCGGCAGCAGCATGGTCACGGCAGCGAACTGCATCTGCTGTTCCTCGCTGAAATGCTCATCGGATGCGTCCACGCGAACGCAGGCAAAGCGCGGATTGACTCCGATGGCGGCGTACAGCTCCTGCGTCAGGCGTGGGTCGGCGAGGCCATTATGGCCGCTCTCCACATGAAAATCATCGGGGGTCAGCGCCTCCGACACCGAAGCCAGCGTTGCGTCGCCGAACTCCGGGGCGGCCAAATGGCGAATCGAGCGCACTGGATGGCGCACGTCGATGCTGCTCAGACGTCTGCGGAATGTGCCGGATCGTGCCTCGACATCGGCCAGAGTCCGCACGCATGCCGGCATGTCCTGATAGACGAGCGACGCCAGCACCAGCGCGTCGACGGCGTTGAACGGTGCGTCGACGCCGAACGGGCGGGTCTCGGAACGTGCATAATCGATGATGTTGGGCGTCGTGCACCTCCTTTCCGCCGCGGCGGGGCTATGCTTGTCGTCCGGAGCCGCTAAGGGCCGGGCGGGTGACCGGTTACCCGTCAATATACCCGGTTCCCAACCCGCGCGAACCCAACAACAACCGGCGACATGCCCTGTTGTGCGTGGTCGGTGGTAAAAACGAAACCAGAGTCCAACGGGGAGGTTGTGCCATGATCAACGAAACATACAAAGCCATGCTCGGCGGCAAATCGGTCATTCGAACCCTGAGTGAATACGCGACCGCAAGGGGCACCGAAATCGGATACGACAACGTGTTCGACTATTCGCTGGGCAACCCGAGCGTGCCGTGCCCGTCCAGCTTCACCAAGGCGATGATCGACATGTACGAGACCGCCGATCCGGTCGCGCTCCACGGATACAGCCCGTCGCTGGGCAACCCGGAGGCGTGCCGCACCATCGCCGAAAGCCTCAACCGGCGTTTCGGCATGGATTACACGGCCGGCCACATCTTCCCGACGACGGGTGCCGCCGGTGCGCTCGCCCACGCGCTGCGGGCCGTCACCAAGCCCGGCGACGAAGTGCTCACGTTCGCGCCATACTTCCCCGAATACCATCCGTATGTCGAAGGCGCGGGCGCACGGCTGACCGTCGTGCCCGCCGACATCGAGAGCTTCCAGATCAACTTCGCGGCGTTCGAGGCGGCGCTGAACCCCGAGGTGGCGGTCGTGCTCATCAACACGCCGAACAATCCCTCCGGCGCGGTGTATTCGGCCGAAACGCTCGACCGGCTCGCGGGTATCCTGCGGGCGAAGCAGGCCGAATACGGTCACGACATCTTCCTGATCAGCGACGAGCCCTACCGCGAGATCGTGTTCGACGGCGGCACGCAGCCGTACCCGGCCAAGTTCTACGACAACACGCTGACCTGCTACTCCTGGTCGAAGTCGCTGAGCCTGCCGGGCGAGCGCATCGGCTACGTGGCAGTCAACCCGCGGGCGACCGACGCCGAACTCATCGTGCCGATGTGCGGGCAGATCTCGCGCGGCACCGGCCACAACTGCCCGAGCTCCAGCATGCAGCTCGCCGTGGCGAAGATCATCGACGAGACCAGCGACCTGAGCGTGTACGAGACGAACATGAACCTGCTGTACGATGCGCTGACCTCGATCGGCTTCGACGTGGTGCGCCCGGGCGGAACGTTCTACATCTTCCCGAAGGCGCTGGAAGCCGACGCGAACGCCTTCTGCATGAAGGCCAAGGAATACGACCTGATCCTGGTGCCGTCCGACAGCTTCGGCGTGTCCGGGTACTTCCGCATGGCCTACTGCATCGACACCGACAAGGTGAAGCGGTCGATTCCGGTGCTGGAGCGCTTCGCGCGCGAGGAATACGGATTGTAGGCGAAACCGCGCTCTCAAAACTCGCAGATACAGCAACAAAATGTCGATTCTGGGGCTGTATCTGCGAGTTTTGAGAGCGCGTTCCGTCTAAGAGCATCCAGAAAGCATCAGAAAACATTCGAAAACCGTTCCGCAAGGTTGCAGGACGGTTCAACGTCAGACACAGGGGCCGCTAGGAAAGCCGTCGTTCAATGGAGTCAATCCAAGGAAAGGACGACGACCATGAAACCCCATGACATGCAACCCCATGCGAGCCCCGGCGGCTCGCGGCGGCGTCGACCGCCGGTAATCGCGACGAGGCGGATGGTCGCCCTCACGGGTGGCCTGTGCGCGGGCGCCGGCGGCATGGTGCTGATTCGGCACCTCTCGGCCGGTTCCGCTGGCTCCGCCTCAACCATGCAGCCGCCGAGCGGCAACTTCGGTGGCAGCGCCAACACCATGCAATACGACTATTCCGGCAGCTACTCGGTGTCGCTCACCGTCGGCGAAGACTCCACCGCCGTCATCGACGGTACCGACATCACCGTCTCCAGCTCCAGGTCGAACGGCGTCTTCGCCACCGATTCCGGGACGGCGCTCGTCAACGACACATCGATTGAGACCATGGCCGACAATTCACGCGGGCTGGACGCGACCTACGGCGGCACGATATTGGCGAACAAGATCACCGCGGACACGCAGGGCGGCCACAGCGCCATCGTCGCCACCGATCGAGGCGGCGGATCGATCTCTCTCGCCGATGCGACGCTGAGCACCGCCGGCTCCGGCTCCCCGCTGCTGTATTCCACCGGCGACATTCAGGTGAACAACGTCTCCGGAACCTCATCCGGCAGCCAGATCGCCGGCATGGAAGGCCTCAACACGATCCTGATCAAGGATTCGACGTTGGAAAGCACGGTCACCGGCAAAACCGCATCCGACCCGATCGCCAACGGCATCATCATCTACCAGTCCACCTCGGGCGGCGTGACCGCCGACACGATTTCCAGTGTGGACCTGTACCTGCTGGACGGCGCCGCATGGATCGGCGCGGCGACGATCACGGACAACGCGGCGGCCGGCTCCGGCACGGGCACGGCGAGCGACGCCCCCATCACTGTGAATGTCGACGGCACGTCCACGTGGGGGGTGGCGAAGGATACGACCATTTCCGCGCTCAACGTCGCTTCCGGCAGCGATGGCAACACCGTCACCATCGTGGCGAACGGCAAGACCGTGGTCTCCGGCAGCGGCGACGTGACCGTCACGGTGACCGGCTCGTATTCGACCTCGGTCTCGGCCGGGAGCGACACGGAGCTGTCGAGCGACACCATCGACCGCAGCGAGTTCGACAGCCGGTTCGGCACATCGACAGCGTGGACGATGGCATAACCATGGCGGCGTGCCAGACATCAACATCAGCAATCACTTCATCAGTCAGTTGTCAAAGGAGTCATCATGACCAGCAACAACAGCAACAATGTCAACAATGCGAATGGCGGCGAGAGCGGCAACGGCGCGGATGGTGCCATCGAGGGCGTCGCTATCGAGGCGGCGGCGAACGTCACCGGTTCGGAGCAGCGTCAAGCGGCTGTGAATGACGCCGCTGTGGCTGATGTTTCGGTGACTAACGGTTCGGCGGGCGGCTGGGGCGTGGAGCCCGGTTCCGCGGCTGGTCGGGCCGATGGTGGCCGGGCTGCGGCAGACAACGGCGGTACAGACGAGTATGCGGGGAATCGTGCGGCTGGTCTGGGAGACGCCGAATGGGCTGCCGGGACCGGGGCTGCTGGATGCGGAACCGCCGGATACGGCTCGGCTGGGTATAGGCTCGCGGCAGCTCCGGGCAGTTCCGGCTATGCGCCGAACGGTCCGATGCCGGGGAGCTACGGCGAGGGATCGCGTGCGGCGTGGTACGCGCAGAATGCGCCGACGCAGGCAATGAATCCGCAGCCGGGGAATATGCAAGCGGTGAGTGGCCAGAACATGAACGCGCAGGACGCGAATATGCAGGGCGCGAATACACCAGATGCGAACGCGCAGGGCGGCCGAATGCCGTTGTATGCGGATTGGAACGGCCGGGGGCCGGTGCCTGGATCAATGGGCGGTCAGGTCCCGACACCGAAAGGCTCGAAGGGCGGCGAACACGCGTTGAGCGGTAAGACGTGGACATTGCTCGCCGTGGTGTCTCTGGTCTGTGGCCTCGTGGGCGGCGTCGGTGGAGCGCTCGCGGTGAACGCGCTGACCGACGACGAAGATGGCACGGGCAGCAGCCAGCAGATGCAGATGCCCGGAGGCATGGGACAGCCGCCCAGCGGCGGCCAATTCGGCAATGGACAGTCTCAGCAGTATGGTGGCTCAGGGAAGTCGGACAGCCAGCTCGGCAGTGGTTCCAGTGGCTCCGGCAGCAGCTCCAGCGGTTCCGGTTCCTCGTACAGCTCCGACGGCAGTGATGCGACCACAATGTAAGCCATGAGCCGCGTCCAACCGCAATCGCGTCCAACCGCAATCGCTGCCCCCTGTCTGCCCCCTGTCTGCCCCCATCATCCTCGTCAAATTACGGGTTGAAATAGCCGTTCTGGGCAATTCCCCGTGCGAAATCGCCGTTTTGAGCTCGAAAAACGGCGATTTCACACGGGGAATTGCGGATTTCGGCTATTTCACCCCGTAATTTCGCGTTCTGTTCGCCCTCCACAGCCCGTAAATGGCCCAGCCAGTCGGGCTTTACGGCTCATCCGGCCAGCGCATCGCTGACGAATCGGTCGACCGTCGACCAATGCGGCCCTTGCCTCCTCGGCTGCATCACGGCGCACGCCCTCCAGCTTGGCGCCGGGAACCTTACCGGCCCTGACCAGTTTCATCATCGAAAGCGGCGCCTGCGTGTCAAGGACGAATCGGAACATGAACGCCGACGTGGCCAGCGTCAACGCGCCTGCGGATGCCGCGGCGATGCCGGTGATTCGGCATCCGCGCCGTACCCGGCCGGCGCGTCGCGAGCGAAATGAGTCATGCCGATGCGTGAAAGCAGCCGGCGCAAACGCATCGCAGCTTCCCCTGCGGATACCCTGTGCCGACTGGATTCCAAGCCGGCTGCACGGCCCAAGCGCGGCCGGCATGCCCGGGAAGAGCGCGAAAGGCGAAAAATCCTCACGACCTCTAGCGAACCGCGCGAACGGTTGTTAGTGTTGATGCACAGACGATTTCGGTTGCCGCGGCAGGCGTGCCGAACGCCGCATATACCGCTTGGTGCGCACCAGACGTAGAGCGGCGGTCTCCAAAACCGCAGGTCGTTGGTTCGAAGCCAACCGCGTATGCCAGTCACTTGTTTTTTCGGGGTCTGCCTCCGCCGACGCCCCGACCGGGACGCTTCGCGTTCCATCCGTCTATCGTCTCCGGGAGCCAGCCGCGCGTGCGGCCTATCATGGTGTCGGGTTCGGGGAGCTTGAGGTTGAGCAGGCCGCCACTGGTTATGCCGAGGCGTTCGGCGACCTGCTTGACGCCGAGAGATATGCAGTCCGAGAACACGCGACACGCAGTGAATCTTAACGACCGCAGGACTAGGCAAACAACAAATGGCACTACGTAGATGCTCATACACCCGCTGCCACCTGCCCGTCACCCGCGGCCAAGCACGGGACCTCGGACATAACGACCGGCGCGACGGATACAACGGACCCGAACACGCGAGCTGCAACCGCAAAGCGGGAGCAGCCAACAGCAACCGCATGCGCGAACACTGGAACAAGCAAACAGGAAACAACGTGGCGACTGCAGGCCGGGTGAGCCTACTTCTTCTTCGGCACGTAGATCACAGTGTCGATCAGTTCTCGGTAGTGCGCGACGATCTGCGCGCGGCGGGTCTTCAGGCTGGCCGTCAGCATGCCGTTGTCTTGTGTGAACTCGTCGGGCAGAATCTCGAACTTGCGGATCGACTCGGCGCGAGACACGCCCTCATTGGCCTGATTCACCGCACGCTCGACTTCGGTGTGCACGATCGGATTGCGGGCCAGCGACGCCAGGTCGGACTCCTCCTGAGCGCCCTGTGATTTCAGCCACGCGTTCGCATCGGCGAGATCCAACGTGACCAGCGCGGCCACGAACGGCTTCCGGTCGCCGATGACCAGGCACTGGTTCACAACCGGCGATGTCATCACGGCGGCCTCCAACAGGCCGGGGGAGACGTTCTTGCCGCCGGCGGTGATGATCAGATCCTTCTTGCGGCCGGTGATCGAAATGAAGCCGTCCTCGTCGATGTCGCCCAGATCGCCGGTGTGCAGCCAGCCGTCGACGATCTGCTCGGCGGTCACATCGGGATGGTTGTGGTATCCGCGGCAGACCAGATGGCCGCGTACGCACAGTTCGCCGTCGTCCGCGATACCCGCGGTGACGCCGCTCATCGGCATGCCGATCGTGCCGATCCGATTGTTCTCCGGCAGGCTCACGCACACCGGCCCGCAGGTCTCCGTCATGCCGTAGCCCTCAAGCAGCGGCATGCCGATGCCGTTGAAGAAGTGCGAAAGGTTGGCATCCATCGGGGCGCCGCCGGTGATGGCGAAGTCGGCGTTCGGGCCGAAAATCGTGCGGATCTTCTTGTACACCACCAACTCGTAGAACCCGTGGGCGAGGCGCCCCCGCCACGGCAGTTTCTCGCCGGCCTGCTCGGCCTTCGACCAATCCCGCGCCACGTCCGCCGCACGCAGGAACATCTTGCCGGCGATGCCCTTGCCGGCGCGCTGCGACGCTGCGTTATACACCTTCTCGAACACGCGAGGCACCGCCAGCAGCAGCGTCGGGCCGAACGACTCGAAATCCTTGACGATCGTCTTCATATCGGAACTCAGTCCCAACGTCAGCGTGCCGCAGAAGCTCAGCAGCTCCATGAACCGCGCGAACACGTGGCTCAGCGGCAGGAACAGCAGCAGACGGCGGTCGGGCCACGCGCAGGCGCGGGGCATGTACTGCATGGCCGACAGGCACAGGAACGCCAGATTGCGGTGCGACAGCTCCACGCCCTTGGGGGTGCCGGTGGAGCCGGACGTGTAGACGATCGTCGCGAGGTCGTCGCCGTGGGCGTCGTTCTTGCGCGCCCAGAACTCCTCGTCGCTCACTTCCTTGCCATACGCCTGCAAGGCTTCGAGCGCGCCGGCCTCGATCACGAACACCTTGCGCAGCGACTGCACCTCATCGTGGATGGATTCGATCTTGTCGCGCTGCCCGTCGTCCTCGGCGAACGCGATCGTGGCCTGCGAATCGTTGAAGATCCAGCTCACCTGAGCGTCGGAATTCGTCTCGTAGACCGGGACGGTGAGCGCCCCGACCGCCATGATGGCCATGTCGAGCGCGGTCCATTCCCAGCGCGTACGCGACACGATTGACACGGCGTCGCCCTTCTTCACACCCAAGCCGATCAGGCCCTTGCCCAGGGCGATCACCAGGTCGCGGAACTGCGTCGCGGAGAACGACTTCCAGCCGCCGTCCGCCTTGTATTCGACGGCCGAGCCGTCCGGGTCGCGCTGGGCGCGGCGGTCAAGGAAATCAAACAGGTTGATATCGTCGTCGATCGGTTCCTTCAGCGGATTGGTGAACTCTTTGACCATGGTCGAGGAATTTACTGTCATACTCTCTTGAATACTCTCAGCGCAGTACAAAAACCGCGCGACGGGCGGCATTTGGGGGTGGGCGGAGGGGTCGGGGAGGGACACCGAGCATGCGGCGCGATGATGTCGCATTATGTGCGTCGCGCGTGGCCGGGGCTGTACGATGGGGGCAGGTTTGCCAGTATCGCGCCTTCGGTGGCGCGGCGCGGTGATTCGTGGCCGATGAAGGTGACGGGCGGAATAGGCGAGGCGCGGGCGAGATACAGGCGAGCGGCATGAGCCGGAGCGAAGCGGCCCGAGCCGGACGGGAGCAATCATGAACATGCCGCCGGGCTGGTATCCGGCCCCATCGGGCGATCCCTCGCTGATGCGTTGGTGGGATGGCGAGGAATGGACCGGTGATTTCGCGCCGGCGCAGCAGGTGACGCCGGACGGCAACCGTATTCGCCGGGCGCGTACCCGATGACGAATGGCGACCGCAACCTGCGTCTCGCTGCATTCATCCTCAACATCATCTCGATGGTCGCGTTGGGATGGACGTTGCTCCCGCTGGCATGGATGAGCCCGATGACGGTGATGAGTTGGGGCATCTACAAGGGCACGCGGGCCAACACCGTGGCGTTCGGTGTGTGCAACCTGCTGTTCATGAATGCCATTTTTTTGGGGGGGGGGCTGCTCATCAGCAACAAAGAGCGGTGACCGATTCCGCGGAATTTCAGGCGTGTCGCGATTTTTGTCCCGTTTGTACAGGCGGTCGGGTAATGTATTCCCCTGTTGCCTGTCAAGGTGACATTGCGGACATAGCTTAGTTGGTAAAGCGCAACCTTGCCAAGGTTGAGACCGCGGG
>OFCG01000567.1_pt1 | contig 12061 bp, 9 predicted proteins | sample 1520781 | NCBI WGS metagenome assembly OFCG01 (sample SAMEA2699038, study PRJEB24076) | metagenome | reverse complement strand
CAAAGCGCCAGCAAACCGTCCTCAGATCAATGCCACTATTGAATTGACACCGACGTGCAATTTCCGTTGTGATATGTGCTATATCCGCATGGAGAAGTCACAAGCCGAGAAAAGAGGAGGATTACGGAGCATAGAGGAATGGCTGCACATTGCCGACCAGCTACAGGAAATAGGAACGCTCTTCATCTTACTGACAGGAGGCGAGCCCCTACTCTATCCTGATTTCAAAGAATTATATATCCGGCTGAAAGAAAAAGGATTCATCCTCACCATCAATACAAACGCGACTTTGATAGATGACGAAACAGTACGTCTGTTTCAACGTTTGAAACCCCGGAGGGTGAATGTCTCGTTATATGGTGTGACCAACGGAACTTATCTCAATCTGTGCCACGCGACAAACGGTTTCGACCGTTGCCTGGAAGGACTGAAACGATTAAAAGAATATGGCATAGATACCAAACTGAACCTCACCTTGACACGACAAAATATAAAAGAACACCGGCAAATGCTGGAACTAGCTGACGAATGGGACTTACCTATGCTGACCAACAGTTACATTTCAGTCTATTCACGGCCGGGATGCGCCACCACGCTACCCCTTGATACGTGCCGCCCCGTACCGGATGAAGTGGCACATGCCGAGGTTGAGGCACTGGAACATAAATATGGCAAGGAATACACATCATACGCCACTCATGTCCTCCAGCAATTGGAACGTGGAGAATCTCCCGTACCTGCTGAAGGCATCGGACTTGCCTGCCGGGCAGGTAAAAGTTCCGCATGGATCAACTGGCAGGGCGTCATGACTCCGTGCGTCGATATGGAAACACCAGCCGTTTCGCTACTTTCCACAACCGTAAGCGATGCCTGGAAACAAATAGTAACCAAATGCGAACAACTTCCGTTCCATAAAGAATGCGCAGGTTGTACCTTACGCTCTATCTGTGATGTCTGCTATGCCAATGCCCGCAATGAAAAAGAGCAATGCGGCGGCATCGGCTACCTTTGCCGCATTGCAAAAAGTAAAAAGAAACAAATGAAAGGAAGTCTATAAAGACTTTTCTCATAAATACATATACATTCCAAGTTATGGATCATCTTCACGATGCCAACCTTTTGGAACGGGCATTGGTGGACAAAGCCAATCAGAGCCGTGTCCCGATCACTACCAACTTCGAGCTGACTCCCACCTGTACGCTCAACTGCGACATGTGCTTCATACGCACCGAACGCAGCGTGGTGGAACGGCACGGAGGTTTGTCGCCTTTGCAACAATGGCTCGACTGGGCAGAACAACTTCAAGACATGGGTACACTCTTCATCCTTCTCACCGGAGGTGAACCGATGCTCTATCCACACTTCAAGGAGCTGTACACCCGGCTGCGCGAAATGGGATTCATCCTGACTCTCAATACGAACGGCACACTCATCGACAACGAAATGGTACGCATCTTGCAGACCCACAAGCCGCGGCGGATAAACGTCACCCTGTATGGAGACAGCAGAGAAACTTACGGACGCTTGTGCCACAATCCGCAAGGATACACCCTGTGCATGGAAGCCCTGAAACGGTTGAAAAAGGCAGACATTGATGTGAAACTGAACGTAAGTATCGTACGAAAGAATGAAAAAGATTACGACGAGATCATCCGTCTGGCCCAGCATCTGGACATTCCGGCAGAAGTAAACTCATACATGTTTCCTCTCTCACGCCCCGAATGCGGAAGTCTGCGTAACATTCTAACTGAAAGACTGGATGCCGACGAGGCGGCCCGCATCGAGATGCAATATATGGAGTACAAAAAAGGGAATGACATGGCACGATACATGCACGACTTGAAATATACGCTTGCCCATGTGGAAGGAACACGAGCCTGCTCTTTGGAGTGCAGAGCTGCCAAGAGTTCATGCTGGATCAACTGGCAAGGCATCCTCACCCCCTGTGTGATGCTGGATCAACCGGCCGTTGACCTGAAAAAGATTCCGATGACAACTGCATGGCAACAACTTTTAGAAGAAGCCAAGGAACTGGTATCCCATACCGAATGCGAGGGTTGCCACCTTCGTCCCGTATGCAACGTATGCTATGCCGCCGCACACTGTGAAAAAACAATCACCGGAAGCATGGACTATCTTTGCCAGATGGCGAAAGCCAAAGAACGGATCATTACGAATTATCCCCCCGTAATACATTAAAAACTGAAGATTGTGAGACTGAATATCGGCCCGCTAACGATTGAATTGTCAGGAGTGACAGAACAGGAGATTCCTGTTAACAGCCGTTTGTTTCTCGACCATAAACCCGCTACCAAAGAAGCGGACCGGTACTATACATTCTATTTTGTCAACCGTCTGCCTTTGCCGTCCAACGACTGGCAGATCACATTCCAACGCAACGACATCGTAGTTTTCCGGAAGGAAGAACAAGAAACACGCCTGCTGGCTGTAGGAAACCTGAATGCCTGCTATGCTCTCTATCAGGAAAGAAACGAAAGAGATGCCAACATCTATTTCATCGAAGGTCTGAAAAGAGAACTGCAAACAGATACCCTGTTCATTTCCTGCCTGTGCCTGGAACGTCCTTTATCTGTCCAGGGATGTTACATACTACATTGTACTTTTCTGGATTATCGTGGGCAAGCCATCTTATTCAGTGGTCCTAGCGGCATTGGCAAATCGACGCATGCCAACCTGTGGTGCCGGCATATTCCCGGCACCCAGGTACTCAATGGCGACCGTGCCCTGCTCTGTCCACTTCCAAACGGCGACTACGAGATAACGGGATGGCCTGTATGCGGTTCCAGCGGTATCTGTCACAATGAACGCCGCCCGTTGGAGGCCATTGTATTCATCGAACAGGCATCTGATAACACCATCCGTCCCCAGACAGCCATGAAGCATTTCAAAGCTCTCTGCTCGCAGGTTACAATCAACTGGTGGAATCCAAAGCTCACCGGCAAAGCACTCGACGATCTGCAGGTTTTGACCAGACAGACAAGCATCAGCACCTATGCGTGCAACATGAATCCGGAAGCAGCCTTCACCCTGCACAGGTATCTGACCAAACTGGAAATTATCCGATAATGTGAAATACGCCCCATTATGAAGACTGTCGATACGAAAGAATACATATCCATGCTGCGTACCCTCATTGAGGAAGGAAAGCAGGTGAGCATGATCATCTCGGGCAGCAGCATGGCTCCATTCCTGATCCACGCAAGAGACCACATCTGCCTGAAAAGCCCCTCCGGTGAACTTCGGAAAGGAGATATGGTGTTCTATCAGCGAAGCAACGGTGAATATGTCATGCACCGTATTTATAATGTTAAAAATGAAGAATATTATCTTATCGGTGACGCCCAGACTGTCATCGAAGGTCCAATTCAAAGAGAACAGATTTTCGCCATCATTATCAAGGTGAAGCGAAAAGGGAAATGGATAGTTCCAGAAGATTTCCAGTGGAAATTCTTCGCCCACATATGGCCGAACATAATTCCTTTACGCAGGACCATCATTAAAACATATCGTTTTTTCAAAAGATGAAAAGAACCAAAGAATTTATCAAACGAAACATAGCCGGAGAAATCGTACTGGTTCCTTCCGGACAGACCGCCCGAGAGTTCAACGGAATGGTCACCCTGACCGAAACCGGAGAATTTATCTGGGAGCATATCGAAGAAGCAGAAAGCTTCAACCATCTAGTACTGTTGATTCTGGAGGAATACGAAGTGGATAAAGACACCGCATCGCAAGATGCCGCAGGATTTATCATGCAACTGCTGCAAGCCGGCATGATCCGTCCCACAGGTATAAACTGGTAAACAGTAATCTGTTCAATTCAGATATGACAAACAATACAATAAGAAATGTTAGAAGAGAGATTCGTTTTCTTCGCGAGAAGCGCCGGATCTGTAAAAAATGTTAGATCAGGTAAGTTCAAGACCCTATGTTATCAGCGGATAATAGAATGAACTTACATTTTATTCCCCATTACATCTGCCTGTGAAGGTCGATGTAATTTTAACTATAAATAGGATAATGCAATAATATAAAGACAATGAGACTCAATTCTAATTTAATTCTTCGCCAAGTAGGTGGAGAATATATGATTGTCAATCCGTTTTCTGAAACCATGGATATGGCACAGGTCTATTCCTTGAATGAAACAGCCGCCTGGTTATGGAAACAATTGGAAAACAAGGAATTCACGGTAGATGAAGCCGGAGCACTGCTGTGCAATGAATATGAAGTAAATAAAGATACAGCCCGAAACGATGCCAACGAGCTGTGCCGACAATGGTTAGAAACTGGGTTAGCCATAGAATAAGACAAAAAGATGATCTCAGCCCCATTACAAAAGGCTTTCATGCTTTTGCTAAGGCAAGGACTGTGGGACCGGCAGGAAGACTGTTCCGCCCTTTTTCCTCTAGATGAAAAGGAATGGAATGAAATTCACAGCATGGCAAGAAAACAAACCGTACAAGGCATTATTTACGATGGCATCCGCCTGTTGCCGACTGAAGCCGTACCTCCCCGGAAGGTATTGCTTGGCTGGATGGTGGAAGTTGACACCTTGGAACGGGTGAACCGGCAACACCGGGAAACGATTAAAGCCCTCCAACAGATTTATGTACAATCACCTTCTATCCCTTTCCTGCTGCTAAAAGGGATAGGGACAGCTGACTTCTACCCTCATCCGGAACATCGCATAGCCGGAGACATCGACCTGTGGTTCGGAAACAAGACACAAACCGAACAAGCCAACCAACGGATGGAAAAATTAGGATTACCGATAAAAAGAGGAACCAATGGTGAGGCTTCCTGTCTGATAAACAGAGTTCTGATTGAACATCACAGCAGGCTGATAGAGTTGCACAACCCTTTCCTCCAAAAAGAAATCCGCCAATGGGAAGCGGGGGTCTTTACCAACAGCCAAGGCAAACTTCCGAGCGAAGCGAATCATCTATTACTTTCCACCCACATATTGAAGCATCTTATCAATGAAGGGATCGGACTACGACAATTGTGTGATATAGCCATGGCTTTTAACGCATTACATTCTGTTACAAACAAAAACGAATTAGAGTGTATCTGTCGCAAATGGCACATTCACCGGTGGAACCGGTTACTTTATGCCCTATTGATAAAATATCTTGGCGTGCCGGCCGACCTTTTACCATTCAGTACCAGTCTCTGTCCGGACAAGTTAATGCAAGAGATTTGGGAAAGTGGCAATTTTGGACATGGAGACGAACGTTACGGTGAACGTCCCACCGGGAAATGGGCGAACAAACGATACACGTTGAAGCGGATCTTTCACAAAATGCACTTATCGTTAGGTTATGCTTTCGACGAAACTTTCTGGTGGCTGGCCGGATTAGCCCTCTTACGTTTCAAGGAAATGATAAAAAAGAAATGAAAGAATTGCTGAAAAAATTTTTGCAGAAGCTCACACGGGAGAATCTGAGCAATACATGTCAGTTAGGATGGAAAGCTTTCAAATGGGTTATGCAGGTAACAGAAGGATACCATTGGCTCATCACCTTCTCTATCTTTTCGGGTATTTTCGGAGTGGTCATGTCATTGGTCAATGTGGCCATGTCCAAATGGATCATCGATGTAGCTACCGGAGCACAGGAAGGGAATATTTACCTGGTAGCCACAATAGTAGCCTTATCCTTCCTGCTGGGTATGGGGATAAAACTTGTATCTCCCTGGATTTTTGGCAAGATCAACATGCGCATCAGTATCCGCATGCAAAATTCGCTGTCCGACGCCCTAATGATGTGTTCATGGAAAGGAGCAGGGAAATGGCACACAGGCGACCTGCTGACCCGTATCAGCAGTGACGCTTCCGAAGTGTTGGGAATGGGAATGGGCATTCTACCCAACCTGCTGGTTACCGGCTTGCAATTGGCAAGCTCTTTTATCTACTTGTGGATTCTTGACGCGCGTTTAGCTTGGTTCATACTGGGAGTCACCCCTCTTGTTTTATTGTCAAAGATTTATTTCAGAAAGGTCCGGGAACTGAGCTGTGCCCAAAAAAAGATGAACAGCGAGATGGGTACCGTCATGCAAGAAAATCTGTCCAAACGGATTCTAGTCCGCTCGCTCGGAGCCACCAACTACCGGAAACAGAAATTACATGAAACACAAGAGAAGTTGTTCAAATTGGGAATTGAACAAATCAAGATAACATTCGGAACAATGACAGCCTTTCTTCAACTGGTCGGACAGGTACAGGGACCTTTTTTAGGGTTAATATCCATCCCTCCCAGTCTGATACGGGGATGGACCTCCGTGGAACGGTTAATGGCCCTCTTTGAAGATGTAGAACCGGACGAACACCCGGTCTACATAGACCAACCACTGACACTGAACTTTCGGAAAGTGTCTTTTGGCTATGAAGAGGGACAGCCGGTACTCGACCGGTTTACAGCTGCCTTTCATCCGGGAAGTTCCACCGCCATAGCCGGACCTACCGGAACAGGAAAAACGACCATTATCCGGCTGATACTGGCTTTGGTTTATCCGGAAAAGGGACGCATCGATTTGACAACTGATGACGGACGGACACTCAGTGTGACCCCCGATTTACGCATCAACTTCGTCTATGTGCCCCAAGGAAATACGTTGCTGAGCGGTACCATCCGGGAGAATTTATGGCTGGGTAGTCCGGGAGCAGACGAAGAGGCTCTGCATAAAGTCATCCGGCTGGCCTGCGCTGAATTTGTGTTCAGTCTGCCGGAAGGACTAGATACCAAGATAGGGGAACATGGATATGGCTTGTCTGAAGGACAAGCCCAACGGATTGCAATAGCCCGCGCACTGTTGCGTCCCGGGCGGATCTGGCTGTTTGATGAAGCATCATCGGCACTTGACACCGAGACCACCACACACCTCATGGACAATTTGTTGCAATGGGGAAAGAATAACACATTAATATTTGTGACACACGATTCACGACTGATGGAACGATGTGACCAAGTGATTCATATAAAGGAATAAAAAACAATTAATTATAAAACAATGGATAAAACAATCAAACTGGCCTGTCTGTTGGCAATAATCATTTTTAGTTCGTGCGCTTCACGCAAAGATTTTGTCTATTTACAAGATATGGATGAACTACAGGAATATCCTATGGTTCAAAAATATGAAGCCATCATCCATAGGGATGACAGATTGAGTATTATTGTGAACAGCAAAAACCCAGAACTGTCCCTGCCTTTCAATATGTCCGGAAGCAGAAGCTATTCTGTAGAAGCAGACGGAAGCATTTCCAACAATGAAGTGGGGGTATTAAGTGATGAAAAAGAAAAAGGTTATTTAGTGGATATCAACGGGAATATAGACTTTCCTGTGCTGGGACAACTGCATGTGGAAGGACTGACCCGCCGACAATTAACCGAACTGATCAAGAAACGACTGATCAACGAAGAATTGCTGAAAGATCCTATGGTCACCGTCAATTTCCTTAACTTCAAATTTTCCGTGCTGGGAGAAGTTGGACATGTAGGAACCTTTGAAGTGAAAGGCGACCGCATCACTCTTCTGGAGGCTCTTGCCATGGCCGGAGACCTGACCCCCCGATCCCGTCTGGACCGTATCGCCGTCATCCGCGAATATGGGAACAAGCGACGAATCCTGTTCCACGACATCCGCAGTAAAGACATCTTCACATCGCCTTACTATTACCTGCAACAGAATGACATCGTTTACGTAGAACCCACCAACATGAAGGCCACCGAACAGGCCCAGAGAAAACTGAGCACGTGGAGTATGATCCTGTCCTTCATCACCACAATCACCTCACTGGTGTTGTTAACTACTAAATAAAAAAGAAACGACATGATAAGAATGAGTGAACAAAAAGATATGTCGGGAGATAAGACCTTAAGCGGGGGAGGATTCAATATCAACCCCGTTGACATCATCATGTACCTGTTGTCCAAATGGTACTGGTTTGTATTGTCGGTCAGTCTGTTCGGCGGATATGCATGGTATCAATATGCCAAACTTCCCTTTATCTATTCACGGTCAGCCACCGTCATGATAAAGGACGCCTATTCAAACAACATCGGTCGCGGGCTGGACCGTTTTAACACCTATTCATATACCAATGTATCAAATGAGATCCTGCAATTCCAGTCACACAAACTCATGCGCGATGTGGTGAACCGTCTTCACGCCAATGTATGCTACCTCATCATGGATGACTTGCGTGAGGAGGAACTTTATACGCAAGCCCCTGTCAAGGTTTCATTCCCGGAAGAAGAGGATCATCTTGATTTCAGCCTGACAGTCAGAATCCTGAACAGGAAGCAAGTCCGGTTATCCGATTTCTCGACAGACGCCACAAGTATAACGCTGACGGCCAATCTGGGTGACACTATCCAGTCGCCCGTAGGAAAAATAGTGGTCTCACCCACCTTATATTATACAGACAAGTGGTTCAACACACCGATTACGATACGCCGGCAGAGTACGGACACAATGGCCAGCCTATTCAGAAGCAACCTGAACATCAGCCAAGCTGAGAATGACGCCTCCATCCTCTACCTGTCACTCCGTGATTACTCCACCGCCCGTGCCGAAGATGTGCTCAATATGCTGATTACAGTGTATAATGAAGAGACTATCAAAGACAAGAACCAGATAGCCATCAATACCTCCAGCTTCATCAACGAGCGTCTAGTCATCATCGAAAAAGAACTGGGAGGCGTGGAAAACGAACTTCAGTCCTACAAACAGAACAATGACATCATCGATATCGGTTCAGCCGCTTCCATGTCCATGTCAGACAAACGGCAGTACAGCTCGACCACTCAGGAACTGGAATTACAGGCACGCATGGCACGCTACATCAAGAGCTACCTGGTGGACCCGTCCAAAGAAACCGAGCTTATCCCTTCAAACACCGGCATAGCCGACATCAACATTGAAACCCAGATAACGGCCTATAATGCCAACAAGTTGAAACGAGACAAACTGATAGAAGGAAGCAGCGACAAGAATCCCATCGTCCAGGAACTGAACAAGAATCTGATTGCCATGCGGCAGAATATCATCCGGGCCATCGACAATATGATTGTCAGCATCGATGTGAAACTGAACGAGGCACGAAGCAGGGCCGGAGAAGCCCAGTGGCGGGTAACCAACATACCTAGACAACAGCAGCAAATGCTTTCTATCGAACGTCAGCAACGCATCAAAGAGGAACTTTACCTCTATCTACTGAACAAACGCGAAGAAAATGCGCTGAGCCAGGCCACCACCGAAACTGACGCCCGTGTGCTCGATCCTGCTGGAGGAGGGGATGCTCCGATTTCTCCCAACGGACGCAGCATGATCATGGCAGGTGTCATGAAAGGAATCGCCCTGCCGGCCATTGTCCTGCTATTGTTCCTGTTCTTCGATACCCGTATACGCAACCGCAAGGACATCGAGGATGCTGTAACCGTTCCTTTCCTGGGCGAAATACCCAAGGATTCATCCAAAGGGAAAACAGAGAATAAAGAAACGGCACATGGCATTGCTGTCCGTGCCCAAGGGCGTGACATTGTATCGGAAGCCTTCCGCATAATACGCACCAACATGGATTTTATGCGTGTCAAGTCAAAGAACATGCAAGTCGTCACTTTCAGCTCGTTCGGACCGGGTGCCGGCAAGACATACGTATCCAGCAATCTGGCAGCCAGCTTCGCGCAAACCGACAAGAAGGTCATCCTGATTGACATGGATATCCGTAAAGGGACTTTGACTTCACATACCCGCCTCCACACAAAGGAAAAAGGAATGACCTCTTTTCTGGCAGGCAAGGCCACAACGGATGAAATCATCAAGCACAACGAGATCTGTGAAAATCTGGATTTCATTCCGGCCGGTCCCATCGCCCCCAACCCGTCAGAGCTATTGCTCAGCGAACAACTGGAAGTACTGATAACCGAACTGCGCAACCGTTATGACTATATCTTTGTCGACAATGTGCCTGTAGGAGTGGTGGCCGATGCCGCCATCACCAACCGCATAGCCGACCTGACCATCTTCGTGGTACGGGTTGGCAAACTGGACCGCCGCATGTTACCGGAAGTGGAAAAAATTTATCGCAGCGGACAACTGAACAACATGTCGTTGGTACTTAACGGGGCCATAGTAAAGACAGGCGGATACGGAGGCTATGGATATGGTTACGGCTACGGCTATGGTTATGTGGATGGTTCCGAATCATGCTGGAAACGGCTGTTCAGAAAGAAATCCTAAAATCCCCCCAAAAAAGAAGTAGGATGTTTGGTATATTCAAGTCCAAATACAATTTGATTAATTCTGGTTTAATGAAGGGTATGACCGATGTCCATTCCCATGTTCTTCCGGGAGTGGACGACGGTTCGCCCGACATAAATGCCAGTCTATCCCTGCTGCGCTATATGGAATCCATAGGGTTGCGGAAAGTGTGGCTCACCCCCCATATCATGGAAGATTATCCCACACCGAACAAGAAGCTGCGACAACAGCTCGACGTGTTGAAGGCGGCCTATTCCGGCCCGTTGGATCTACGGCTGTCTTCCGAATATATGATGGATGCCGCTTTTACAAACAAGCTGGATGGAGAAGTGCTGCCTTTGGGCAGCAGCCACCTGCTGGTCGAGACATCCTACATGTACCCTCCTCCCGGTTTGCCGGATATCCTGATGAAAGTATGGAATGCCGGTTATCAACCGGTCATCGCCCACCCGGAGCGTTACCTGTACATGGAAGAAAAAGATTACCTTCTGCTGAAAGAGAAAGGTTACAGCTTTCAACTCAATCTGATGTCACTGAGCGGTTACTATGGCCCGCACCCCAAAGTGGTCAGCGAAAAGCTGTTAAAACAAAAAATGTACGATTTTGTGGGTACGGACCTGCACCATTTGGAGCGTTACCGGCCCATGCTTGACCAATTGAGGTTGACCCGAAGACAACTCGAAGCTTTAGAAGGTCTGATTGCTAACAATGCGCGTATTTAACTGTCTGTCGGGAGGTATCCTGTGCGGTCTGACACTGCTGTTGATATTTCTCCCCTGCTTCACTCCCGAGTGGGCCGGAAATCTTATCTTCATCAGTCTATCGGCGATTCCTATATGTATAGCCGATGGGATTATTTTCGCGATTCTGCTTTGGAAACATAATCGTTGGTGGATGCTTTACTTGATTTTGCTATTAGGTAGTTCACCTATTCTATCCGGTTACTTTCCGCTTCATTTCCTACATAGAGAAGAAGTGCCAGATTCCAATCAGCTAAAACTGGTTTGCTGGAATGCCGAAGGGTTCAGACTGAACAAAGACACCCTGGCGAAGGCCATCCATAGCATTCGTATCCTGCAGCCCGGCATCGTCTGCCTGCAGGAACGTCCCCATACCAATCTTCTGGCATGGGACACCATCCGAGCTGCTTTTCCCGATTACCCCTATTGCATCGTCAACTCGCGGGAGGATGAAATTCTTAATCTGGCCGTCTTCAGCCGCTGGCCTGTCGGAAACGTTCAAGAGTACTACTTCCCGGACAGCTACAATAAGATGCTTCAAGCGGATATCCGGATGATAGGGCAAACTTTCCGGTTATTCAACGTCCATCTGCAAACTACCGGCATGAATGAATCATCCTCAATGAAAGACAGACTCCAGACGATGCGCCACCACGCCATCCGGCGTAACCGGCAAGCCGATCTCTTGGCAAACGCCATTGCCGAGAGTCCTTATCCGGTCATCGTGTGCGGTGATTTCAACGATACACCGGCTTCGTATGTTTACCGGAAAATCAGCCGGTCACTGCAGGATTGCTTCCTCCAGGCCGGCCGGACATGGAAAGGCAGCTACCAACGCTGGGGCGATTTTTTACGAATAGATTATACGCTCTGTTCACCTGCATTCCAAGTGAATTGTTACCAACTGGTTTCCAATCCCTGGAGCGACCACAAACAGCAGCACTGTGTGCTCTATCTGGACAAACGCTACTAAAAAACAAGATTTCAAAAAATGACTAAAGAAAACTGGACAATAGAAATAAAGCCAAAGAAAA
>OFCG01000564.1_pt1 | contig 12105 bp, 8 predicted proteins | sample 1520781 | NCBI WGS metagenome assembly OFCG01 (sample SAMEA2699038, study PRJEB24076) | metagenome | reverse complement strand
CCTGGATCACGTCGTTGGATTTATCTTCAAAGAACAGATCGCGTTCGTTCTCATAAACGTCCAGCCCCAGCGCGCCAATTTTCTGGTGCTTCAGGGCGTCGATGGCCGCCTGAGAGTCGATCAGGGCGCCGCGGCTGGTGTTGATCACCATCACCCCGTCTTTCATCTGATCGAAAGCTTCGCGATTGAGCAGGTGGTAGTTTTCGTCGGTCAGCGGACAGTGCAGGGAGATCACGTCCGATTCCTTGTACAGCGTGGCGAGGTCAACATATTCCACCCCCAGCTCCAGCGCGGCGGCGCTTGGGTACGGGTCGAACGCCAGCAGGCGCATGCCGAAGCCTTTGAGGATCCGCAACATCGCTACGCCAATTTTCCCGGTGCCGATCACCCCGGCGGTTTTGCCGTACATGGTGAAGCCGGTGAGGCCTTCGAGGGAGAAATTGGCATCGCGGGTACGCTGGTAAGCGCGGTGGATGCGGCGGTTGAGCGACATCATCATACCGATCGCATGCTCAGCGACCGCTTCCGGAGAGTAAGCTGGAACGCGCACGACGCGCAGGCCAAGCTCCTTTGCCGCCTCAAGGTCGACGTTGTTAAACCCGGCGCAGCGCAGGGCGATATATTTCACCCCGTGGGCCTTCAGCTCTTCCAGCACCGGGCGGCTGCCGTCGTCATTGACGAAGATACATACCGCTTCGCAACCGTTGGCGGTTTTGGCAGTCTTCGCTGTCAGCAGGAAATCGAAGAATTCCAGTTCAAAGCCGTATGCATCATTAACGTGCTGCAGGTACTTTTTATCGTACTGCTTCGTACTATAAACCGCGATTTTCATAAGACTTTTCTCCAGTGATTATACCGTCACGGTAGCATATTTAAAATAATCGTACAATTATTAAAAAATAGTTTAATGAGAGGGTGCTAATCCTAATTCTAGAGCATATCGCGGACTTGCGGAATCTCTTTGAAAGACAAAGTTTTTTCACCACAAACTGAGGCTGAAAGCGCCGGGGGCGAGCAGCAGAAGCGGCCACAGCAGACCGGAGCTGACGTTAGCCAGCTGAAACGACCACAGCGGCAGACTGCTGGCGCCGCTAACGAAGGGCAGCGTAGCCCTCAGGGGAGAGAGAAAGCGGCTGAAAAAGATAGCCCACGGGCCATAGCGCTGAAAGAAGAGGCGGCTGCGGGCCAGACGCTCGGCGGTCAGCCAGCGTAGATGGGTGAGGCGATGACGGTAGCGAATGCCCAGCCGCCACGATAGCCAGAATCCGCCGATGGCGCCGAGGCTGGCGCTGGACCACATTAACAGGAAATGTCCGATGCTGGCGGAAGCGAATGTTCCCAGCAGCAGCAGGCCGGAGGTGCCGGGGATTGCCAGCGAGACCAATGCGCAGGATTTAGTGAAGGTAAGCAGAAAAACAATCAGCAATACCCATGGATAGTGGTCCTGTGCGCTCTCTATGAGCGAGATAATTAACGACACCGCCTCTCCCGCAAGCTATTCCCGTCTGGCTGGAGTGTGGCAGGGGCGACTTAAACAACAGTTAAATGATAATGGCCGAACGTCGCGCCGCGAGTCCGGCTGGCAACTATGCTTTAACAGGCCGTAAACTTTCACTCACTGGTCGAACGTGTCACAATGGACGCCTTTCGGCTTTTACTTATGTTGAATCAGGATATTAACTGCCCATGAAGGGTAAATATAAAGCCGCCATCGCGCTGGTGTTAGTTCTGGTGTTATTGCCGCTAACCCTGCTGTTGACGCTAACCCACTGGGTGCCGACGCTGGCGGGCATCTGGCTGCCCGTGGGCACGCGTATCTCTTTGCAGGAGAGCCCGCGCCTGACGCGGTCGGCCCTGCTGATCCCCGATCTGCGTTATCTGGTGGGCGACTGTGAAATTGCCCGGGTGACCGATGCCCGTCTCTCGCGTCCCAGCCGCTGGCGGCTGCATATTGGCCAGCTGGAGATCAACAGCGCCTGCCTGAGCAAATTGCCGGCCAGCGATCCCTCTCCCGGTTCACCGCGCACGCTTGCCGAATGGCAATCGATGTTGCCCTATAGCTGGTTAACCATTGACAATCTGCGGCTCTCGCCGTGGGAGAAATGGCAGGGGCGGCTGGTAATGTCATTAACGCCTGCACAGCAGGATATCGCCTTTGCCGGGAAGGAACTGAGTCTGCAGGCGCGCCTGCGCGGCCAGGCGCTCACCGTCAGCCAGTTCAGCGCCCGGCTGACTGACGATCAGCCGCCGGTGAAGCTGGTGGGGACCTTCCATCTGCCGCTGGTGCCGGATGGTCTGCCGGTCGACGGCCAGATGCAGGGCACCTTCGAATTCCCGCAGACTGCGGAATGGATCGATGCTGAGCTCGAGTGGCAGCACAATCGCGGCCAGCTGCTGGTCACCCCGCGGGGTGAGGTAGAGCCTATTCTGGACCTGCCGTGGGAGATCACCCCGGAGCGGATCACTATCAGCGACGGCCGCTGGCGCACCCGTTACGAGGCGTATCCGCTACGCGGGCGGGTGGCGCTGTCGGTGGGTAACTGGCAGCAGGGCACCGAACAGATGATCGTCAGCGGTCGCCTGAATGTTCTCACCGAGGGGCATGCCGGGAAGGGCAATGCGGTACTGAATATTGGTCCGGGCAAGCTGAGCATGGATAACAGCGATCTGCCGCTGCGGCTCACCGGCGAGGCCAAGCTGGGGGAGATGATACTATACGCGGCGCTGCCGGCTCAGCTCAGCGGGCCGCTGATCAGCCCGCAGCTGGCTTTTCACCCCGGTGCGTTGCTGCGCTCGCGCGGGCGGGTGATCGACGCGCTGAATATTGACGAAATCCGCTGGCCGCTGGCCGGGGTTAAGGTCACTCAGCAGGGCGTCGATGGCCGCCTGCAGGCGATCCTTCGCGCCCATGAGCAGCAGATGGGCGACTTTACGCTGCATCTGGACGGTCAGGCGAGCGATTTTCTGCCCGACAGCGGCCGCTGGCAGTGGCGCTACTGGGGCGAGGGACATTTTACCCCGATGCAGGCGCGCTGGGATGTGAAGGGCAGCGGGGAGTGGCGCGACAATGCTATTACCCTGAGCAGCCTCTCCACCGGCTTCGATAAGCTTGAGTACGGCACAATGCGGGTCAGCACCCCGCGTCTGACCCTCGAGCAGCCGATCCGCTGGCTGCGCGATGCTGAGCATCCGCGGTTGACCGGCGCGCTGTCGCTGGACGCCGCCAAAACCACCTTCTCCGGCGGCAGCTATCTCCCGGCCTCAACGCTGAAATTCGCCCTCGATGGTCGGGACCCGACGTGGTTCCAGTTCACCGGCGCCCTGCATGCCGAGGCTATCGGTCCGGTGCGTCTGTCCGGGCGCTGGGATGGCGAACGGCTGCGCGGCCAGGCGTGGTGGCCAAAACAGTCGCTAACGGTGTTCCAGCCGCTGGTGCCGCCGGACTGGAAGATGAACCTGCGCGAAGGCAGTCTCTACGCGCAGGTGGCCTTCTCGGCGGCAGCCGGGCAGGGATTTGAGGCGGGCGGCCATGGCGTCCTGAAGGGCGGCAGCGCCTGGATGCCGGATAACCAGATCAACGGCGTCGACTTCGTCCTGCCGTTCCGCTTCAGCGACGGTCACTGGCAGCTGGGCATCCGCCGCCCGGTCTCCCTGCGCATTGGCGAAATCGTCAACCAGGTCACCGCGCGTAATCTGACGGCGGACCTGCAGGGCACCTGGCCGTGGAGCGAGGCCAATCCGCTGCAGCTCAGCGACGTCAGCGTCGATCTGTTAGGCGGGAAACTGACGCTGCTGCAGCTGCGTATGCCGCAGCGCGACCCGGCGTTGATCCGCCTGCAGCATATCTCCAGCAGCGAACTGACCAGCGCCGTCAAGGTGAAACAGTTCGCCATGTCCGGCGCGGTGAGCGGCGCGCTGCCGCTGTGGCTGGAGAATAATCAATGGATTATCCACGACGGCTGGCTGCGCAATGACGGACCGATGACCCTGCGGCTGGATAAAGACACCGCCGATGCGCTGGTGGCGGATAACGTCTCCGCCGGGGCGGCGATTAACTGGCTGCGCTATATGGAAATCTCCCGCTCGTGGACGCAGATTAACCTCGATAATCTGGGCGTGTTGACGCTTAAGGCCAGCATTAACGGCACCAGCCGGGTGGAAGGGAAAAGCAGTACCGTGCATTTAAACTACGCTCATGAAGAGAATATTTTCGACCTGTGGCGCAGCTTGCGCTTCGGCGACAATTTACAGGCGTGGCTCGAGCAGAATGCTACGCTGCCCGTACGGCGCTGTACGGACGGTAAGACATGTAAGGAACCTAAATGAAGAAGCTGTTACTGGCCATGGTGGCGTCGATGCTGCTCGCCGGCTGTACGCCGCGCATCGAAATCGCGGCGTCGAAAGAGCCCATCACCATCAATATGAATGTCAAAATTGAGCATGAGATCCATATCAAGGTCGATAAGGATGTGGAAAACCTGCTCAAATCCCGCAGCGATTTGTTCTGAGGCGACGATGAGAAAACGACTGTTAACCGCGGCGCTGACGCTGGCTTTACTCAGCGCGCCCGCGCTGGCGTTGACCCTGAGCGAAGCGCGCCAGCAGGGACGAGTGGGGGAGACGCTGAACGGCTATCTCGCGCCGCTGCGTCAGGATAAAGAAACGCTGGCGCTGGTAAAGCAGATTAACGCCGCGCGCAGCGAAAGCTACCAGCAGCTGGCGGATGACAACAATCTGCCGGTGGATGAAGTGGCGAAAATGGCCGGGCAGAAGCTGGTGGCCCGCGCGCAGCCCGGGGAGTACGTCCAGGGATTGAACGGCCAGTGGCTGCGCAAATAATTAGCGACAGCGCTTGCGGTATTGCCCCGGGGTGACGCCAAAGCGCTGCTTAAAGGCGGTGGAGAAATGGCTGTGGTCGCTGAAGCCCCAGCGGTAGCCGATCCCCGCCAGCTTTTCATCGTCATGGACATTCTGTAACGCCTGGGCACACAGATCCAACCGCCGGTTCTTAATATACTGCGCCACCACCAGCCCCTGGTCGGCAAACAGCCGGTACAGGCTGCGTACCGACATGCCCGTCTCGCTGGCCAGCCACTCCGGACGCAGATGCTCCGACTGAATGGACGCATCGATTAACGCAATAATATTCTGAAACTGCTTTTCCCGCCGGGAAGGGGCAGGATCGCGCTGATGCAGCACCGGGCGCAACAGGCAGGCGATCGCCTCCAGCGCGGCTTCGCTCTCGCTGGCGGAGAGCGTCGTGCCGCCCATGCTTTCCAGCAGCAGTCGCTGGCTGAGCTGGACCATTGGCAGAGATTTGTCCAGCCGGCAGGCGGTAGTGATGTCCCCTGTGGGCGCCACCCGCTGGCGCGGCAGCAGCAGCGAGGCCTGACGCGAGGTCTGCTGCCAGACGATGGAGCATGGGCGGGCGGCGTCGATTAACGTGATATCGCCTGCCGCCAGCGTCACCTGGCGATCGTCCTGTTCGATGATGGCTTCGCCGGCGAGCTGAAACACGGTATAGAACCAGGCGTCGTTATCGCGTTTTATCTCATTGCGCGTGCGGTAGAGATTGACGCCGGCGGCGGTGACGGTACTGACCTTGAGGCTGCCGGCGTAGCGGGCGTCAATCTCGCCGTGGAAACTCTCCTCCAACGGCCGGGCGGCGAAATGGCCGCAGACCTGATTGATCGTCGCCAGCCAGCGCTGATACGCCAGCCCCCCCTCTGCCGTGGTCATCATTCGCCCTTCTCCTGTAATAACAATGTTTCCGCATTGTTGCATTTGTGTCGCATCAGGCAAGGGCGCGATGGCGGGTATATGAAAGAACTATTACCCGCGGCACATTTCTGCGAGGGCAGACGACGGAATTGCGGCGACTGTCACAGCGGCGCAAACGAATGTCACAGAGAAAAAAGCGCCAACCGCCAACCAGACATAGACTGAAAGCACTATCCGCGATGAATAAGGAAAGGGTATGTCCACCTCACAGATAGCGCTGCTTGCCAGCGTCCAGCAGTTTTTAGACCGTCAGCATGGCCTGTATATCGACGGCGCCCCCTGCGCCGCGCAGAGCGAAAACCGGTTAACCGTCTGGGATCCGGCCACCGGGCAGGCGATTGCCACCACCGCCGACGCCAGCCCGGCGGATGTCGACCGGGCGGTGATGTCCGCCTGGCGCGCTTTTGTCGATCGCCGCTGGGCCGGGCGCACCCCGGCTGACCGTGAACGCATCCTGCTGCGTTTTGCCGATCTGGTGGAGCAGCACGGCGAAGAGCTGGCGCAACTGGAAACCCTCGAGCAGGGGAAATCCATTGCCATCTCCCGCGCCTTTGAGGTCGGCTGCACCCTGAACTGGATGCGCTACACCGCGGGGCTGACCACCAAGATCAGCGGCCGGACGCTGGACGTTTCGATCCCGTTCCCGCAAGGGGCGCGTTACCAGGCGTGGACCAAAAAAGAGCCGGTCGGGGTGGTGGCGGGCATCGTCCCGTGGAATTTCCCGCTGATGATCGGCATGTGGAAGGTCATGCCGGCCCTGGCGGCGGGCTGTTCGATCGTCATCAAACCCTCGGAAACCACCCCGCTGACCCTGCTGCGGGTGGCGGAGCTGGCGACCCAGGCGGGCGTTCCTGACGGGGTGTTCAACGTGGTCACCGGCAGCGGCGCCGGCTGCGGCGCGGCGCTGACCGCCCATCCGCAGGTGGCGAAGGTTAGCTTTACCGGCTCGACGGCGACCGGGAAACAGATTGCCCGCGTGGCTGCCGACCGCCTGACCCGCGTGACGCTGGAGCTGGGTGGCAAGAATCCGGCGATTGTGCTCAAAGACGCCGACCCCCAGTGGGTTATTGAGGGGCTGATGACCGGAAGCTTCCTCAATCAGGGGCAGGTCTGCGCCGCCAGCTCGCGGATCTACATCGAAGCGCCGCTGTTTGACACCCTGGTCAGCGGCTTCGAGCAGGCGGTGAAATCGCTGCAGGTGGGGCCGGGGATGCAGGAGACGGCGCAGATCAACCCGGTGGTCTCCCGGGCCCACTGCGACAAGGTGGCGGCCTACCTCGAAGAGGCTCGCCAGCAGAAGGCAGAGCTTATCAGCGGCAGCGCCGGACCAGACGCGGGAGGGTACTATATTCCGCCAACGCTGGTGGTAAACCCCGACGCCGGACTGCGTCTCAGCCGTGAGGAGGTTTTTGGCCCGGTGGTGAACCTGGTGCGAGTGGCCGATGGCGAGGAGGCGCTGCGCCTGGCCAACGACAGCGATTTTGGTCTGACCGCCAGCGTCTGGACCCGCGATCTGACCCAGGCCCTGAACTACACCGACCGTCTGCAGGCGGGAACGGTATGGGTCAACAGCCATACCCTGATTGACGCCAACCTGCCTTTCGGCGGCATGAAGCAGTCTGGAACCGGCCGCGATTTCGGCCCTGACTGGCTCGACGGCTGGTGCGAAACCAAATCCGTCTGCGTGTGCTACTAGCCCTCCGTCGGGGAAGGCGAAAGGCTTTTCCCGACGCGCCCCTTGCCGACTTCCGGTCTTTCTCGCTACTGTGGAGGGCAATCTTTGCCTAATCTGGGCGGTGAATCATCAGGAGGTCTTCGGCATGACAGCATTTCCTAAGGTTGCGCTAATTGGTCCCGGCGCCATCGGCACCACGATTGCCGCCGCCCTGTTTGAGAGGGGGAGGGCGCCGATGGTCTGCGGGCGTACCGCCCATTCGGCGCTGGTGCTGCGCACTGACGAGGGTGAGATCGTGGTGCCCGGCCCGGTGCACACCGACCCGATGGCGATAGCCGCCCCCTTCGACCTGGTCTTTGTCGCGGTGAAAACCACCCAGACGGAGGCCATCGCCCCCTGGCTGACGGCCCTGTGTTCCCCTGACACCGTGGTGTGCGTGCTGCAAAACGGCGTTGAGCAGCGCCAGCAGTTTGCCCCCTTGACCGGCGGCGCGACGGTGCTGCCGTCGGTGGTCTGGTTCCCGGCGCAGCGCGATGCCGATGCCTCTGTCTGGTTGCGCGCCACGCCGCGCCTGACGCTGCCGGATCTGCCGGGGGCAGAGCGGGTGCAGCAGGCGCTGGCGGGAACCCGCTGCGCGGTGGACCTGGCGGCTGATTTTACCACCGTGGCCTGGCGCAAACTGTTGCAGAACGCGGTTGCCGGACTGATGGTGCTGACCGGACGCCGCGCCGGGATGTTCGCCCGGGAGGACATCACTGCCCTCGGACTGGCTTATCTGCGCGAATGCCTACAGGTGGCGCGGGCGGAAGGGGCCGCCCTGAGCGACAACGTGCCGGAGGAGATTATCGCCGGCTTTCATCGGGCGCCTGCCGACTTAAGCACCTCTATTCTGATCGATCGCCTCAATGGCCGACCGCTGGAGTGGGATATTCGTAACGGCGTGGTGCAGCGTCGCGGGCGTCAGCACGGCATTCCGACGCCGCTCAGCGATATCATCGTGCCGCTGCTGGCGGCGGCCAGCGACGGCCCGGGCTGACCCGGGCTGGCGCGGGTGCGAGCCACTGGAAGCGGGATCTGCTATGATCCCGACTTTCGTTGTCTGGAGCCAGTCGATGTTCAACGACGCCATTGTTTATGACCGCTACGGGCCGCCGGCCGCCGTGCTGACCCTGAAACGCCTGCCGCTGGCGCCGCTGGCGGGCGGACGGGTGCGGGTCAGGATGCGCTTTGCCCCGGTGAATCCTTCGGATCTGATCCCCGTGACCGGCGCCTATCGCCACCGCACCCGACTGCCGGCCGTCGCCGGCTATGAAGGCCTTGGCGAGGTGGTCGCCGCGCCATACGGCAGCCGGTTAGCCGCGGGCCAGCGGGTGCTGCCCCTGCGCGGGGGCGGCACCTGGCAGCGGTTTATCGATCTGGATGAGACCTGGCTGGTGCCGGTGCCGCCGGCAGTTGACGATCTGCTGGCCGCCCGCGGGTATATCAATCCGCTGACGGCGATGCTGATGCTCAAGCGCTGGCCGGTTGCCGGAAAACACCTCGTGCTGACCGCGGCATCGTCCTCCTGCGCCAGTCTGCTGGGGCAGTGGGCGCTGGCGATGGGCGCCCGCTCGGTGAGCGGGATTATTCGCTCGCCGCAGCATCGGGCGCGCCTGGAACAGGCCGGGATCTATCCGATCCTCGATACCGACCGGGCGCTGATGGAGAAGGTCAGCCAGCACAGCGATCTGGTGTTTGACGCGGTGGGCGGCGAACTGGCGAATACGCTGCTGTCGGTGCTGCCCGGGTCGTCGACCCTCATCTCCTATGGGCTGTTATCCGGGCGGCCGCTGACCCAGACGCGCGGTAGCGCGACGGTGCGCAAGTTTCATCTGCGGGAGGCGCTGCCGACACTCAGCGTGGCGGCGTGGCGGGCAGCGTTCGACGAAATCTGGCAGCGCCTGCCAACGACCTCCCAGCCGCCGGCCCAGCGTATAGCGTTGAACGACTGGCGGGCGGCGATTGCCGCCGCCGGCCAGCCGGGAAGAGGCGGTAAGATCCTGCTGGATTTCACCGCTGGTTAAGATTACTTTTTCTTTTCGCCCAGAGTGGGGGTTTCGTCAAAGAAGTTCCACGGCTTGAGCAGCGCGTGCGCCCACTCGGTCGGCATGATCGGCCACTCTTCGGCGCGCGCCACGTGGGTGGTGCCGGTGGTGATCCACACGACGTCATCGTGGTTAGTCAGCGACTCATCATCCTTCGCGTACTGGCCCAGGCCGGTATCGTGGGCGGAACGGTTCGGGTATTTCCCTTCCGGATATCGCTCTGTCGGGTGGTAGCGCGTCACCCACAGCTGTTTATCCATAAAACTCAGGCGATGATATATCCACTCGTCCGGGGCGAATTTGGCGCCGGTCGCCGCCGGGTGCGTGCCGCCGGCGTAAGGGATAATCTGGTATGAGACCGGGTTGCCCATGCGGTTCTCTTTGCTGGTGTTGCTCAGCAGGCGAATGGTGCCAGGGTCGAATTTCTGCGCCGCTTTTTGCTCGCTGTCAATCGTGTACTGATTCACCTGCATAGTACTGGTGCGCGGGCCGCCGGCGGTGTTGGGCTTCACTTCCGGGTCCATCGCCACCAGGGTGTTGTTCTCGCCGTCCACATCGAGGTCGAGGCGGAAGTTATAGATGTGCTGGTGAGTGGTGCCGACAATATTATGGTCGATCAGCGTTCCGTAGCGGGTATCCTCTTTGGCGCTGGGGTCATGCATGGTCTTCGCCAGCACGCCTTTCACCGCTTCAATGCCGGTGGCGCCAGCATCGATACCGATGGTGCCGTTGTCGTGGAACACCCAGTCAAAGATATAGTCGTAGTTGCCGACGGTGCTGATCCAGCGTACCACCAGCTCCCGGCGTTCGGTGCTGACGTTGGGTTTGCCCATCTCCAGGTGCTTATACTCAGGCCCGGCATAGCGTTCGAATATGGCCACCGCGCCTGGAATAGTGGTTGGTTTGCCGGTGTAATCGGCGATAGTTTCGTCCAGCAGTACCGCATTTGACGGCGCATCTTTACCGCGAACAATCGGCGACGTCAGGGTGCCCATGCCGTAATCGCCGGAGTCGAGGTAGGCTTTGAAATACCAGCCGACGTCCGGGTCGCCGTAGGGGACGATCATCCCGCCGAGGGAACCTTCATACATCACCTGGCGTTTTGTGCCGTTATCGTTGTAAGTCACCGTTGACAGAATTGGTCCGACGCGCGAGTTCAGGCGCAGATGAAAATCCCAGTTCTGCCAGTGAATGGTATCGCCGGTAATGGTGTAGTTTTTGCCTTCCGGTTCGGTTATCTCCAGCGGTTTCACCGCCGGGGCGTTGCGGTCTCGACCATCATACGGACGTGGCTCCATCGGTACCGGGATCACCGGACCTTCTTCGATTTTGATGATTTTCTTCGCTTCAAGGTCGACCACCGCCACCAGGTTTTCAATCGGGTGCGCCCAGTAGTTGCCGTCGCCGGTATCCAGATAACTGACCACCTTCAGCAGACGCGCATCCTGCTGCAGGCCATCTTTGCCATCAAAAAAGCCAACGGTGAGCGGGGTGGTGACCACTTTGCCAGGATCGGTAATACCGTGCTTTTTCAGCACCTCAGCGAATTCGCTGCTGGCATTGATGATGTTCTGCACGCTGACAAAATCATCGAGCAGCACCATCCCGTGGGCGCCTTTGATCGGCGTCCAGGAGAGGATTTTTTTGTTTTGCAGATCGACCACGGCTTCAATGACGTGTTTGCCATCGAGCATCACCACATCGGCAGTGCGGGGAGCATCGACCGGCGTTCCCTGCAGGGCAAAGGCCCATACCGCCGCCTTGTCCGGCTCGTGTAAGGAAATCTCAGTAAAGCGGGTATTCGGCTGAAACTCCGGCGCGGCTTTGACAATGGTCACTGCTTCACTGATTTCCGCCGCCGAGAGCGAGTTTAACGGGTGCGGGCGCTTTTCCACCTGGAAGGTCTGATCGAGACCGGACTGGAACACATCGTTGATAAAGGTATCGGAAACCCAGGCTTTACCTTCCTTCATTACCACCGGCACCGGTAGGTCAAGGGATTTACCGTTGACGATCGCCGTTTTGGCGCCGGGCTTTACTTTGACGTAAGCGCCGTCTTTTATCAGGGTGAACATTTGCGCGTAGTCATCCCACTGCACATCGGCGCCGAATTCCTGCAGCGTTTTATCCAGCGGTACCATGTGGGCTTCGCTACCGTGAGCGAAGACCGGTGATTGCCAGGCGCAAACCACCGCCACGGCCAGCGCCAGCGCGGTTTTACGAGGAGAAAATTTCAAGCCGTTTGCCATTGTGACCTCATCTTATTGTTGTGTTGTCTCTTGCCGCTGCGAATGTCGGCTTTGTCATCCTTAAGCTACCAGCCAGCGGCGCCGGGGCGTTTGTTTGCTTTTGCCAGCTTGTTTGTCAGTTTTGCCAGACGGACGTAAAAAATGCCTCCGCAGGGGCATTGAGAACGTGCGCCGATTTTTTTGCTGGGTGGCGGCTGACGCCTTACCCGGCCTGGGGGCCGTGCGGCCTGCCGTTAATTTATTCACCATTCTTGCTGGCCCGAGCCCGGGGGTACAGGGGGCAGCGGCGACTGGCCGCCCCCTGTGCGCTCCCTGC
>OFCG01000547.1_pt1 | contig 12658 bp, 7 predicted proteins | sample 1520781 | NCBI WGS metagenome assembly OFCG01 (sample SAMEA2699038, study PRJEB24076) | metagenome | reverse complement strand
AACTGCAATAAACGTAATGACCGGGAAACAAATGGAGAGCATATCATGGGAGTTATTACCGCAACATCTAAAAAACATGATAAGATAAAATGGTCAGAGAGTATTGATACTGGTTTGTCATTGCCGACACCTGCTGTACTTTCATTGTTCACAAACATATATTATAGAATGATAATCAGCTACTTATCTTACACCCTAATTATCCATAGAGTACTCTGAACAGACAAAATATATTTGCCTACATATTGGCACTACAAAGGACAGCTAATCATTCGAAATCCGCTATATTTGGACACGTTTTGAATGACAAAAAGCTTCTTGAGCAATCATTCTTTATGACTGACAAGATGCAGCCCGAACCGGACAAGAATACTTTCTAGATGTAAAGTGGTGCCAAAAAGGTAAATATCCGTGCCATTTCCATAAAGAAGTACTATTCTAAACCCTAATAGAATTAATTCCATTAGTTTTGTATAAATTTGTAAACTACTAAACTTGTTAAAAATAAACCATGATGAACAAAAAAGTAATTGCCGTAGCCCTCGCCCTTGCCTTAGCAGGAGGAAGCTATGCACAAGATGACACCGCGAAGAAAAAGGTGAAAGCCTATATGGTGTCGGACGCCCACCTCGACACCCAGTGGAACTGGGACATCCAGACAACAATCAACGAATATGTCTGGAATACCATTAGTCAGAACTTATTTCTGCTAAAGAAATATCCCGAATACGTTTTCAACTTTGAAGGGGGAGTGAAGTATGCGTGGATGAAGGAATACTATCCCGAACAGTATGAAGAGATGAAGAAATTCATCGAGGAAGGCCGCTGGCATATCGCCGGAAGTAGCTGGGAAGCAAGTGATGTGTTGGTTCCTTCCGTCGAAGCCTCCATCCGTAACATCATGCTCGGACAGACGTACTACCGGCAAGAGTTCGGAAAAGAAGGAACGGATATCTTCCTGCCGGACTGCTTCGGATTCGGATGGACGCTTCCCACCATTGCCGCACACTGCGGACTGATCGGCTTCTCTTCACAGAAACTGGACTGGCGTAATCATCCCTTCTACGGAAAGAGCAAGCATCCGTTTACCATCGGACTCTGGAAGGGCATTGACGGCAAACAAGTAATGCTAGCCCACGGATATGACTACGGACGCAAATGGAACAACGAAGATCTCTCGAAGAATAAAGATCTGGAAAAATTAGCCCAACGTACTCCGCTCAATACGGTCTACCGCTATTATGGAACAGGGGACATCGGTGGTTCTCCTACTCTGGGTTCGGTACGTTCTGTAGAACAGGGAATCAAAGGTGATGGTCCGGTAGAGGTGATCAGTGCTACCAGCGATCAGTTGTTCAAAGATTATCTGCCGTTCAACAATCACCCGGAACTGCCGGTATTTGACGGAGAGTTATTGATGGATGTTCACGGAACAGGTTGCTATACTTCGCAGGCAGCCATGAAGCTGTACAACCGGCAAAACGAACAGTTGGGCGATGCAGCAGAAAGAGCGGCGGTCGCTGCCGAATGGTTGGGTACTGCCAGCTATCCGCAACACACGCTGACGGAGGCATGGAAACGTTTCATCTTCCATCAATTCCATGATGACCTGACGGGAACGAGTATCCCCCGTGCCTATGAGTTCTCATGGAACGATGAACTGATCTCTCTAAAACAATTCTCACAAGTACTGACTTCTTCCGTCAACGCCATTGCCGGACAGATGGATACACGCGTGAAAGGAACGCCTGTCGTTCTTTATAATGCAAACGCTTTCCCGGTATCGGACTTGACAGAGATCATCCTCGAACAGCCTAAAACCCCGAAAGGCTTCACTGTATACAATGCACAAGGCAAGAAAGTCGCTTCGCAAATGATCGGTTACGAGAACGGACGTGCTCACATCCTGGTTGCAGCGTCACTGCCCGCAAACAGTTATGCAGTGTACGATGTCCGCACCGGAGGATCTGAAAAAACGATCTCTCCTTCAGCCGCCTCAGCCATCGAAAACTCCGTCTACAAAATCACACTGGATAAAAACGGAGATATCATCTCACTGACCGACAAGCGCAACAACAAAGAACTCGTAAAAGATGGAAAAGCGATTCGCCTGGCACTCTTCACCGAAAACAAGTCGTACGCATGGCCTGCATGGGAAATCCTGAAAGAGACCATCGACCGTGAACCTGTCTCCATCACAGACGGCGCAAAGATCACTTTAGTGGAAAACGGCGCACTCCGTAAAGCACTCTGCATTGAGAAGAAGTATGGCAAATCGCTCTTCAAGCAATACATCCGCCTCTACGAAGGCAGCCGTGCCGACCGCATAGATTTCTATAACGAAATAGACTGGCAGTCAACAAACACGCTGCTGAAAGCAGAGTTTCCTCTGAATATAGAAAATGAAAAGGCTACTTACGATCTGGGAATCGGCAGCGTGGAAAGAGGCAATAATGTACAGACCGCTTACGAAGTATATGCGCAGCAATGGGCAGACCTGACCGATAAGAACAACAGCTACGGTGTATCGATCCTAAATGACAGTAAATATGGCTGGGATAAACCGGATAACAACACGATCCGTCTGACTCTTCTCCATACACCGGAAACAAAAGGAAATTACGCTTATCAGGATCACCAGGATTTCGGCTTCCATACATTTACTTATAGCCTCACAGGACATGACGGAGCACTTGACAAACCCGCCACCGCCATCAAAGCTGAAATTCTGAATCAACCGATCAAAGCCTTCAGCAGTCCGAAACATACCGGAACACTAGGTAAGGAATTTGCTTTTGTGCGTTCAAGCAACGATCAAGTCGTTATCAAAGCGCTGAAAAAAGCGGAAGTATCCGATGAATATGTAGTACGTGTATATGAAACAGGAGGCGCAGCTCCGCAACAGGCAGCCATCACCTTCGCCGGTGAAATAGAGAAGGCAGTACTTGCAGACGGTACGGAAAAAGAGATCGGCAGCGCTGACTTCAACAAGAACCAGCTGAATGTATCCATCGCTCCCTACAGCATACAGACATTTAAAGTGAATCTGAAGAAAAAAGCTGATCTTCAAGCTCCGGCATACGCTTATCTGCCTTTGGACTATGATCGCAGATGTTTCAGTTGGAATGCTTTCCGCAAAGAAGGAAACTTCGAATCGGGCAACAGCTATGCAGCAGAACTTCTCCCCGACTCCATCCTGAAAGCTGACGGCATTCCTTTCCGCTTGGGAGAGAAAGAAATTGCCAATGGTTTGACTTGCAAAGGCAATGTACTTCAGTTGCCAACCGGACATTCTTACAACCGTATCTATTTCCTGGCAGCCTCTGCCGGTGAAGATGCAGTTGCTACCTTCAGCACCGGTAACAACTCACAGGAAATCACCGTACCTTCCTATACCGGATTTATCGGTCAGTGGGAACATCTGGGACATACGGAAGGCTTCCTGAAAGATGCAGAAATCGCTTATGTCGGCACTCACCGTCATGCTTCTGACAAAGATGAGGCTTATGAGTTTACGTATATGTTCAAGTTTGGCATGGATATTCCTAAAGGAGCGACTACGGTTACTTTACCGGATCATGCAGATATCGTATTATTTGCCGCAACGCTGGTTAACGAGAAGTATCCGGCAGTAACTCCGGCTTCGGAATTGTTCCGCACAGCCTTGAAAGCAGGCAACGGAGAAGAAGCGACAAGTAAAGCAAACCTGTTGAAACAAGCCAAACTAATCAAATGTTCCGGTGAAACCAACGAAAAAGAAGTTGCAAGATATGCCGTAGACGGTGATGTGAAGACGAAATGGTGTGATACAAGCACGGCTCCCAACTACATTGACTTCGACTTCGGAAAGGAACAGACGATCCGTGGATGGAAGTTGGTAAATGCCGGAAATGAAGGCAGCGTCTTTATCACTCATACCTGCTTCTTACAAGGCAGAAACAGTCCGGACGAAGAATGGAAAACGATTGATGAACTGAGTGATAACAAGAAAAACACGGTAGTTCGCCAGTTTAAGCCGACTTCGGTACGTTACGTCAGACTGCTGGTTACACAATCTACACAAAACAACAGTCTGAAGGCTGCAAGAATCTACGAGTTGGAGGTTTATTGATAAACCGAAAATAAAACAGAAGTAATATCTCACAAACAAAAAGAAGGCGTATCAAAAGTCAGTAGTAACTAAACTCCCCTCCTACGGGTACTCCTCCTTCCTGAAGGAGGAGAGTTTAGTTACTTTTGACTTTTGATACGCCTTCTTTTTTCATCTCCATATCTGTCATTGACAATAAGAAAACGCCTTCAAATATATGCTTCCGCAAACACTTGAAGGCGTTCATCATCCTAACCAATACCTATCCTAAAAACTATTTTTTACCTATTTATTCAAAACGATCGGCCTATTGGCAGAAGCTTTACCAAAATTCTTGGCAGGCTTTTTGCCCATCTCAAATTTTAAAGTACTGCCGTTAATTATATTATCGTACGTAATATAACTTTTATGATAAGGTTTGCCATTCAGATAAACCTTCTGAATATAGATATTATCTTTACTATTATTCGGTGCTTCAACAGTAAACACTTTACCACCACGCACTTTCACTTCTATCTTTTTAAAACGAGGACTGCCGAAAACAAACACACCGTCAGACGGATTCACCTGATAGAATCCCATAGCAGAAAGGAGATACCATGCAGACATTTGTCCACAGTCTTCATTACCGATGATACCGTCCGGCTGATCTGTGTAGAAGTCGCTCATGATGAAACGAACCTTTTCCGCTGTTTTCCACTGTTCACCTGCATAGGTATAGAGATAAGCTATGTGATGGCTCGGCTCATTGCCATGCGCATATTGTCCGATCAGACCGGTGATATCACTGGAAGCACCTTCACCCATACTGTCATTGTTCGTAAAGAAGCTGTCGAGCTTCGATGTAAACGGCTTGTCACCGCCAAACAGGCCGATCAATCCATATGGGTCTTGTGGAGCGAAGAATGTATATTGCCATCCGTTGCCCTCACAGAAATCGCCGACTCCGTGAATAGAACGTGCCGGATCGTACGGAGTACGCCACGAACCGTCTTCCAGTTTCGGACGGATGAAATGGATAGAAGAATCGAAATAGTTCTTATAGTAATGGGCACGCTTCGAGAATGTCTCATAATCAGCCGTCTTCCCCATCTTTTGTGCCATAGCGGCGATTCCCCAGTCATCTACTGCATATTCCATAGCGATGGAAGTAGCTTCGTGGATTTTATCAGCAGGGATGTATCCTTTGGCCATCACGTAAGGAACTCCGTTCTGCCTTTCATAAGTTGCTGTCGCTTTCATAGCCGTCAAGGCTTCTTCCGCATCAAATCCGGTAAATCCTTTCAGATAAGCATCTGCAATCACCGGAACAGAGCTATATCCCGGCATACAGTTCGTTTCACCGCTCATCAAAGGCCAGATAGGAAGTTTATCCTGTTGCCGATAAATGGAAAGCATTGAATTAATTACATTGTCCACCATTTCGGGCTGAATGATAGTCATCAGAGGATTCAAGGCACGATAAGTATCCCAAAGGGAGAGAGTGGTATAATTCGCTTTCTTCGGGTCTGTGTAAATCATATCATTCATCCCCCGATACTCACCATTGACATCACAATACAATGTAGGAGCGATCATGGTATGATAGTGTGCGGTATAAAACACACGTTTGGCAGCTTCATCGTCTGATTCTACGGTCATCTTATCCAACTGTTTGTTCCAGCGGTCACTGCTCATCTTCACCACCTTGTCGAAGTCCCAGTGAGAGAGTTCCGCTTGCAGGTTCATCGCTGCGTTGTCACAACTTACGGAAGAAATAGCCACTTTAATCTTTACTTCTTTCACATTGCCGAAAGTAAGCACACTTTTCACCGATTCTACTTTCAGTTGATCCCAAAGTTTGGGGGTATTATCGTCATAAGCCGTAAATTTCTCGATCTTCTGATCGCTCTTCAGCACAAAGTATACTTTTCGCGACGGGCTCCACCCTCTGACATACCGATAACCTTCCACTGTATAGTCATCTACTTTGCGGATATAGCTGTCGTATGCATTGGAACCGTTTCCTTCACGCAGGTCAATCAGTATAGAGGCCGGTTTTCCTTCGGGATAGGTATAACGATGAAAACCTACCCGGTCAGTAGCTGTCAGTTCTGCCTTGATATTGTATCTGTCCAGAATTAAAGAATAATATTCCGGACGGGCTATCTCATTGTCATGTGAGTATTTCGACGCATAACCGTCACGTATATCATCCTGGTTACCTCTGGGAGTACGGATTTCATTGAGAGGCATAATCAGAATATCCCCCAGATCGGTACATCCCGTACCGCTTAAATGAGTATGAGAGAAACCAATCAGAATACTGTCGGAATAATGATATCCCGAACACCAGTCCCAGCCTTTATGAATATTGTTGGGTCCGAGTTGCACCATGCCGTACGGAACACTCGTTCCGACAAATACATGCCCGTGAAAACCGGAGCCGATATAAGGATCGACATACTGTAACAATCCCTCACTCTTTGAATAGTCCTGTTTTGCCACTCCGCTCGTTGCCAGACCTAAAAAGCAGGAAGCAGCCATTAAAAGTTTAAATGCGTTCATCTGTATTTTTCTTGTTAATTCGAAATTGTTTCATGGTAGGATTTACTTCATGAATTATAGTTTTCATGATGCAAATATAAACTCTATTTCGATACTATCAGGCTGTCGCCATAGTTTACCGAATGGATGGCAGGGATATTTACTCTTTTGGCAAAAGAAAAAGGACTTGCACTGACTAAAGCAGTTCAAATCCTTTCCATAAATTTCCTTCGGGAAGAGGAGCTTCGAGCTCTATCAGCTCTTTTGAGACGGGATGGATGAATCGTACCTTCCGCGCATGCAGGCAAATACTGCCATCGGGATTGGAACGCGGAGCGCCATATTTAAGGTCTCCTTTAATGGGACATCCCATTTTTGCCAACTGGCAACGAATCTGATGATGACGTCCGGTTTTCAAGTCTACTTCAAGCAGATAGTAATTCTCCGAATGTCCGATCAGCCGGTAATTCAGAATCGCTTTCTTGCTGTTCGGCACTTCTTTGTCATAAGCAAAACTCTTGTTCTGCTTCTCGTTACGTGCCAGATAATGCACCAATTCACCTTCCGGCTCTTTGGGGGCATTCTTTACTACTGCCCAGTAGGTCTTTTTCACTTCACTGGTACGGAACATCTCGTTCAGACGGGTGAGTGCCTTACTCGTTTTAGCAAAAATAACAAGGCCGCTTACGGGGCGGTCCAGCCGGTGTGTCACACCGATGAAAACATTTCCGGGTTTCTGATACTTCTCTTTCAGGTACTGCTTCACAGTTTCCGAAAGCGGTGTATCACCCGTCTTGTCTGCCTGGACAATCTCGGAAGCGGTCTTGTTGACTACAATTATATGGTTGTCTTCGTATACGACAGTCATACTGTTCGATTACATATTCATACCACCATCTACCTGAATCACCTGACCTGATACGTAAGAAGACATATCTGATGCCAGGAAGGTAGCGATGTTTGCCACATCTTCAGGAGTACCGCCACGACGCAAAGGAATTTTCTTTGCCCATTCAGCTCTTACTTCGTCAGAAAGAGCGGCAGTCATATCTGTCAGGATGAATCCCGGAGCAATGGCGTTGGCGCGGATACCACGAGAGCCCAATTCTTGTGCGATAGACTTGGCCAATGCAATCATACCGGCTTTGGAAGCAGCATAGTTAGCCTGTCCCGCATTACCGTGAACACCCACTACAGATGCCATGTTGATAATGCTACCAGCTTTCTGACGCATCATGACAGGTGTACAAGCGTGGATAAAGTTGAACGCTGACTTCAGGTTCACGTTGATTACCATATCCCATTGTTGTTCGCTCATACGCATCATCAGCCCGTCGCGAGTGATACCGGCGTTGTTCACCAGAATATCGATACGTCCGAAGTCCTTATGGATTTCTTCTACGACCTTTGCAGTATCTTCAAAGTTAGCAGCGTTAGAAGCATAACCTTTGGCTTTCACCCCCATTGCTTCCAGTTCTACCCTTGTTTTTTCTGCATTTTCGTCAATGACCAGGTCAGTAAATGCAATGTTTGCACCTTCGGCAGCAAACTTCAGAGCGATAGCCTTGCCAATACCACGGGCGGCACCGGTTACAATGGCTGTTTTTCCGTCTAATAATCCCATACTAAAAGTTATTTAATTAAATTTCTGTTCTATGCAGTGCGCCAAACACAATGTTGGACACATATTTATTTCTTGTTTCTTCGTCCAGATGAGCTCCTATATGCCCACGGATATAAGGAACTTCAATTCCCTTCACACAGTAATGTATCAAATCGGCAGTCATCTCCACATCATCAATGTGAAACACTCCTTTCGCCTGTCCCTCCAACAACACAGCTTTAAAAATCTGGATTTCTTTCGCATCAAATTTCTTTCGCACTTTTTCTACCCGCCATATATCACGGAAGAAATAAGCACGCAGGGTTCCATTCCGATAAACGACCTCCTTTACTGCATCCAATCGGGTATATATCAGTTCCAACAGTTTGTCGTCCGGCGAAATGTTTTTATCAGCCACCCTCTTCATCATATCCGACAAGATATCCAATTCCGATTCTACAACAGCCAAATAGATTTCATCCTTACTTTTAAAATAGGTATAAAGCGTTCTTCTACCTTTTTTCGAAGTGAGGGCGATATCATTCATCGTAGTGTTCTCCACCCCCATCTTTGCAAAAAGCTGGCGGGCAACGTCTACTAACTTGGCTTTCGTTTTTGATACGGTCATAGGTTATACAAATTGCACATTGCTGAATATTTTGAGCAAAAGTAATTCTTTTCTTTAGACCACACAAGAAAACGCACAGAATATTAACATTTGTATATTAATAGGTACTAAAAAAAGTTCCATCAATACCTCTCTCATTTTCAGCACAATATAGATAATTCGATCTTTTTTCTAAAAAATAATTGGAGAATAATTTGTTTTATTCAAGAAAAGCCGTACCTTTGCACCCGTTAAACATCGCGGAGTGGAGCAGTTGGTAGCTCGTTGGGCTCATAACCCAAAGGTCATTCGTTCGAGTCGGATCTCCGCAACTACAATGAGGATAAAAGGTTTTATAAACCATTTTATCCTCATTTTTTTAATTCCCATCAAGGACAGAAAAAAATGTTTGCGCAAATAATGTTTGTGCAAATTGCTTCCACACTTCCACCTCCTCTCCACATCCCTTTATTCATCGGTATTACAGATGCGGTGGAAGCAACTCAAAAGTGTGGAAGCAAAATGCACTTCCATACTTTTGAGTTGCTTCCACAGCATCTGAAATGCCGTTGGATAAGAAATTTCGGCAGATGAGTGGAAGTGTGGAAGCAACTTATGCAAAAATCTTAGTGGTTTATTTTACTTCCCACGTATCATTCGTCATCAATAACTCCTCGAAGTTGTGATACTTCTTCTTGGCAGACACCTCTTCGATTTGTTCATGAACAGCATCGTCGTAAGTAGGAGCTTCCACATCGCGGATAACACCGAGTGCAATCGGGAAGTCGGGACCTTCCATCAGGGCAAGCTTCAGTTGCAGGGTGTTGTCCATGCAGTGGGCATCGTGGATGAGGATATCCTTCTCTGTAATGCCGTTCTCACCGAGTTTCACGACTTTTAGACCAAAGCCTTCCTGCATCAGTCCGTATTCGTTGTTCTCGCCGAAGAGCATCGGTTCGCCGTGTTTCAAGTAGATGGCATTCTTGGCGCGGTCTTCCTTTTTGGCTACGGAGTCATGCGTACCGTTATTGAAGATAACGCAGTTTTGCAGAATCTCGCAAACGGAAGCCCCTTTGTGAGCCATGGCTGCCTTCAATATTTCCACTGTCCCCGGAGCATCGGTAGCTACCGCGCGGGCAAAGAAACGGCCGCGGGCACCGAAGCAAAGCTCTGCCGGGTGGAATGGATCTTCTACCGTACCATAGGGAGACGACTTGCTGACGAAACCACGTGGAGAGGTCGGAGAATATTGACCTTTGGTCAGACCGTAGATGCGGTTGTTCAGCAGAATCATGTTCAGGTCGATGTTACGGCGTACGGCGTGGATGAAGTGATTACCGCCGATGGCCAGACCGTCACCGTCGCCGGAGATTTGCCATACCGTCAGGTTGGGATTGGCAACCTTGGCACCTGTAGAGATGGCAGCAGCACGTCCGTGGATGGTCTGCATCGCATACGTATTCATGTAATAGGGCAGACGGCTGGAGCAGCCGATACCTGAGATGACGGCATTCTCCCAAGGAGCTTTGCCGATTTCTGCCATTGCTTTGTGCAGTGAAGCCAGAAAGAAGTGGTCACCACAACCCGGACACCAACGGGGTTGTCCTTTTTTATAGTCTTTTGCTGTATATTCGCACATAATCTTTTTTAATTGATGGTTGATAATTGATAGTTGATAATTGGTGGCTGATGATTGATAATCCGCGTGTTCCGCATGGTAATTATCAATTGTCAACTGTCAATTATCAATTATTTTATTGAACGCTGCCACCAGCTCGGCAACGAAGAACGGCTGTCCTTTCACTTCGTTGAATTGGTACGGGGTGAAGTTGTCTATCTTCATGCGCAGATAACTTGCGAATTGTCCGAGGTTCTGTTCGGCAACTACCACCTTCTTGTACTTCTTCAGGACAGCTTCCGTGTTCTTGGGGAGCGGGTTCAGATAAGTGAAGTGGGCGAGGGCAACCTTCTTGCCTGCCTTGTTCATCTCTTCCATGGCCGAATACAAGTGGCCGTATGTACCGCCGAAACCGACAATCAGCAAATCGGCATCGTCTGCACAGCCTTGCACTTCTACATCAGGTACGGGGATTTTGGCAACCTTCTCGGCACGAAGGTGGCACATCAAGTCATGGTTTTCGGGATCGGTGGAGATGGCACCGGTATTGCTGTCTTTCTCCAGACCGCCGAGGATGTGCATATAGCCCTCTTGTCCGGGGATGGCCCAGTAGCGGGCACCCGTTTCGGGATTGCGTTTGTACGGAGTATAGTTGTCCTTCATTTCGGGAGTCACGTAGGGAGGGGTGATGGCGGGATAGTCTGCCAGTTTGGGCAGCTTCCAGGCGCCGGAGCCATTGGCAACAAAGCCGTCGGTCAGCAATACGACCGGGGTCATGTGCTCCAGTGCAATTTTGCTTGCCATGTAGGCTGCATCGAAACAGCTTGTGGGTGAAGAGGCGGCGATGACGGGCATTGGGCTTTCACCGTTGCGGCCGAACAATGCCTGCAACAAGTCTGTCTGCTCTGACTTGGTGGGCAGACCGGTAGAAGGACCGCCACGTTGCACGTCGAGCACAACCAGCGGAAGTTCTGTAATGACTGCCAGGTTCATAGCTTCCGATTTCAGGCAGACACCGGGACCGGAAGTGGAGGTCACAGCCAGCGCACCTGCAAAAGCGGCGCCGATAGAAGTGGCGCAACCGGAAATCTCGTCTTCGCATTGCACGGTCATCACGCCCAGAGACTTGTGCTTGGAGAGTTCGTGCAGTACATCGGTTGCCGGAGTAATGGGATAGGAGCCGAGGAACAGCTTCAAGCCAGCCTTTTCAGCTGCGGCGATGAAACCGTAAGCAGTTGCTTTGTTCCCCGTGATATCCATGTATCTGCCGGGAACGGTAGTCTTACTTTCAATCTTATATGTATGGGCTACGGAAGCATGGGTGTTGTGTCCGTAGTCATATCCTGCATGGATGACCTTGATATTTGCCCCGGCAATTTCGGGCTTTTTGGCGAATTTCTCGCGGATGAAATCTTCGGCTATTTTCAGATCGCGGTTGAACAGCCAGCATACCAGGCCTACTGCAAACATATTGCGGCATTTCAGCATGGACTTGTTGTCCATTCCGGTGTCGGCAAGGCAGTCTTTCACCATCTTCGAGATGGGGGCGGCGATGACATCCTGCTTAATACCCATTTCCTCTATCGGGTTATCGGTCTTGAAAGCGGCCTTTTCCAAGTCTGACTTCTGGAAAGCATCTGTATCGATGATGATACAAGCAGTGGATTTAGCAAACTTATATTGGGTTTTCAGTGCGGCGGCGTTCATCGCTACCAATACGTCGCATTTGTCACCCGGGGTATAGACTTTCTCTGCACCGATATGTACCTGAAAACCGGAAACACCGGTAAGTGAGCCTTGTGGGGCGCGGATATCTGCCGGATAGTCGGGGAATGTACTGATATCATTGCCCACGGTAGCCGAAACTGTTGAAAAGATGTTGCCGGCGAGCTGCATACCATCGCCGGAGTCTCCGGAGAAGCGGACTACCACTTGCTCCAGTTCTTTGACCATCATGTCGTTTGCCATAACTTACGAATTACTATAGATTAATTTTTGGGGGTTACTGTATTCTATCACTGACCGACAAATTTCGTAAAGTTAATCGGATTAACAAAACTTTTTTCGGAAAATCGACAGAATACATTATCTTTGCATCCGCAATCTACTGCAATATGCAGAATCTATGCAAAAGGTCTTGTAGTTCAACGGATAGAATAGAAGTTTCCTAAACTTTAGATCCGGGTTCGATTCCCGGCGAGACTACTTTTGCCC
>OFCG01000545.1_pt1 | contig 12700 bp, 9 predicted proteins | sample 1520781 | NCBI WGS metagenome assembly OFCG01 (sample SAMEA2699038, study PRJEB24076) | metagenome | reverse complement strand
GAACGTGTATTTATAGAAATACTCTTTCTGTATTGCCTTCATTTGATGAACTTTGTGACCGTAATCCTCGATTATCAATCATTAAAAGAAAGAACAATGAAAACAAAACAAAAAATTCAGTTCAACAGAGGACATGCGTCTGTAAAGTACTTGATAGCATTTCTCTTTATCGCCTGCGGAGGACTCCTTTTGGCACGTAATATGCAATGGATCACAGTTCCCGTTTATGACCTGCTGGTATCCTGGCAGGCAGTTGTGGCAGTAGTCGGCGTTTATTCATTGGTACGTCGTCATTTAGTGTTCGGACTGATATTACTGGGTATCAGTGCCTACTACTTGAATGATCAGCTCAGCGCTTTGTGTGGTACGGATATGCAGGCATTTATGCTGCCTGCTATTCTGATTCTGATAGGAATTGTCACTGTTTTTAGTCATGGTGGGAAATCTAGAGACCATGGGTACGGTCGAACTCCGGAAGAATTTAAAACGATGAATTATACCTCGGCAGATGGCTTTTTGCATTCGGAGAATGCTTTCAGCGGAGTCCGTCAGGTCATATTGGATGAAATGTTGAAGGGGGGAAGTATTCAGACCCGCTTTGGCGGCAGCATCATTGACATGCGACGTACGGACATTCCCGTAGGAGAGACACCGTTGGATGTAGATTGTAAATTTGGGGGCATTGAACTCTATGTGCCTGCGGACTGGACCATAAAATGTCTTTGCAGCACATTCATGGGCGGTTATGAGGATAAACGTTGGGAGAGAGAGGAAAATCCTCAAAAGGTGCTGGTGATAAGGGGGACTCTTTCGTGGAGTGGCTTGGTCGTTAAAAATTAAGACGGGCGGAATATGGATACACATCCTATACAGGCGTCGCCGCAAAGGTGGATAGTTGCTTTGGGCTTGCTGCTGGTTGCCGGCGTACAAGGCCTTTTCCTGTGGGGGTACACAGACGATGGTATATGGGTTTCCTTGTTGGACGGAATGGCTGCAACTCTGCTGTTTGCCCTATCGGCTTATTGGGCATGGTATGTTCTCGGCTTTGTCCATATTTCCATTACTACGCTTTTTATCACTATATTAGGCATATCTTGTACTTTGGTGGGCAGTTTCTTTATCCGGTGGATCTTGGAGTTTATTAATCATGCAGTCTACACTCCTTTTATACTCACACTTCCTTTCCGCCTCTGTTATGTGGCCTTACTGTGGAGCATCATCCTGTTATGGTATCGTTTGCAATCTGCTGCGGGCGAGCGTGAGGAGATGGAAAATCAATTGGTAACCATGCAGGAAACCTGGATGGAAGACCGCAGGAAAGCGGAGGCCAGCCGGAAGAAAGAGGAAGAAGCCGGTGCGGATGCGGAAGACTGCCTGGATCGGATCACAGTGAAAGATGGGACTAAAATTCATTTGATAGAATTGGCGGACTTGCTTTATATTCAGTCTTGTGGCGACTATGTGACATTGATTACTCCTGAAAGGGAGTATATTAAAGAACAGACGATGAAATATTTTGAAACTCATCTGCCTGGATCAGACTTTGTCCGTATCCATCGTTCGGCCATCGTTCAGGTTAAGCAGATATCCCGTCTGGAATTGTTCGGCAAGGAGTCTTATCAACTGATCTTAAAAAACGGTCGAAAGCTGAAAGTCAGTAATAGTGGCTACCGTTTGCTGAAAGAGCGCTTAAATCTCTAATTTATATTGTTAGGTAATATGGCCGGAAGGAAAAGGGGAGGGTGACATGTGTGGAACTGTCCTGTAACAGGAATGAAATCCGTTTGTCATGAAACCTTTAATAGAGTGTAACTCTCACGAAACTTAACCCATCTACTTTTGCGACAGATTTATAACGCATAAAAAAGTATATGAAAAAGGTTGTTAGAGCTGTGTCTCTTATGCTACTGATGGCAGGTGTTTGTGGAAATGCATTTGCCGAGGAAAATGAAAACATTGTCCGGCAAGGCACTATTCGCGGACGTGTGATAGACAATGGAAAACAAATTCTACCGGGTGCTTCCATCTTTATTGAGAATCTGAAAACCGGAGTGATCAGTGATGTGAACGGTTTCTACACATTACCCAATCTGAAGCCCGGCACTTACACCGTCAAAGTGACCTATGTAGGTTATAGCCCTATTGAAATGAAAGTTACCGTTCCCGAAGGCAAGACTTTAGAGAAAGATATAGTGATGAATGAAGGGGTGGAACTGCAGGAAGTGCAGGTGAAGGGAGCTTTTCAAGGGCAGAAGAAAGCAATCAATACACAAAAAAATAATCTGGGTATCACCAATATCGTATCTGCCGACCAAGTAGGGAAATTTCCCGACTCAAACATAGGTGATGCATTGAAACGTATCAGTGGCATCAATGTGCAATACGATCAAGGCGAGGCCCGTTTTGGACAAGTCCGCGGCACTAGTGCCGATTTAAGCTCCGTCACCATTAATGGTAATCGTGTCCCATCTGCTGAGGGGGATACTCGTAACGTGCAGTTGGACTTGATTCCTGCCGATATGATTCAGACCATCGAAGTAAGCAAAGTCGTTACACCCGATATGGACGGCGATGCTATCGGTGGTTCCATCAATCTGGTAACTAAAAATTCTCCTTATAAACGTACTATCAATGCCACAGCGGGAAGTGGTTACAATTGGATCAGCGAGAAAGCCCAGTTGAATTTAGGCTTCACTTACGGAGACCGTTTCTTCAATGACAGACTGGGCATGTTGCTCTCCGCTTCTTATCAGAATGCTCCTTCCGGTTCTTATGATACTGAATTCATGTGGGAACAAAATGAGGATGGCAAAGTATATGTCAGCGATTATCAGATGCGTCAGTACTTTGTCACCCGTGAACGTCAAAGTTATTCGGCGGCTTTTGACTTCGAACTCAATGAAAACCATAAATTGACTTTCAAGGGTATTTTTAACAACCGCAATGACTGGGAAAACCGTTACCGTACCAATATCAAGGATTTGGACGAGAACGGAAAAGGCACAGTCCGCATCCAAACCAAAGCTGGTACTCCCGATAATCGCAATGCCCGTCTGGAGCGTCAGCGTACCATGGATTTCGCTTTGGGCGGAGAACACTTATGGGGAGCAATCGGCATGGATTGGAATGCCAGTTATGCAAAAGCTACAGAAGAACGCCCTAATGAACGTTATCTTGACTTCCAACTGAAAAAGCAGGAATTTGATATGGACTTGAGTGATGAACGCCAGCCGTTGGCAACACCCACAGCAGGTTCTACCCTGACACTGAGTGATAAGTTCAGCTTGAAAGAACTGACAGAACAACAGGAAGACATCAAAGAAGAGGATATGAAATTTTCGGCCAATTTCAAAACCAGTTTGAATAATGGAGCCAAACTGAAGTTCGGTGCGAAAGTAGTACGTAAAACGAAAGAAAAAGAAATAGACTTCTACGAATATACTCCGAGAGACGAGGATGCCTTCATGACCAACAGCCTGAAAAATACGGTAGACCAGAGTACGGATAAATTTATGCCGAGCGACAAATATCAGGTAGGAACATTTGCCAGTAAAGAATATGTGGGTGGATTGAACTTAAATGATGCTTCCCAATTCGATAAAGAACAGGTACAAGCCGAATTGGCTGAGAACTTTGAGGCTCGTGAAACTGTAAGTTCCGGGTATGTACGATTTGACCATAAATTTACCTCTAATATAAACTTGATGGCAGGGCTCCGCATGGAGCACACTTCTCTTCGTTATACCGGTCGTAACTATGATGATGAAACAGATAAGACCACCAAGACCGGCCGCGTCGTCAACAGTTATGTGAATTTCCTTCCTTCTATTTTGGTGAAATGGGATGTAAATGATGATTTCAAGATACGCGGTTCTTACACGCAGACCTTGAGCCGACCCAAATATTCAGCTTTGGTTCCCAGCGTGAATATCAACCGTGGCGATAATGAAATAAAGATTGGTAACTCTGACCTGAAACCTACTATTTCTTACAACTTCGATTTGAGTGCCGATTATTATTTCAAGAGTGTAGGTTTGGTGAGCGCAGGCTTTTTCTATAAGAAAATAGACGATTTCATCGTAGATCAGGTACTGACCAACTATGAATACCAAGGAACAGAATATACCCGTTTCACTCAGCCCAAGAATGCAGGAAATGCTAATCTGTGGGGATTGGAATTTTCTTATCAGCGTGATTTCGGCTTCATTGCTCCGGCCTTGAAGTATGTGGGTTTCTATGGAACCTATACTTATACTCACTCACGCGTGGAGGACTTTAACTTCGAAGGACGTGAGAACGAGAGCGGGTTGAGTTTGCCGGGGTCTCCCGAGCATACGGCGAATGCCTCTCTTTACTTTGAAAAAGGAGGCTTGAATGTGCGCCTGAGCTATAACTATGCCTCCAGTTTTATCGATGAAATGGGCCCAAGTACATTTTATGACAGATATTATGATGCCGTGAACTATATGGATGTGAACGCCAGTTATACCTTTGGCAAGAAGGTGAAGATGACCTTTTATGCTGAGGCGAACAATCTGCTGAACCAGCCGCTCCGTTACTACCAGGGTACGAAGGACCGTACTATGCAGGCAGAATATTATGGCGTGAGAATGAATGCAGGTTTAAAAATAAATTTCTAAAAATTAAGTATATGAAAACGTTGATGATGATTAGAAAAATGAAAGAAGTATTGACATGGGTATGGATTGTTGTCATTGGTGCGGCTATCTGCCTGAATGTGTGTGCCCAGACTCCACAAGATTGGAAAGGACTGGAGAAACAACTGAATTTTTATATGGCTAACGATTTGGGACGTAACGGTTATTATGACCAGAAGCCCATAGCCGAGCTGATGGGAGAAATGGCGGATGTTATTGGTCCCGAGTGTGTGTTTGCAGCCGGAGACGTGCACCACTTTGAAGGTGTACGCAGCGTTAACGATCCGCTTTGGATGACCAACTACGAGTTGATTTACAGCCATCCCGAACTGATGATAGACTGGTTCCCGATCTTGGGAAATCATGAATACCGGGGTAATACGCAGGCTGTGTTGGATTATACCAATGTGAGTCGTCGCTGGTCGATGCCTGGTCGTTATTATACCAAAGTTTTTGAGAAGAAAGGAACTGCCATCCGTTTTGTGATGATAGATACCGCTCCTCTGATTGACAAATACCGTAACGAGAGCGAAACTTATCCGGATGCCTGCAAACAGGACATGGACAAGCAACTGGCATGGATAGACTCTGTGCTTACTGCTGCCAAAGAAGATTGGGTTGTCGTAATAGGGCATCATCCCATTTATGCTGAAACGTCGAAAGACGACAGTGAACGCAGCGATATGCAGAAACGTCTGGATCCTATCCTCCGTAAACATAAGGTGGATATCTATGCATGCGGACACATTCATAACTTCCAGCATCTTCGTGTGCCGGGCAGTGATATCGACTATGTGGTAAATTCGGCAGGTTCGTTGAGCCGTAAGGTAAAACCAGTGGAAGGCACTCAGTTCTGCAGTCCCGAACCGGGCTTTTCTATCTTCACGGCAGACAAGAAAGAACTGGATATGCATATGATTGATAAGAAAGGAAAAGTAATCTATACTGTAAAACGCACCAAATAGGGATAGTTATTTTAGGGAAAAAGAGTACATTTGCGGTGTAAAACTGTAAATGTACTCTTTGTTATGTTGAATACACTCCTTTTGATTGGTGGTCTGGCTCTTATTTTGGCTGGTGCAAATGGCTTGACAGATGGTTCTGCAGCGGTTGCCAAACGTTTCCGTATTTCTGATTTGGTAATCGGGCTTACCATTGTAGCTTTTGGCACTTCGGCTCCCGAATTGGTTATCAGTGTGCTTTCTGCATTGAATGGCAGTGCTGAAATGGCTATTGGTAATGTGGTGGGTAGTAATATATTCAATGCTTTGATGATTATAGGCTGTACTGCGTTGGTACTCCCCATAAAAGTAGGTGAGGGGACGATGAGTAAAGAGATTCCGTTAGTCATTCTTTCTTCATTGGTACTGTTTGTCTGTGCCAATGACATGATGCTGGACAGGGAAGCGGTCAATGTTATCAGCCGTTCCGATGGGTTTGTTCTGTTGGCTTTCTTCCTTATATTTATGCGTTATACATTTGCTATCGCTCGTAATGGGGCAGATGAGGCAGGAGAAGAGCAGAAGATTAAGGAAATGCCTGTATGGAAATCGGTGTTGTATATTGCAGGAGGACTGGCCGGGCTCATATTTGGCGGACAGCTTTTTGTCGACGGGGCAAGCGGGCTTGCCCGTTCATGGGGTGTCAGTGAATCGGTAATCGGACTGACATTGGTAGCCGGAGGTACTTCCTTGCCGGAGCTTGCTACATCTGTTACGGCAGCTTTAAAGAAGAATCCGGGAATTGCTATCGGCAATGTCATCGGTAGCAATCTGTTCAATATATTCTTTGTACTGGGGTGCAGCGCTACGGTATCACCGCTTCCGATGGGGAATATAAATAATCTCGATTTAAGTGTGCTGATTGCTTCCTCCCTGTTGTTGTGGCTGGTAGGCTGGTTTTTCCGTAAACGTACCATAACCCGTCTTGAAGGCGCATTGATGGTTGGCTGTTATGTCGTTTATACCGCCTATCTTATTGCCCAACAGTAAAAAAGCCATAAAAAGAATAAGTTATCTGCAAAAAAACTTCTATCTTTACACCCTGAATTTTTATAAAAATACAGCATGGCTATTACCATTAAAAAAGTCAGTTCAAAGAAAGAACTTAAGACATTTATACGGTTCAACTACGAGTTATACAAAGAGAATCCTTATTCCGTACCCGACTTGTACGATGATATGCTGAATACGTTCAGCCCGAAGAAGAATGCCGCTTTCGAGTTTTGTGAGGCGGAGTATTTTCTGGCATATAAGGATAACAAGGTGGTAGGACGTATTGCAGGGATTATAAATAAACGCGCAAACGAAACTTGGAATAAAAAAGAAGTCCGTTTCGGATGGATTGATTTCCTGGATGATATCGAAATATCACGCGCCTTGTTGGATGCAGTAGCCCAATGGGGTAAATCGAAGGGAATGGATACCATTCAGGGACCTTTGGGCTTTACCGACTTTGATGCGGAGGGTATGCTGATAGAAGGATTCGACCAATTGAGCACCATGGCGACTATCTATAATTATCCTTATTATCCACAGCATATGGAGAAGTTGGGATTCGAAAAGGATGCCGATTGGGTGGAATATAAAATTTATATTCCGGATGCAATTCCTGATAAGCATAAGCGTATCAGTGATTTGATTCAACGTAAGTTTAACTTGAAGGTGAAGAAATATACATCGGGTAAGAAAATTGCGGCCGAATATGGCCAGGCTATCTTCGAATTGATGAATGAGGCTTATGCTCCGCTTTATGGTTTCTCGGCTTTGTCTCAAGGACAGATTAACCAGTATATAAAGATGTATTTGCCTATTGTAGATTTGCGTATGGTGACCTTGGTGACCGATGCTGAAGATAAACTGGTGGCGGTGGGTATTTCAATGCCTTCTTTGTCCGAAGCGTTACGAAAAGCGAAGGGGCGTTTGCTGCCTATGGGCTGGTATCATTTGCTGAAAGTGCTGTTTTTGCATAAATATCCCCCTATGCTGGACTTGTTGCTGGTTGCTGTAAAACCTGAGTATCAGAATGCTTTGTTATTCTCGGACTTGATTCCTGTATATCAGCAACTGGGATTCAAGTATGCCGAAAGTAATCCGGAACTGGAACTGAATGGAAAGGTGCAGGCCCAGTGGGAATATTTCAAGACCGAGCAGCATAAACGCCGTCGTGCTTATAAAAAGAGTATTCTGTAACAACGATATATAAAAATGTGATAAGTCAATATGGAAGAAAACAACGAACTGATAAACAATCCCGCTGTAGAATATACCGACGATAACATCCGCCACCTCAGTGACATGGAGCATGTGCGTACCCGTCCCGGTATGTATATTGGAAAGTTGGGTGACGGATCACATGCCGAGGACGGTATCTACGTCCTTCTGAAAGAAGTTCTCGACAACAGTATCGATGAATTCAAAATGCAGGCGGGTAAAAAGATTGAGATTATCATTGAAGAAAATCTCCGTGTCAGCGTGCGTGACTATGGTCGGGGTATTCCGCAGGGAAAACTTATTGAGGCTGTAAGTGTGCTGAATACGGGAGGTAAATATGACAGTAAGGCGTTTAAGAAGAGTGTCGGACTGAATGGGGTCGGTGTGAAAGCTGTCAACGCATTGAGTTCGCGCTTCGAGGTGCGCAGCTATCGTGATGGAAAGGTGCGTATCGCTACCTTTGCCAAGGGAGACTTGTTGACGGATACCACACAAAATACAACAGAGGAGAACGGTACTTATATTTTCTTTGAACCGGATAACCTGTTATTTGAGAATTACAGTTTCCGTCCGGAGTTTGTGGAAACCATGCTCCGCAATTATACCTATCTGAATACAGGACTGGCCATTATCTATAACGGTCAGCGTATCTTGTCCCGTAACGGGTTGGTGGATTTGCTTAACGACAACATGACGGCTGTGGGATTATATCCCATCATCCATTTGAAGGGAGAAGATATTGAGATAGCCTTTACGCATACCGGCCAGTATGGTGAAGAGTATTACTCTTTTGTCAACGGACAGCATACGACTCAGGGAGGTACGCATCAAAGTGCTTTCAAAGAGCATATTGCCCGTACCATCAAGGAATATTTCAACAAGAACATGGATTATTCCGATATCCGTAACGGACTGGTGGCTGCCATTGCCGTCAATGTGGAGGAACCGTTGTTCGAAAGTCAGACTAAAATCAAGCTGGGCTCTACCAATATGGCTCCCGGTGGTCCTACCGTCAATAAATTTGTAGGTGATTTTGTAAAGACTGAGGTCGATAACTATCTGCACAAGCATACGGACGTGGCCGATGTGATGTTGCAGAAGATTCAGGAGTCGGAGAAAGAGCGTAAAGCGATAGCCGGAGTGACGAAACTGGCACGTGAGCGAGCCAAGAAGGCAAATCTTCATAACCGGAAGTTACGTGACTGCCGCTTTCATCTGAACGATGTCAAAGGGGACAAGAAGGAGGAAAGCTGCATCTTCATTACCGAGGGAGACTCGGCAAGCGGTTCTATCACCAAGAGCCGTGATGTAAATACTCAGGCAGTATTCAGTTTGCGTGGTAAGCCGTTGAATTCTTACGGGCTGACCAAGAAGATTGTATATGAGAATGAAGAGTTTAACCTGCTTCAGGCTGCTCTGAACATAGAGGACGGTATGGAAGGATTACGATATAATAAGGTAATTGTAGCTACAGATGCTGATGTAGACGGTATGCACATCCGTTTATTGCTTATTACTTTCTTCCTGCAATTCTTCCCTGACTTGATAAAGAAAGGTCATGTATATATCCTTCAAACCCCTTTATTCCGTGTCCGCAACCGCAAGAAAGGAGTTTATGAAACCGTATATTGTTATTCGGAAGAAGAACGGATTGCCGCTATCGAACGGTTAAGCCCCAATCCCGAAATTACCCGATTCAAAGGTTTGGGAGAGATCTCACCCGATGAATTCAAGCACTTTATCGGCAAAGACATGCGTCTGGAGCAAGTTTCCCTCCGCAAGACTGACCTGGTGAAAGAATTGCTGGAGTTTTATATGGGTAAGAACACCATGGAACGTCAGAATTTTATTATAGATAACCTTGTTATAGAAGAAGACATTGCGTGAATCACTAACAAATATGAGAAGAGCCATATTTCCGGGGACATTTGATCCCTTTACCATCGGCCATTATTCGGTCGTGAAAAGAGCATTGACCTTTATGGATGAAGTGGTAATCGGTATCGGTATCAATGAGAATAAGAAGACTTGGTTTCCTACAGAGAAACGAGTGGAGATGATTGAGAAACTTTTTGCTGATGATCCCCGGGTAAAGATCGACGCTTACGATTGTTTGACCATAGACTTTGCCAGAGCTAAAGAAGCGCAGTTCATTGTTCGTGGAATCCGCACCGTACACGATTTTGAATATGAGGAAACCATAGCCGATATCAACCGGAAACTGGCCGGTATAGAAACTATTCTGTTATTTACGGAGCCGGAACTTACTTCTATCAGCTCTACTATTGTGAGAGAATTATTGCAGTTTGGTAAAGACGTAACACCATTCTTACCTGAAGGAATGAAAATAGACTGATCATGAAATATACTATGTACTTTGCAGGCTTGATTGCCTGCTTTTTTTCTATTGTAGCCGTACAGGCTCAGGAAAATAAGTTTCTGAATTCTCCGGCACGCAAATTACAGTTGGCGGAGTTTGCCATTGCCAACCTTTATGTAGACGAAGTCAATGAGGGGAAACTTGTAGAGGAAGCCATCGTAAAAATGCTGGAACAGCTTGATCCTCATTCTACTTATTCCGACCCGGAGGAAGTGAAGAAAATGAACGAGCCGCTGCAGGGAAACTTTGAAGGTATCGGCATACAGTTCAATATGGCAGAAGATACATTGTTGGTGATACAGCCCGTATCGGGCGGTCCTTCCGAAAAAGCAGGTATTCTGGCCGGCGATCGTATCGTCATGGTGGAAGATACGCTGATAGCCGGTGTAAAGATGAGCACCGAAGATATCATGCGTCGTCTTCGTGGTCCTAAAGATTCAAAAGTGAATTTGAAAATACTTCGCCGAGGGGTGAAGGAACTGCTCCCTTTTACGGTGAAAAGGGATAAAATACCTGTTTACAGCCTGGATGCTTCCTATATGATTAAAGATAAGATTGGTTATATCCGTATCAACCGTTTTGCCGCCACTACCCATGAAGAGTTCAAGAAAGCGTTAGCTGAATTGCAGAAAAAAGGGATGAAAGATTTGATTCTTGATTTGCAAGGCAATGGCGGAGGTTATTTGAACGCTGCCATCGATATTGCCAACGAGTTTCTGGGCAAAAAGGAACTGATAGTCTATACGGAAGGCCGTCGTAATCCCCGTAGTGAATTTTTTGCTAAAGGTACGGGCGAGTTCCAGAATGGTCGTCTGATTGTATTGGTCGATGAATTCTCGGCTTCTGCCAGTGAGATTGTGACCGGAGCTGTTCAGGATTGGGACAGAGGAGTCGTTGTGGGCCGGCGCAGCTTTGGTAAAGGCTTGGTGCAGCGTCCCATTGATTTGCCGGACGGGTCGATGATTCGTTTGACGGTGGCCCGTTATTATACTCCTGCCGGACGTTGTATCCAGAAACCTTACGAAAGCATTGAAAAGTATAATGAGGACCTGATAGACCGTTATAATAAAGGAGAGATGATGAGTGAAGACAGCATTCACTTCCCGGATTCACTGAAGTTCAAAACTCATAAGCTGGCTCGTACGGTATATGGCGGTGGGGGAATTATGCCCGATTATTTTGTGCCGATTGATACGACTCTCTATACTAAATATCATCGTCAGTTGCGTGATAAAGGGGCGTTGATGAAAGCTCACTTTCATTTTATTGATGCCCATCGTAAAGAATGGCTGGGCAAATACAAGACTTTCAATGAATTCTACAAACGTTTTGAAGTGACTCCGGATATGTTGGCACAACTGGTTGCTACCGGCAAGGAGATGGGAGTGGAATATAATGAAGAAGAATACCAGAAGGCCCTTCCTTTGCTGAAATTGCAGATGAAAGCATTGATAGCCCGTGATTTATGGGATATGAATGAGTATTATCATGTCATCAATGATGCCAATGAAAGTATCAGGAAAGCACTGGAGCTGCTGGAACAACCGGATTTTGAAGGATTGCTGCTAAAAAAACGATAGTCAAGACTTTATATTAACTGCAGGAGCGCATAGTTGCACTCCTGCATCCAACCATCACTTTATCTGTCTCCCGAACAGCACCTTATTCAGCCATCGGTTTACATAAATATTTGCAAAAGCACATCCTACTCCGATCGCTGCTCCTGTCACTACATCACTGGGATAATGCACTCCTTGGTTCATTCGTGCAAACCCCACTCCACAGGCCCATACGGCAGAAGGAGCGATGACATACCATTTGGGATAAGTGATAGAAAGCGAAGTTGCCAGGGAAAAAGCGGCGGCTGTGTGTCCTGAAGGAAACGACGGGCTGTCTGCATCCGGTGCTCCGTATGCATGAATCTTATCCGGATACTTTACAAAAGGCCGGTCACGTCCTATGATATGTTTGGCAGCGTATGTGATACCTACCGCCTCAATCACACTGGTTCCTATGTAAACGGCATCTTTCAGCATCGGCTGGTCTTTCTTTATCAATGCATAGAGTCCCATGGCGGCAGGCACTCCTACGGGCAGAATCACTCCGCTGGCGGATAGTCCTCTGCTGAGGCCGTGTACCTTCCATTTATTGATGGTTTTCAATGTGTTGATATCTATATTCTGGGCCGGGAGGCTGAATGTAAAACTTACTGTCAACAAGAGGAAAATAATTCTTCGTATATCCATTTTGTTTGGTTTTTGTTCGGTACAAAGATAGAAAAATAATGTAATTCGCATTTACCCTTCCCGAATTAAAGAATAATTTCCATAATTCCTTGTATTATCGCTAGAATTCCTTTACTTTTGCATCGTGAATACACAGCTTTTAACAGAATTTTTAGTTCTAACAATTAAATAATTTAAATTCAATCATTTATGTGGTTAAGTAAT
>OFCG01000543.1_pt1 | contig 12713 bp, 9 predicted proteins | sample 1520781 | NCBI WGS metagenome assembly OFCG01 (sample SAMEA2699038, study PRJEB24076) | metagenome | reverse complement strand
AGCCATAAAATTGCACCTTACTCAGTTGGGTGTCCAACTTTTGGGGTGCAGTCCACTCCCTGAAACGGGCCTATTGAATCGATGCCCGACTGACCATTGATACTGAAGTGGTTAATTGCCCATTTTGTGTGGTTGATGGCGTCAATGGTGCCGCCACCGCCGCCGGCCTGTGCGGCTGGCTGTGTGCAACTGGTTAACAGCAGCAGCCCCGCCAGCAGCGGGCTGATTAATGCAGATTTCATCGGACTCTCCCTGTCGGGTTGAGGGTAATGAAGAGAGGGGGTACTCAGCCAGACCAGGCTTTTCATTCTGAAAGTCTCTCACTGGTTTTTACGTCGGCAAGCCACTTCTTCATTACCCAGTCTTCACGAGCGTCATCCAGAAGAAGGTCCTGGCGTGTCGCCTCCACCATGCCCTGGTAACAGGCCGAAAATAGTGACTGTCTCGAGTCAAACATGCCCGCAGGCGGAGCACAGTGCGACAACATGACGATGACATCGCTGATACACATCAGATGCTCGAGTTGGCGATCGCTGAGTTCTATTTTTGGCGCCTTTTCATCGCGTTCCGGTGGGAGACCACTGCCTTTGATGCCTTTCGCCTGGCCGTCAAGATCCTGCCACGCCCAGAACAGGGCCGGACGCATCAATGGCTCTTGCTGCTCTTCACTGAGAATGTGCGTAAACAACAGCGGAAATACCCGGGTATCGTAAAAGCGTAAAATTCCACTGCGCCCTTCCTGCAGAATATCCATGCACTGCGTGAGCCAGTTCGCCAGCGCCGAAAAGGGCCAGTACGTGCAGAACAGGAGCAGCGGCGCCTGGCTGGCAAGTTGCTGGCTGATATCCTGTAACCAGCACATTTGCTCAAGATCATCAAGCGTAAAGCGCGCCACCAGCGGAGCATCATCGACAATAAATGCTTCCGGAAGTCCATGAAAAAGCGACTGCCACTCAACTGACAGCGAATTCAGCGCCGGAATAATGGAAAAATCCACCCCCGCCTGATCGATAATGACATGCAGATAATCCGTTCCGAAAGCCCGACAGGTTCCGGCGACCTCCTCAATCCATTGTCTGGTCATCTATGCCTCCCGCGGCACGAAGCCCTGCGCCAGCGCCTGGGCTTTTTTAAGGCACTCTTTACACACCGATGCCGGTAGCTCAGGCAAGGGAAACTCCTCGCTGACCGGCCCCTGCAAATCATGCTGCCCCTTAAGGCTAATCACCCCCGGTCCGTGGATCTGTACCTCTCCCTGCGGGGTAAGACGGATATATGCGCCGCCGCAACCCAGGGTGATGCCATTTTTAGCCGTCAACTGCAGATGCCCCTGGGTTGACTGGACGGTGATATCTTTTAGCGCGGTCAGCGATAGAATATCGCCGTGCGACTCTACTTGCAGCGGACCTTTGGCGGAGACCAGCCTCATCCCCTCCTGTTGCGCCAGCAGTGAAATAGCCTGGCTGGCATTCAGAGAACAGCGCTGTGCCGTGGTGATGTTGACCTCTCCCAGGCTCTGCAGATACAGCCCGTTACCGCTGTGCAGGAGGGTTGTTTCCGGCGTGACTGCGGCAATCCCCTGCGGGGCCGACATCAGCAATGTCGGCTGTTTAAGATCGCTGGCGCCTGTGGTCAGTGCGCTTAATGGGCCGGTGTCTGGGATAACATTATGATGGGTTTGCGTAATGCTTCCCCATTCCGTGACCTGATTCACCGCACCTTTCAGCAAACTGACCGCCGGCTCCATCGCCAGCACCTGCCCCTGAGCCTGCGCCTGTCCGTCCGCGCTGATAAATATCCCTTTCTGTGCCCGGATAGCTCCCCAGCTGTCGGTTCTCAGCTCAAAGCCTTCGCCGCGCGGCTGCCTGTCACTGTCCACCAGGTGCCCCAGGTTCAGCTGGCTTTTACCGCCGTACTCCGTGCTGACCTTGATATGTTCTTTCCCGCGCTCATCGTCGAGGCGGATTTTGTTGTTGGCCGGGGTGCGCAGGACGTTACGTTTGTCATTGCGGATGGTGACGTGGTCGCCGTGCGCCGAGTCGTGCAGCACGCCCGCGATATACGGCCGGTCAGGGTTACCATCCTCAAAGCCAATCGCCACCTCCGTCCCGGCCAGCAGCGGCAGGTGCAGGCCGTAGGTGTCTCCGGCATACGGCCGCGACTGGCGGACCCACAGGCTCTCGAACCCGGTTTCCCAGCGCGCCCGGTCAAACAGCATATTCACCCGGTAGCGTCCGTGTTTATCGATATGCCCGTAGGTGTCGTTTTCCCGGGTGCTGGTCACGCGGGCCGGCAGCGTCCCGGCCATCACCGGACGCGCGCCGGGCTCAGGCCGGTAGCCGACGTCCGGGCTGTCCGGTATGCCGGCAAACTCCACCGCAAAGTCAGCATCGCGCCGGGCGTGGCTGTGCATCGCCGTGACGAGCACGCCATCAGCAAACTCCCCGGCCACCTCCTCTCCGCCGGTGACCTTCAGCACCTGTCCCGGGCAGAGCGTCGGGCAGCTGGTGGTGGCCTGCATCCGGGTCTGGCCGTTCAGATAACGCTCATGACGAAGACGGGCGTAAAACGCCCCGGACTCCGGCGCCGGATGGCGGTCATGGACATTCCCCGCGGTCAGGTAGTTATCTCCCCAGTGGTAAGCCTCACCAAAGGTGGTGGTCTCCCCGCGGGTGACATCCACCTGCGCGTTCATGTCCGCCGTCGCCTCGCGGTAGTTGTAGTCGCGGGTACTGACCTGCTGCTCCACGACGCGGTGGCGGCATGCCATCTCCCACACCGCGTCCACCCCGGCCGACTGCTGCCCTGACGGCGGGACCGAAGGCAACGTCAGCCCCTTCTCATAGCCCTGCTGACTGTCGCAGAACTCAGCGACGTCGATGTGCAGCCGCGTGTCGGCGGTAAAGCGAAACCAGATCCCCACCTCACCCAGCAGACGGGTGATAAAGCGCAGGTCATCCTCGCCGTACTGCATCACCTGCTCGCGTCGCGGATACGTTTTTGTCAGCGAGAACAGAAAATCCTGACCGCGCAGGCCGTGGCGCTCGCGGAGGATTTTTTCCACAATCTGCGGAACGGACTGGTCCTGGTAAATGGCGTTCTGGTGCGAGCGGTTAAGCAGCGCCAGGCGCGGCTGAAGCGTCAGCGCGTAGTGCGTTTCATCCCTGGAGGTACTGAGCCGTTCAAACCCCGTCACCACGCCCTGGATCACCCGCACGGGTTGCTGAACATTGATGCCGAAGCCCTGAGCCACCGGCGCCTGCAGCGTCAGGGAGGCTGCCTTCATCAGCATCATCTCTTTGCTGATGGCATGGTCTGCGCTGGTGAATTCAATACGGTAGCGGAACGGCTGGCTCAGGGCTTCATCGCCCTCGAAGGCCAGCACATCAAGCCCGGCTTCACATCCCTTCACCGAAAGCAGGTGGTGGTTATGGCTGAACAACAACGATTTCACGCTACTCATCGGATATTGTCCCCTCGTCAAACGCCATCACGACGCCTTCCTCTTCGTGATACCCCAGCGTCACCTGGCGCGGTTTCCGCCCCGCCGCCATATGGCTCAATAGCTGCTGACTCAGTGCCGGCAGGATCTGCTGATTGAGCAGACTGTCGACGTTACGGGCGCCGGTATCCGGCAGCAGGCAGGCCTCGGTCAGCGCGTCGAACAGGCTCTCGCTGAGGGTGGTGGTGATTCCGTAATGGCAAGCCAGACGCTGACTTACCTGCCCGAGCTTCATGCCGACAATGGCGCGCAGCGCTGCCGCCGGCAGCGGACGGTAAATCACCGTCTGGAAGCGGGCCAGCAGCGCCGGCTGGAAGTGGCCGCGCAGCACCGGGCGCAGCAGCTCGTGCAGGTCTGATTCGCTGGCCTCCGGCTGTTCATCCAGCAGCTGCATCAGGAGGTCGCTACCGAGGTTGGCGGTCATCAGGATCACGGTGTTGCGAAAGTCGATTTCACGCCCCTCGCCGTCGCGCATTACCCCCCGGTCGAAGACCTGGTAGAACAGGTTCATCACATCGCGATGGGCCTTTTCCACCTCATCGAGCAGCACCACGCTGTAGGGGCGTTTGCGCACCGCCTCGGTCAGGATCCCGCCCTGGCCGTAGCCGACGTAGCCCGGCGGAGAACCCTTCAGCTGGCTGACGGTGTGCGGCTCCTGGTACTCGGAGAGATTGATGGTGATCAGCGCTTTCTCGCCGCCGAACAGCGCATCGGCCAGGGCGAGCGCCGTTTCCGTTTTGCCGGTGCCGCTCGGCCCGACCAGCAGAAACACCCCCTGCGGACCGTTCTCCGGCGTCAGGCCGGTTTTCGCGGCGCGCAGGCGCCGGGCAATAGCGCTCAGGGCCGCCTCCTGGCCAACCACCCGTTTGCCGAGACTCTCTTCCAGGCTCAGCAGCTCCGTCTGCTCATCTTTCATAAGCGAGGAGAGCGGCACGCCGGTCCAGTCGGCAATCACCGTCGCCACGGTGCGGACCTCGACGTCCAGCCCGAGCAGCGGATTGCCCTGCTGGACGGCGATAAGCGCGGTTTGCAGGTCGTTAATTTCCGCCTGGCGGGAGATATCGCGGCGACAGGCGAGCAGCGCTTCCGTCAGCTGCAGCTCCTGACCATACTGAGTTTCAAGGGTATCCAGCGCCAGAATAAGGCGGATCTCCTTCTGCTCAATGGCCGCCAGCCGATCGCCGCGGGCGCTGTTGCCCAGCGCAATATCTTCCAGCAGCGCCTGCTTCTCCATTGCCAGCGCGGTGAGCTGCGCCTTCATGCGGGTCAGCGGCTCAGGCACGGTATCCAAACTCATACGCAGGCGGGCGGAAGCGGTGTCGAGTAAATCCACTGCCTTGTCCGGCAGCTGGCGACCGGTGAGATAGCGTCGTGACAGCGTCACGGCGGCGCGCACCGCATCATCCGTGATATGCACGCCGTGGTGGTCGGCATAGCGGGACTTCAGGCCGCGCAGCATCAGGCAGGCGGTGTCGTCGTCCGGCTCATCCACCTTGACCATCTGAAAGCGGCGCTCCAGCGCGGCGTCGCGCTCGAAGTACTGCTTGTATTCACTCCAGGTGGTGGCGGCGATAGTCCGCAGTTCGCCCCGGGCCAGCGCCGGCTTCAGCAGGTTGGCGGCATCCGCGCCGCCCGCCTGATTACCCGCGCCGATGATCGTGTGCGCCTCGTCGATAAACAGCAGCACCGGCGAAGGCGACTGCTGTACCGCCTCAATGATATTTTTCAGCCGCTGCTCGAACTCGCCTTTGACCCCGGCGCCGGCCTGCAGCAGACCGAGGTCAAGGGTGCGCACCGACACTGGCTTCAGCGCGTCGGGGACGTTGCCTTCGGCAATGCGCAGCGCCAGGCCTTCCACCAGAGCGGTCTTGCCCACGCCCGGCTCACCGACGAGGATCGGGTTGTTTTTACGTCGACGGGAGAGAATATCCACCATCTGGCGGATTTCCGTGTCGCGTCCGAACACCGGGTCAATCTGGCCGTCTCTGGCTTTGGCGGTGACGTCGAGAGTGAATTTGTCCAGCGCGTTCTGCAGCGCCGGATTGAGCCCATCCGCATTCAGTTCGCTGCCCGCAGGACGCCCCACAAATTCCACGTCCCCGCCATGGGGCTGCGCCAGCGCCGCTTCCTGCTGCGCTGGCGGACGTTCGTCGGACTGGGCATCCAGCAAGGGGCGCAGGCGTTCCAGCTGACGCTGGCCCAGCGTTAACAGCGGCCACAGGCCATCGCACTGGATCAGATTCTGTTTTTCAACCAGCGCCATCAGCAGGTGAACACTGCGGATCTGCGCTTCGCCGCTGAGAGAGGCAATCAGCCAGGCCTCCTGCATCAGCCTCAGGGTATGGTCAGAGAGCTGGGGACGATGACGTACCGAGCGCGGCTGTTTATCCAGCCAGCTCAGCAGATCCTGCCACAGCGCATCCATATCCCATTCATAGCGCCGCGCCAGCACCGTCAGATCGCCTTCCCCCTGTTCCAGCAGCTTAAGCAGCCAGTGCTCGGGCAGGATCTCGGCATGCGCCCGGGTCTGGCACAGGGAGGCCGCCCCCTCCATTGCGCGGGCACAGCAGGGATTAAGACGGCGTAACAGGCTGGCTGGATTTTCCATGAGATCCTCTCTTATTGTTTCCGGACACGCTACCGCCCGTCGCTGTTCCTGAACAGGAACCCCAAGCGCACAAGGTCAGGCAGACAGATTGTGTTTTTCTTTGCTGAGAACCCGTATCTCAGGCGCTCAGCAAAAAACGGCGGGCAGAGAAACGCTGCCCGCATCAGGCGATCGCCCGCAATAATCCCCGGCCGCAGAGATAACGATGCGGCCGGGATGAGCGAACGTCGCCTGCGCGCCAGCGGCGCGAAATATGACGGGCAATTACGCGGTGGCGCGTTCGTTCCAGCTATCGGAGTGAATGATGTTGCCGTCTTTATAGGTCCAGGTGATCTTCTCGTAGCGCAGCTCAATCTGTTCCAGATGGTTGTGCTTCTCGTAGGCGGGGTTTTTGATGTCGTGCATCAGGGGATTCACTTTCACCACCTTGACGTTCTCAAGTTTGGTATTGAAATACTCCACTTCCTGGCCGGCATCGTTGATTCGGTACCACTTAAACTCGGCGGACTTCAGGGTCTGACCGGTGGTCACCGCCTTGTACAGGTAGGGGCTGGAGGAGTCGATCTCCTTGGTGAACAGGAACGGCGTATGAATACGCGTGCCGGTCAGTTTGCCGGTGTTGTTATCGGTCGGGATGTACAGGTTATGCTCCTGAGCCACCACTTCGATACTGCCTTCACGATCCTGAACGTCGACAGACCCTTTAATGTCCGCGCCGCCGTCGTCTTTCAGCCAAAGATAAACAGGAATTGCCATGGAATTACTCTCCATTGTGTAGTGAAGCGCCATCATCCTGGGATGACGCAGAGGGTTGGTCCGGGAACCGGCAGGCGTCTACCTGCGGCACCAGACTGATTTCGACACGACGGTTCAGCGCACGGCCTTCCGGCGTATCGTTTGTTGCAATTGGTCGGCTTTCGCCATAGCCCTGAACGGCAAAGCAGCTGTCCGGCACGTCGCCGGTATCGCGCATCCAGTCGCGGACCGATTCCGCACGTTTCAGCGACAATAGCTGGTTGGCTTTTTCCTCACCCACGCTGTCGGTGTGACCCGCCACCACGATCAGCCACCCGGGCCTGGCCTTAATGTCCATCAGCGAGCTGACCAGCCGCTTTGTCGAACCAGGCTTCAGTACCCATTTCCCGGTATCGAATAGCGACATGCTGTCAAGGCGGATGACGTTCGGCGCGACGCGCTGCACCGGCCCGGGCGGCGGCGGAGGCGGCACGTAACCGCGAATCGCCTCCAGCAACGGCAGGCGAATCTGCTCCCCGTGATACAAGCCCAGACTCAGGCGCAGCGGGACGCCGTTACGCGCCCAGCTATCAAGCAGCGCGGCATCTGCACGCAGCACCCTGACAGCGCTGGCTTTTGGTCGATAATCATCCATCGCAATCCGCTCATAACGGGCAATATCGACGCCCACGCGCTGCAGCAGTTGTCGATTATTCCAGCCACTGCTGAGCAGCGCGGCGACAGCCGCGAGGGTGAAAATCGCGAGCGCCGCGCGCCAGGCCCTGCCTCGTGGCGTGAGTCCCCGTCCCGCCGGTAACTGCGGCAGGATGAATTCCGGCAAAGCTGAAGCGTCCCCGGTGTCGCTCTCATCTGGCTGCCAGCCAGCTACCCGCGACAGGCCGCTATGTCGGGATAACCACGTCGTCCAGGCCGACGATGCCAGACTTCCAGGCAGCGAGGGCCCGAGGCCCCACAGCACGGCCGCAGGGGTCAGAGGTGGCAGGTCGGTATTCTCTTCCGTCAACACGGCATGGACGTGCTGTTCAAACCAGCCCATCAGGCTGTTCATCAGCACCTGCTGCTCCAGCGCGGCCGCCCCACCGGCGCTTACCCAGGCCGGTACGGAACAGGGGGCGCAGGCGGGCTGCCAGACTTTCACCGCTTCACCCGGTATCGCCGCCTGCCACAACAGGTCGCGACTCATCGCGCTGCCCACCTGCCCCTGCAGCGCCAGCGGTACGGCATACCCCGTCTGCTGGCGCAGCTGGCTGAGTTGCCAGCGCAGGGCCAGCAGAGCGCTGGTCAGCGCATCGCTTTGCGCATGCCGCTGCGGGCAGACGCAGAGCAGCACCGACAGCTGAGGCCCCCATTCCGGCCGCTGGCTCAATACCTGGCGCGCGACCTGCTGCAGCTCCTCCGTCTTTTCCACGCGGATCCAGCAGCCCTGTTTGACCACTCGCACCGGTGACGCTGGCGGCCAGACACACGGCAGGTCGCCGCAAACGAGGACCACCGGTTGGCGATAAGCGCCCTCCGGGAGAGGGGCCAGGGTTGATGCGACGTTACGTCCGGTACGACGACTGGCGATGCGCCAGATCCCGATGATCAGGGCCAGCGTGACCAGCAGAATGAGCCACGCCCCCCAGCGGGGAACCGGCAAAAATAGCAGGCACACCAGCGCACTCAGCAGACTGGCCCACAGCGCCAGCCCACGCTGCTGCGGGGGGCTCATTTCACCTTCCCCGGTAACAAGGTCAGCAGCAGGTGATCGAGCCAGTGGTTGAGTCCCCACCACAGGGCGAGTACCACCACCACGCTCAGGCCAATACGTACCGGCCATGGGGCCAGCCAGCCGCTTATCCCCAGACCGGCGCGACTCTCTACCAGTACGGGAGCGGTAGCCGGGCACTGAAAAGGAGGAACACGCTCACCGAGCGCGTTGACCAGCTTCAGGCGCTCGGGGTCGTGGAGGGAGCGAAAGCTGCCAATAAAACCCAGCAGCATCACCCGCTGAAAACAGGTGACCACGGCCAGGTTGGGCGCCGGTTCACGCAACACATCACGCATCCGCTCGCACAGGGTGTCGCCGGCGTCCATGGTGCCGAGGAAGTGCCCCTGCAGCGGAATGTCATACCACTGCAGGCAGGCCTCATCCTCCACGCCGCGCCCTTTCACGGCTTCATCGAGCAGCGCGCACTGGGCGGTGAGAATATGCTGACAGCTGGCGTCATCAAGCCCGCTCGCCTTCAGCTCATGTTGCACGCGCTCGACATCAGCAATACAGCGCTGCCATAGCGTGTACCCTTCCTCATCGCGGAACTGCGGGCCGTGGCGCAGGCTGATAACCTGCAGCCAGGTGTTCTGCAGCAGCGCATCAATATCATTGGACGCGGCGTTGCCGCGTTTAGGCTCATTCACGTTCGTAGTACCGCAAAAAGTTCAAGTTCAGGCTCACCGAGCATCCCCGGGACGTAAAACATACAGGTGCCGCTCTGCAGCATTTCCGTTGCCAGAGGGTGGGACACATCGAGGCTGAAATACTGATTTTCCAGACGCAGCGGGATCGCCGCCGGCACATGACGCAATGGCGTGAGGGGCACCCCTGTCCGCGAGGAGTTGACGATGGCTTTGACATGATCCGGACTGCCCACTTTGCACTGGCGCGGAAACTGCTCCTGCAGTTGGGCGACCGGTACCGACGAACGAACCGACAGGTAGTAATCAGCCCCTTCCCGCAGCCGGGCATCGTGCAGACGCGCCTGCCAGAAGTGCAGCCGGACATCATGCTCCAGGGCAATCGCCACCACCCGCGATGGCAGGCTCGCCTCCAGCAGGTCGCTCAGTAAATCAAACAGCGGCGGAAAAACCGCGTTCAGCTGGTCATGCTGATAGATCGGGACGGCATTCGCCTGATGGGTGAGCGAAAAGGTCAGCAGGCTACCAGCCAGGCGCGCCAGCTCCGGGTAGAGGCGTTCCGGCGGGCTTTGCCGGTAACGCAGAAAGTACCCCAGCACCGGTTCGGCGCTGTTCAGCGCATTCAGCAACCAGAACAGAGAGACATCGGCTACGGCAAAATCAGCCATCCGTTCATTGCTTTCGCGACGCATGGCCATCAGGCGCGTCAGACGAGCCCGGAGCTGGACGAGCAGCTGTTCAAGCTGCGTCGCCAGCCAGCGGCTGCCCTGGATCTGCAGCAGCGGCGGGAGAAACGTCTCGTCGATAAGCCAGGCCCCCTGCGAGTCCCGCTGCAGGCGAACAAGCGGACAGGTCAGGTAATCGCTGTTGTCCTGGTGGGCGAAGCGGAGGATCAGCTCCGGCTGTATGACGGCAATCTGCCGGGTATCATCCCCAAACTGGTTACGGACATCGCGCCAGCGCTGGCGGAAGCGCGCCGGCCTTTCGGCCACCTCCTCCGGCTTCAGACAGTTGCCGCCATTCGCCTGCATCAGGGGCAGCGCCAGCACGATCACCGCCTCGCCGGACGCGCCGTCCAGCGACAGCGCGGACGGCAGCGCATCGGCATTGTCCGTATCAATCATCGTGCCATCCTGGAACCGGACCTGCAGCCTGTGAGCCTGCAGGCGGCCCAGTTTGAGCATCTCTGGTTCGAAGGTCGCCTCAACCACTCCCCAGGGGTGGTTAAGACCCATCCGGGCAATCACTTCCGCAGTCCAGGCTGCATACGCAGCCTGCTGTTGAAAATGCTGAGGCGACACCATAATGCCCCGGCCCCACAACGGACGTTCCGTTTTCATCATCGTCCGAACCTACGCCTTCGCCTTTGGCATCTGGCTAACCAGCGACAGATTGACGTCCATCCCCTCGACCTGGAAGTGCGGCACCGCGTACAGCTTCACGCGGAAGAAGCCCGGGTTATCCTCGATATCTTCCACCACCACGCTGGCATCGCGCAGCGGATGGGAGGCCTGCAGCTCGTCGCCGGGGTCGGTCATTTCGGTCACCAGGCTCCGCACCCAGGTGTTCAGCTCCAGCTCCAGCAGACGCCGGTCCTTGGTGGTGCCGATATTCTCGCGCTGGATCATCTTCAGGTAGTGCGCGATGCGCGACAGCAGGAAGATGTAAGGCAGACGCGCGTTGATACGGCTGTTGGCGGTGGCGTCGGCGGTATCGTACAGCGCCGGTTTCTGCGCGGAGTTGGCCGAGAAGAAGCAGGCGTAATCGCGATTTTTGTAGTACGACAGCGGGATAAAGCCCAGGCTGGCGAACTCAAACTCCCGCGTCTCCGGGATCATCACCTCGGAAGGGATCTTCACCTGGTTGCCGGTGCCCAGATCGTACAGGTGGATGGGCAGATCTTTCACCGCGCCGCCGGCCTGCGGACCGCGAATTTGCACGCACCAGCCGTTGTTAACAAAGCTCTTCACCATATTGGATGCGAAGGAGAACGCCGCGCTGGTCCAGAGATATTTTTCGTGGTCCGGGCCCTTCACCTGCTCGACATAGTTGAAGCTGCGCACCGGCACGGTGTCCGGGCCGTACGGCAGACGACCCAGCACGCGCGGCATCACCAGGCCGATGTAGCGGGCATCGTCAGTTTCGCGAAACGCCTTCCAGCGAATATATTCCGCGCGATCGAAGTAGTTGCCGATATCCTTAATGGCAGCCACCTCTTCCATGGTCTCTTTCAGGAAGAAGGCCGGGCCGACGGCGCCGATAAACGGCATATGGGCGGCCGCAGAGACGCGGGAGATATTGCGCAGCAGCGCCACATCCTGCGGGCTGGCGTCGAACTCATAGGCCGAGATCACCGAGCCGATCGGCTCGCCGCCGGGAGTGTCATACTCCGCGGTATAGGTGTGCCAGTAGAGGCCGCTCTGGATAAGCTCCGGCGCGTCCTCAAAGTCCTGGCGCAGATCGTCTTTGGCGACGTCGAGGATCTCCGTTTTGACGTTCTGCCGATAGTCGGTGTTGTCCACCAGCTGTTTGAGGCCGCGCCACAGGGATTCGACCTGCTGAAACTCCTGATGGTGCATCACCGCGTCCAGCTGACGGCTTATCTGGAAATCCAGCTCGGCAATATGGTGGTCGATCAGCGTTTTGTCGAGCTTTTCCACCCGCTGACCGGACTGACGGATGCGTTCCATAAACACCTGCATCGCCGCGGTGAGACGTTCCGCCGCCGGCGCCTCGGAGAGCGCGGCATCGTCCAGAAAGTCGTTGATATCCCCGAGCCGAGACGCCGGGGTGAGATTAATTTTTTCAAACAGCGAGGCGTAAACGCCCTCGCCCGCGCTGTTTTCCTGCAGCGTGGTTTGCCCCTGAACAGGGGCGTTTTCTGTGGTAACAGACATTAGCATTTTCCCGGTTAATCCATTAACAGACTTGCCCCGCACTTATTTCGGGGCAAGCGCACTCATTTCGTCGCGTAATTCCTGGGACAGCGCCGGATCTTTCAGGATTGCCTCAAGCTCTTTTCTGAAAGTGGCGTTATCAAGCAGATTGGATTTGAGATCGCGTAATAAATTACGCATCGCCAGCATGGCACGGAGTTGCGGAATTTGCCGGGCAACCTGCTCCGGTTCAAAATCTTTGATGTCGGTAAAACGCAGTCTGACGTTCTCCTCTTCGCCATTGCCGGCCAGCGTATTCGGCACCGAGAGGTTAACTTCCGGGCTAAATTCCGAAAGTACGCTGTTAAAATTATTTTTATTGACGTTGATTTTTTCTCTTTCCGATAAAGGCCGGTTTTCCTTACCATGACTAAAATCGCCAATGGTAAACAGTATGAGCGGCAGTTCGACCTTCTTTTGCGCGCCGCCGGTATGAAGAGATAATTTGAGATTAATGCGCGCCCTGGGGACTTCATTCTGGAACGTATCAGCCATAGCAGTTCCTTTCCTTAAGGAA
>OFCG01000533.1_pt1 | contig 12843 bp, 8 predicted proteins | sample 1520781 | NCBI WGS metagenome assembly OFCG01 (sample SAMEA2699038, study PRJEB24076) | metagenome | reverse complement strand
GGATTATTCTCTACATTTGTACAAAACTAACAGGAACGTTTATGGAAGAAGTAATCAAGCTCAATGCTGTAGACCAATACAACAAGATGTTCGGTCTCGAAACCCTGCATCCGCTGGTCAGCGTAGTCGATTTGTCCGAAGCCACCGGATATCCCAGGCATTTCACCTTGAACTATGGCGTATACGCCCTTTTCCTCAAAAACACCAAATGCGGAGACATACGCTATGGAAAACAGTTTTACGATTACCAGGAAGGCACAGTAACCAGCTTCGCCCCGGGCCAGGTGACCGAGGTCAACATGCTGGAAGGTATGCAGCCCAGCGCCTCCGGCCTGCTGTTCCACCCCGACTTGATAAAAGGCACCTCGCTGGGACAGGGAATAAAGCAGTATTCCTTCTTTTCCTATTCCTCTACCGAGGCACTGCATTTGTCCGAAGACGAGAAAGAAATCTTCCTCGACTGTCTGAAGAAGATTAAGATGGAAATCCAACGCCCCATCGACAAGCACAGCAAGGGTCTGATTGCACGCAACATCGAACTGCTGCTGGACTACTGCATGCGTTTCTACGAACGCCAGTTCATCACCCGCTCGGCAGCCAACAAAGACATCCTGATGAAATTCGAAGCACTGATAGACGACTATTTCCAGAGCGACAAACCGCAGACCGAAGGACTGCCTTCCGTGAAATACTTCGCAGACAAAGTGTTCCTCTCCTCCAACTATTTCGGAGATTTGGTGAAGACGGAAACCGGAAAGACGGCGCGGGACTATATCCAGAACAAAATCATCGACCTGGCCAAAGAAATGATTATAGGAAGCGGGAAGACAGTCAGCCAGATTGCCTATGAGCTGGGATACCAGTATTCGCAGCACTTCAACCGCGTGTTCAAGAAGAACGTAGGCTATACTCCGAGCGAATACCGGCACTTGCAGGTTTAGACAATAAAGTTTCACCACAGATTACGCCGATTAGCGCAGAGTTTTTTCGGTTTCATCAAATATAAGTTCTATCTTTGTATGCCAATAGAACATATGGATATGAAACACCCCAAAATAATTGTTGCCGGCATCGGACCGGGCAATGAATCGGATATGACTCCCGCCGTAATTTCCGCTTTGAAAGAATCAGATGTAGTGGTGGGATATAAGTATTATTTCCAATTTGTAATCCCTTATCTCCACCCCTCAACAGCATGCATAGATACCGGCATGAAGCGTGAACGCGCCCGTGCCGAGCAGGCTTTCGAGCTGGCGGAGCAGGGAAAGACGGTCTGCGTCATCAGCTCCGGGGATGCGGGCATCTATGGTATGACGCCGCTTATCTACGAGATGAAGCGGGAAAGGAACAGCGACGTGGAAATCGTCTCGCTGCCGGGCATCAGCGCTTTCCAAAAGGCAGCCTCACTGCTGGGAGCTCCCGTAGGACATGACTTCTGTGTCATCTCCCTTTCAGACCTGATGACTCCCTGGGAACGTATCGAAAGACGTATCACCGCAGCCGCTGCCGCCGACTTCGTGACGGCAGTCTACAACCCCAAAAGTGAAGGACGCTACTGGCAGCTTTACCGCTTGAAAGAACTCTTTCTGCAGGAAGGACGCTCACCGGAAACACCCGTAGGATATGTACGCCAGGCAGGACGCCCGGAACAAGCGGTACACATCACCACGCTGGGAGATTTCAATCCCGAAGAGGTGGATATGTTTACAGTCGTATTGATAGGCAACTCACAGTCCTACGAATGGAACGGAGCCTTCATCACTCCGCGCGGCTATTACCGGGACACGAATACCGAAGCCACGGGCATCGGGCAAGACATCATGATTCGTAGTTTCCGTACCATCGAAAAGGAACTGAAGAACAAGCATATTCCCCTCGACCATAAATGGGCTTTACTCCATGCCATACATACCACCGCCGATTTTGAAATGGAGCATCTGCTGCATACGGACGAAGGTGCCGTGGCTTCCTTGTATCAAGCCATCGAGAAAGGCGAAATCAAGACCATTGTCACAGACGTCACGATGGCAGCCAGCGGTATCCGCAAAGGAGCTTTGCAGCGGCTGGGCATAGAGGTGAAATGTTACCTCGGCGACCCGCGCACGGCGACGATGGCTGCAGAGAAAGGCATCACCCGTACTCAGGCAGGCATCCGCCTGGCTGTGGAGGAGCATCCCGATGCTTTCTTTGTATTCGGCAATGCACCTACGGCACTTATGGAACTCTGCGACCTGATACGTAAGGGCAAGGCACATCCGGCGGGCATTGTTGCCGCACCGGTAGGCTTTGTGCATGTGCAGGAGTCCAAACACATGGTGAAACCCTTTACGGAAATACCCAAGATTATCGTAGAAGGACGTAAGGGAGGCAGTAACTTAGCTGCCACGCTGGTGAACTCCGTGCTGTGCTACAACGATGCGGAGCAGTTGCGCCCGGGCAGGGATGTGTAAGTGAAAAAAGACATTCCATAACATTACTTGTTACGACCGATAACATTACTTGTTATGCCCCCTTACATTACTTGATATTTTCATAAGATTACTCATTGAATGAAACACAGATTTATAATCATAGGAATGGATGACAACCGTTCCCCCTTCTTTCCACCGGAAGCACTGGCACAGATACGGAAGGGGAAGGTCTTCTCCGGCGGCATACGGCATAAGGAGATTGTCGGTCCTCTGCTGCCTGCCGGGGCCGAATGGATTTCCATCACCGTACCGCTGGACCACGTCTTTTCCCATTATGAAGAAATATTTACCCGCTTCGAAGAGACGGCTACGGACGACTCCATCATTGTATTCGCGTCCGGCGACCCGTTATTCTTCGGTTTTGCCAATACCATAAAGCGTAAGCTTCCCGAGGCAGACATTCTGCTCTATCCCGCTTTCAATTCCTTGCAGACATTGGCACACCGCCTCGTCATGCCGTATGACGACATGCGCACCGTCTCCCTGACAGGACGCCCGTGGCAGGAGTTCGACCGTGCCCTCATAGAGCATGTACCCCAAATAGGCATCCTCACCGACCGCGAACATACCCCGGTCACCATTGCCGCCCGCATGCTGGAATACGGGTACTCCCACTACACACTATACATCGGCGAGCATCTCGGCAATCCCGAAAAGGAACGCATACGCCGGATGACACCCCGGGAAGCGGTTTCCGGTGACTTCGAACATCCCAACTGCTTGCTGCTGGACAGCCATCTCGGACAATGCCGCACAAACTCCCTGCACGGTAGCGAAGCCCCAGACTTTCCAGTCCGTCCCTTCGGCATCCCCGATGAAGAGTTTGCACATCTTGACGGACGCGCCCGCATGATAACCAAGGCTCCCATCCGCCTGCTCACCCTGCAGGCATTGGAACTGAACCGCCGCCGCGTCTTCTGGGACATCGGTTTCTGTACCGGTTCCGTCTCCATCGAAGCCCGCCTGCAATTTCCTCATCTCGCCGTCATCTCCTTCGAGATACGCCCCGAAGGAAAAGAGCTGATGGACACCAACTCCCGCCGCTTCGGCGCACCGGGCATTACGGCGGTAACCGGAGATTTCCTGCACACCGACCTCACTCCCTTTGCCCGCCCCGATGCCGTCTTCATCGGTGGACACGGCGGACATCTGGAGGAAATGATAGAGAAAGTGAAACAAGTGCTGCACCCCGAAGGCTGCATCGTCTTCAACTCCGTATCGGCAGAAAGCAAGGAGGCGTTCTGCCGAGGAATCGAGCGGAACGGAATGGTGCTCCACCCTTCCACCCATATCGCCTTGAACGAATATAACCCCATTGAAATTATGAAAGCCACGCTTTCTTAAACATACCCATTATGAAAACAGCTATTATTCTAATCTCCGAAGCCGGTTTGAGCATAGCCCAATCACTACTCAACGAACTTCCCGACTCCGAAATCTTCACCCTCAGGCACGAAGAGGGATGCACACATATAGAATCCGCCGGCAAATTCACAGCGGAAAACTTCAACCGCTATGATGCCTTTGTCTTCATTGGCGCCATGGGAATCTGTGTCCGCACCATCGCTCCTTGCGTGAAGAACAAATATACCGACCCTGCCGTGGTTTGCGTGGACAGTACCGGTAAATTTGCCATCTCCGTACTTTCCGGACACATCGGAGGAGCCAACGAACTGACCCACCAGGTAGCGAATATCCTCGGGGCCGAACCGGTAGTCACCACGCAAAGCGACTGCACCGGTCTATGGGGACTCGATACCCTGCCCCAACGTTTCGGGTGGTTTCCGGTCATCAACGCCGAGCCCTCCACCCTCCTGTTGGCAGAACTTGCCAAGACGCCCGAAGAGAAAAAAAGAGTATGCATGAACGAGCATATCAGCCTCTTCGTTTCCGGCAAGCCCACCGCCCTGCTGCTCACGGTGCGCAATGAAGGCACGGACTGGATGGAGGCGCACCTGCCGCCTCATGTAGAAGTATTCTACCGGGTGCAGGACATTAAACCTTCACGCTTCAAACTGATTCTGTGCGTATCTCCCCAAGTCCCCAACTTCCCGGAAATGCCTATGATATGCTACGTGCCCTGTGTCGTACACCTCGGCATCGGCCTTGCCCGGCTGGCAGGTCCCGTGCGGAAAGTGGAGAAAGAGATTATGAACACACTGAAGGAATACGGCATCATGCCCCAAAGCATCGCCTCCATCTCCACGATTAAAGCCAAAAGTGACGAACCGGTAGTGAAAGCGCTCCAAAAGAAGTTCCCGGTCTACTTCTATACAGCCGAAGAACTGACAGAGATAGAGGTGCCCCATCCCAGCAAAACCGTCATGAAGCACATGGGTACCCCCAGCGTCAGCGAAGCCGCCGCCTTACTGAGTGCAAACAACTCCCGGCTGCTGGTGCCCAAGAAGAAAGGAGAGAACTATACCGTGGCCGCCGCCCTTGACATAAGAACTGTGCGCCAGGGCCACATCGAAATAGTGGGTGCCGGCCCGGGCGACCCGGACCTGGTTTCCGTACGCGGACGCCAAATGCTGGAACGCGCCGACCTCATTCTGTATGCCGGCAGTCTCGTTCCCAGGGAGCTGACTCTCTGTGCCAAGGCCGGGGCTACCGTACTCAGCTCCGCTTCCATGGATTTGGAAGAACAATTTGAAGTGATGAAGAAATTCTATGACAAGGGAAAATTCATCGTACGCCTGCATACGGGTGACCCTTGTATCTATGGTGCCATTCAGGAACAAATGAACTACTTTGACCAGCACGGTATGAGCTACCACATCACCCCCGGCATATCCTCCTTCCAGGCGGCGGCAGCTGCCTTGAAGTCGCAGTTCACCATTCCGGAAAAAGTGCAAAGCATCATCCTAACACGCGGCGAAGGACGTACGCCCATGCCCGAACGCGAAAAGCTACATCTCATGGCACGCTCACAAAGTACCATGTGCATCTTCCTCAGTGCAAGCATTGCGAAGCAGGTGCAGGAAGAACTGTTGCAGGAATATCCGGAAACTACCCCCGTAGCTGTCTGCTACCACTTGACATGGAAAGACGAACAAATATTCAGGGGGGAACTCAAAGACCTTGCCAGAATAGTGAAGGAAAATAACCTCACCTTGACAACCATGATTGTCGTAGGCGAAGCCATCGGCAACCGTGAAGGTCTGTCACGGCTCTATGCACACGAGTTCAAGCATCTGTACCGGAAATAAATCAACGATTAATCACCCATAAACATTCAAACATGATATTAATATTTGGCGGAACCACCGAAGGACGCATAGCCATCCAAACCCTTGAAGAAGCCGGAAAAACTTTCTACTATTCTACCAAAGGGGATGAGCAGGACGTACTTCTGCATAATGGCATCCGCCTGCAAGGCGCGATGGATGCAATAGAAATAGAAACATTCTGTGCACAGCATCACATAAAGCTGCTGATAGACGCCGCGCACCCCTTTGCCACACAGCTGCATGAGACTCTGGAACAAGTCTCCGTGGAATCGAATATCCCCGTCATCCGTTTCGAGCGTATCTTCCCGAAACGCGATGAAGAACACATCACCTGGTGCAGGGATTATGACGATGCCATCGAGAAGATACAGAAAGAAAAGATTTTCATCTTACTTGCACTGACCGGCGTACAGACCATAGGTAAGCTGAAGCCTTTGTGGCAGAATGCCTGCTGTTACTTCCGCATCCTCGACCGTGACAGCTCGCGCAAGCTCGCCCGGGAACAAGGTTTCTCCGAGAAGAACCTCTACTACTACACGCCCGGAGAAGACGAGCAAGTCCTGATGAAACAGCTTCATCCCGAAGCCATCCTCCTCAAAGAAAGCGGGATATCGGGCGGATTCTGCGAAAAGGTGGAAGCTGCCCGGCAACTGGGTATACGCATCTTTGCCATCTGCCGCCCCAAGACATCCGACAAGTTTATCTGTGTAAACGGCGAGCATGGCCTGCGCCGCATAATCGAGAAACATTTACCCGACTTCTTCCCCCTGCGCAGCGGACTGACCACCGGAACATGTGCCGCCGCTGCCGCCGTAGCCGCCACCTGGGATGTATTCAATATCTACTTCAAAAAGCGTCCTACGGAATTTCCGGTAGTTCTTCCCAACGGAGAAACCATCCAGGTTCCCGTAGAGCCTCAGCACCATATTCCCCACTCCGACCTTCTGGAAAACGGTGACGGCATGTTCGAGACAAGCGCTACCGTCATCAAGGATGCCGGCGACGACCCGGACATCACCAACGGAATGAAAGTTGTGGCCAATATAGCCATACCTTTCCGCATAGACGACCCGCTGCCGGAAGACACTCCCCAGGACGACTACAACATCATCGTCTGCGGCGGCGAAGGCGTAGGTGTCATCACCATGCCCGGTCTGGGACTTGAGCTCGGTAGCTCTGCCATCAACGACACCCCACGCGAAATGATAAAGAAGAACGTCAAGCTATGGCTTGAACGCCTCCATATTGCCAAACAGCCCAATCCTATTCTCATTACCATCTCCATCCCCGGTGGAGAAGAAATAGCCAAACGCACCTTCAATCCCCGCCTCGGTATCGAAGGAGGCATTTCCATTATCGGGACCTCCGGCATCGTGAAGCCATTCTCCTCGGAAGCCTTCGTCAATTCCATCCGGAAGTCCATGGAAGTGGCAAAGGCAACCCGGAACCCTCGTATCGTCATCAGCTCCGGCGCAAAGAGCGAACGTTTCATCAAGGCGTATTATCCCGACCTCCCCACCCAGGCTTTCGTGCATTACGGCAACTTTATCGGCGAAACCTTGAAAATAGCAGCCGAAGAGCAAGTACCGCACGTCACCCTCGGCGTGATGATGGGAAAGGCCGTGAAACTGGCCGAAGGCAATCTGGATACCCACAGCAAGAAAGTGACCATGAATAAGGAATTCATTCAAGACCTGGCACGCCAGACGGGATGCAGCGAAGAAACACTTGCCGCCATCGGACAGATGAACCTGGCGCGCGAACTCTGGGACATCATTCCCGAAGAGCTGCTGGAAAAGTTTGGCAAGGCACTGATTGAGCTCTGTCACCGGCACTGTGCCCCCTTACTGCCCAATGGCGAATTAACAGTATTACTCATAACCGAAAACGGAAAAATTTACTCATGAAGAAGAAGATAATCATTACCGTCTGTATGGCAATGACCGTACTGACCGGCTTGGCACAAAGCCCGCTGTCCTTTCATGCAAAAGCAGGAATCGGTACCTCCCATTTTCATGGAAAACACTCTAGTAGTGACACCCAAATAGCTTACAAAGCTGGTGTCGGTACAGTATATGTCCTCAACAAGACCTGGGTGCTGCAATCCGCATTGGAATTCGTGTCCATCGGCGGTAAAGACGAGATAAGCCACATCGGCAAGGCCAAAATGCATGAACTGTATCTGCAAATCCCCCTCATGATAGCGGCCCGCCTCCATCTGGGCAGGGATTATCATGCCTCGCTGAGCGTCGGCCCTTATGCGGCCATAGGCGTGGCAGGCAAGACCTCCGGCGAGACCTACGATTATAGCAGCAGCAGTATGCAGGGAGGATACCAGTTCAAGATAGACACTTTCGGCAGTATGGTAGACGGGAAAATGGGTAACAACCGTTTCGATGCAGGTATTGCCCTGGGACTTACTTTTGAATACAGAAGATTCATCATCGGTGCAGAGACACAAGTGGGACTGGTAAAAGTCAATGAGCAGATAAACCAGATGATAGGTCATTCGGAAGAAGGAGGATATTTTCCCAAGAACTTCGCCGCATTCTTTACGCTGGGGTACCGGTTCTGGTAAGGGAACATTTTGCCATACAGAGTTGTTTAGTATACAAACAGATACTCAACAATATAAACTGAATAATATGGCAAAAAGAATTCCTATCCTGCTGGCAGCAATGACAGCCCTCACCTTCGCCCCTCAAACAGCAGAGGCATGTACCGGTATCACCCTGACGGCCAAAGACAATGCGCACGTCGTAGCTCGCACCATCGAATGGGGAGGCAGTGAGCTGAACAGCCAGTACGTCATCGTACCGCGCGGTTATTCGCAACAATCACTGACACCCGGAGGCAGTCTGTCCGGCATGGAGTTCACCTCACGCTATGGCTACGTAGGCCTGGCAGTGGAGCAAAAGGAGTTCGTGGCCGAAGGTCTGAATGAAGCCGGGCTCTCCGCCGGGCTGTTCTACTTTCCCGGATATGGCAAATACGAGGAGTATGACCCCACACGAAAAGCGTCGAGCATAGCCGATTTACAATTGGTATCATGGCTGTTGGGAAGCTTTTCTACTGTGGACGAGGTAAAGGAGGCTATTGAAAATGTGACGGTCATAGCCATTGACCCGCGCGCCTCCACCGTACATTGGCGGATTGCAGACAAGACCGGCCGCCAACTGGTATTGGAGTTCATCGACGGACAGCCCCGTTTCTATGAAAACAAACTGGGAGTATTGACAAACTCCCCCGGCTTTGACTGGCAGATGACCAACTTAAACAATTATGTGAACCTCTACCCGGGCAGTGCCGAAAGCAAATCGCTGGGCAATGTGACTATAGCCCCTTTCGGTTCGGGAAGCGGCTTTTTGGGAATTCCGGGAGATGTGACTCCCCCTTCCCGCTTTATCCGTGCCGCTTTCTACCAGACTTCTACACCGCCACAGAATACCGCACTGGAAACCGTTCTCCAATGTTTTCAGATACTGAATAACTTTGATATACCCGTAGGCATCGAGTTTCCCCTCGGCCAGGTTCCTGCCAATATTCCAAGTGCCACCCAATGGACATCGGCCACAGATATGACAAACGGTATCATCTACTATCGCACCATGTACAACAGTACAATCAGAAGCATTGATTTGAGACAGATAGACTTCGGGCGCATCGAGTACCATGCAGCTCCCCTCGATAAAGTGAAGCGGCAACCGATAGTTCCCGTGAAAATTGAATAGGGACGCAGAAACTTCAAGATTGCCGCTGTTGCAGTTGTTCCGCCTCCTTCCTCTTCATCTCCGCCAGCACCCCGCAGGTCAATGGAATGGCGAGGAAGAAGGTCAGCATGTCCGACGCCGCCTGGCACATTTCCACCCCTTTCAGTCCTAAGAAATAAGGAAGAATGAAGATGAGGGGAATGAAGAACAGCCCTTGACGGGCAGAGGAAAGTATCGTAGCGCGTACGGGCTTGCGGATAGTCTGCAGCATCATGTTGCTGACCACAATCCATGCACCCAACGGATAGGTGATGAACTGCCAGCGCAATGCTGCCGCACCGGTAGCTACAACAGCAGGGTCTCCCTTGCGGAAGATGGAGACAATCTCCTCGGCATATCCCATACCTGCCACCGCACAAACCAGCAAAAAGAAAAAGCCTACCTTCACACAGAACCAGAATCCTTGGCGCACTCTGGCATACAGCCCGGCACCATAATTGAATCCGCATACCGGTTGGAAGCCTTGCCCGAAACCAATTAGGAAAGCATTGATAAACATAGAGATACGCGTCACAATGGACATCCCTGCAATAGCTGCGTCACCATATGCACCGGCCGCCACGTTCAGCAAAATGGTTGCCACGCTTGCCAGTCCCTGCCGGGTGAGTGACGGAGTTCCACCCCCAATAATTTCCTTGATGAAAGCCAGTGTAGGCGTAAAGTTTCTGTAACGTATACGTATATTTCCTCCTCTGCGCCCCATATATAGCAAAAGGATGAAACTACATATCTGGCTGACTACTGTGGCAAGTGCGGCACCGGATATGCCCATATCGCATACAAAAATCAGGATAGGGTCGAGCACCACGTTGATGACCGCCCCACTCACAATCCCCACCATGGCATACGCCGCATTACCTTGAAAACGTATTTGGTTATTCAGCACCAATGAGGCGGTCATAAAAGGAGTACCCAGCAGAATGATTCCCAAATAGCGCTCCGTATACGGAAGAATGGTAGGCGTCGACCCCAAAGCAAGGGAAAGCGGTGTAAGGAACAACAATCCCAACACAGCCAGAGCCGCTCCGATAAACAAGGCAAAAAAGAAGCCGGTGGATGCCATCTTCTCGGCACTCTCCGTTTCCTGCGCCCCCAACTTACGGGAGATGTAGTTCCCCGAACCATGACCGAAGAAGAATCCCACAGCCTGGATAATGGACATCACAGAAAACACGATACCTACGGCAGCCGTAGACTGGGTATTTATTTTACCCACAAAATAGGTATCTGCCATGTTATAGAAAGACGTCACCAGCATGCTGATGATGGTCGGCACAGCCAATGACGTAATCAGCCGGGGGACCGGAGTCGTCGTTAAGTGGACATAATTATCCTTTGCAGAATGGTGCATCATAGGGAATGGAATGACAAGACTATTTGCAGCAATTCCTCAATGGAGTACACCGTTACCGGCTCCTTGCCCGGTCGATGGAATACGAAGCTGCCGTCTCCCTTCAAATCTCCGGTTTCGATATAGATCTCCGATTCAACATTCCGGTTTGCCAGAATCCCGTTTCTTTGGAACGCCTTGCGCACCATGGCATACTTCTGCCCGTGACCCGCCAAACGTATCCGGGAGGTATATTCATTGGCTACCCTGAACAGTCCCGTTTCCAAATCGAAGGCAATACCCTTACGGGCAAAGAAGTTGCTCAGACTGCCGTTCAGCGAAAGGTCCTCGGGTGTACCGATGGTCACTCCGTTCACCTTATCCATCAGCCATATTTTGTCCGCTATCTGCAGGGCCAGTTCCAGGTCGTGGGTAGAAAGGAAAATCGTCTTGTCCGTTTGCCGGCTGAGTTGGTGAAGCAGTTGCATCATCTCTACTTTACTGGGAAAATCGAGGAAAGCTGTCGGTTCATCCAGATAGATGACGGGAGTTTCCTGGGCGAGCGCCTTGGCTATCATCACCTTCTGCCGTTCACCGTCACTCAGCGTATGCACCATGCGGTGTGCCAGATGTGGAATGCCTACCAGGGCGATAGATTTGTCCACCACAGTCTTGTCCTCTTTCGAAAGGGTTCCCCAGAAACCGGTGTAGGGGCTGCGTCCCAGACCTATCAGTTCTACGACGGACATATTGCGTATATCGCACTTCTCTGTCAGCACCACACTGATGACGCGCGAAAGCTGCTTGTCGGTATAGTCCCCTATCTCTTTTCCTTCAATAAATATGTTTCCTCCAAGTTTAGGCTGGAAGGCGGACAACGTACGGAGCAACGTGGACTTCCCCACTCCATTAGCTCCCAACAAGCAAGTCAGCTCACCACTGTTAATTCCGGCGCAAATGCCGTCTGCCACCACTTTCACATCCCCCTTACCGGGGTAACCGATGGAAAGATTCTCTATATGTATGGTTTCCTTATTCATTCAATTCTCCTTTCCGTTTTCTAAAAAGTACAGAAGCCACTACCGGCGCACCTACCAGTGCCGTCACCGAGTTGACCGGCAAAGCTCCCTCGAAGCCGGGCATACGGGCTATCAGATTGCAGACCAATGCCAGGGAAGCGCCTACCAGCAATGTGGCAGGCATCAGCACCCGATGGTCCGAAGAGTGGAAGATGGCACGGCACAGATGGGGAACCGCCAACCCGATAAACATAATCGGACCGCAATAGGCCGTTACAATAGCCACCAGCACACCGGAGCATGAGATAACCAGCAGGCGTGCCCGCTTGATGTTCAGTCCCAGATTGCGTGCATAGCCATCGCCCAGCAGCAACAGATTCATCGTCTTTATCAGCAGGAAGGACAACGGAAGCAGCACAGCCATGATGCAGACAAACAGCACCATCTGGTCGCCCGAAACACGGGCAAAGCTACCCAATCCCCAAATGACATATGCACGTATATCTTCCTCCACACTGAAATATTTCAATACGCCGATGACGGCACTTGCCACATAGCCTATCATCACACCGATTATCAGCAGCGTCACGTTGCCCTTCACCTTCTGGGAGACATAGACAATGAGCGCCATCACAGCCAGCGCACCGATAATGGCGGCAACCGACAAGGCAACCTCGCCCATATACCCCAAACGGCTCAATGCCACACCGCCCATCGCCCCGGACAGCAATACCACACAAGCCACACCCAGGCTGGCACCTGAACTGATGCCCAATACCGAAGGCCCTGCCAGCGGATTGCGGAACACCGTCTGCATCTGCAGACCGCTGACTGACAGCCCTGCTCCCGCCACCAATGCCGTCAACGCTTGGGGCACGCGGGACTTCCAGATAATATTCTGCCAAATAACGGATTCATCCGTATTTCCCCACAATATGTTCCACACGGAGCGCAGAGGAATGTGAACCGACCCCAAAAGCAGGTTCAGCAGGAAAAAAAGAAAGATAGATGCCAGTGTCAGCA
>OFCG01000528.1_pt1 | contig 12915 bp, 9 predicted proteins | sample 1520781 | NCBI WGS metagenome assembly OFCG01 (sample SAMEA2699038, study PRJEB24076) | metagenome | reverse complement strand
AATAAAACTACGCTTCGTTGACATATATCAAGTTCAATTGTAGCACGTTAACAGTCTTGTGAAATCATTGCATCGCCATGCTCTTTATAGTCACAATCTTTACCCGGCTCAACTAGTTGCGTGGATAAATTAATAAATACAGTGAATCCAAAGCCTGAAACGATGCATCAGATGAAATTGCATTGCCCATCATATGGATAAATGGGTTCTGTTAACATACTCCTTGTCACGGCCTCCTGAGAACAGTTTAGATTTTTTTATGGGTAAGAAAACGCAATTTTAGTGATTTTTGTTGCAAATTTGTAAATTTTCACCGCGTAAAATGGGGGGCGCTGCGCCTCGATAATGCCTGAGAGAGAGAAAGAAACCGCAATGCGTTTAACGATTATTTTAGTCGGTCCTGCCCGGGCCGAGAACGTCGGCGCTGCCGCCAGGGCGATGAAAACCATGGGATTTCGCGAACTACGGATCGTCGATAGCGAAGCCCACCTGGCGCCTCCGGCACGCTGGGTGGCGCATGGCTCAGGCGACATCCTCGATGGTATCACCACCTATCCCACCCTTGCCGAGGCGCTGCATGACGTTGATTTTACCGTCGCCACCACCGCCCGCAGCCGCGCGCGTTTTCACTATTACGCCACGCCGCAGCAGCTGTTGCCGCTGCTGGAGGAGAAGGCGCAGTGGATGACGCACGCGGCGCTGGTTTTTGGCCGTGAAGACTCCGGGTTGAGCAATGAGGAGCTGGCGCTGGCTGATGTGTTGACCGGTGTGCCGATGGCTGCGGATTATCCGTCGCTGAATCTCGGCCAGTCGGTGATGGTCTACTGTTATCAATTAGCATCGCTAATGCAACAAACGGCGCCCGCCGCCGCTGCGGCAGACCATCATCAGCTGCAGGCCTTACGTACTCGTACCCTGGCGTTACTTTCGCGTTTGGGCGTGGAGGATGATGCCAAACTGGCCGACTGGTTGTCGCAACGGCTGGGCCTGCTGCAGCAGCGCGACACGGCAATGTTGCATCGTTTGCTGCATGATATTGAAAAAAACCTGCCAGAATAAAACTCTGTCATATTTTTTATTTATGGATGTGTATGCTGTTCTGTGGGCTGGTTTTCCGCCGATCTGGATGTTTTTTCTCACAGCAGCGGGAAAATACGTAAGCCTGCTGAAATGGGGCAAATTGAGAAATTCATTGACTTAAGACGGCAGATACTTTAACCAATATAGGCAGGACATACAGACAGATAAAAATACAGAGTACACAACATCCATGAATCGCATCGGCATGATTACCACCATTATCACCACCACCATTACCACAGGTAACGGTGCGGGCTGACGCGTACAGGAAACACAGAAAAAAGCCCGCACCTGACAGTGCGGGCTTTTTTTTCGACCAAAGGTAACGAGGTAACAACCATGCGAGTGTTGAAGTTCGGCGGTACATCAGTGGCAAATGCAGAACGTTTTCTGCGGGTTGCCGATATTCTGGAGAGTAATGCCAGGCAGGGGCAGGTAGCGACGGTCCTGTCTGCCCCGGCGAAGATCACTAACCACCTGGTAGCGATGATTGAAAAGACCATTGGCGGCCAAGATGCCCTCCCCAATATTGCCGACGCCGAACGCATTTTTGCCGAACTTCTTCAGGGCCTTGCCGACGCCCAGCCCGCTTTCCCGCTTGCCCAGTTAAAAGCCTTCGTGGAGCAGGAATTTGCTCAGATTAAGCATGTTCTGCACGGCATCAGCCTGCTGGGTCAGTGCCCGGACAGCGTCAATGCCGCGCTGATCTGCCGCGGCGAAAAGCTCTCCATCGCCATCATGGCGGGTCTGCTGGAAGCCCGTGGACATAAAGTCAGTGTCATTAACCCGGTCGAAAAACTGCTCGCCGTGGGTCACTATCTGGAATCCACCGTCGATATCGCCGAATCCACCCGCCGCATTGCCGCCAGCCAGATCCCGGCAGACCATATGATCCTGATGGCCGGGTTTACCGCCGGCAATGAGAAAGGCGAGCTGGTGGTGCTGGGGCGTAACGGCTCCGACTACTCGGCTGCGGTACTGGCCGCCTGCCTGCGCGCTGACTGCTGCGAAATCTGGACCGATGTCGACGGAGTGTACACCTGCGATCCGCGTCAGGTGCCGGATGCGCGCCTGCTGAAATCGATGTCTTATCAGGAGGCGATGGAGCTCTCCTACTTTGGCGCGAAAGTGCTGCACCCGCGCACCATCGCCCCTATCGCCCAGTTCCAAATCCCATGCCTGATTAAAAATACCGGCAACCCGCAGGCGCCGGGAACGCTTATCGGCGCCAGCCGCGACGAGGACGATTTGCCGGTGAAAGGCATCTCTAACCTCAACAACATGGCGATGTTCAACGTCTCCGGGCCGGGGATGAAAGGGATGGTCGGCATGGCGGCCCGCGTCTTCGCCACCATGTCCCGCGCCGGCATCTCGGTGGTGTTGATCACTCAATCTTCTTCCGAGTACAGCATCAGTTTCTGCGTGCCGCAGAGCGACTGCGCACGTGCCAAACGGGCGATGGAAGATGAGTTTTATCTGGAGCTGAAAGAGGGGCTGCTGGAGCCGCTGGCGATTATGGAGCGTCTGGCGATCATCTCCGTGGTGGGCGACGGAATGCGTACCCTGCGCGGTATCTCGGCGAAATTCTTTGCGGCGCTGGCCCGCGCCAATATCAATATCGTGGCGATTGCCCAGGGCTCTTCCGAGCGCTCAATTTCGGTAGTGGTCAGCAATGACGACGCCACCACCGGCGTGCGCGTGACCCATCAGATGCTGTTCAACACCGATCAGGTGATTGAAGTGTTTGTCATCGGCGTCGGCGGCGTCGGCGGCGCGCTGCTAGAGCAGATCAAGCGCCAGCAGGGGTGGCTGAAGAACAAACATATCGATCTGCGCGTCTGCGGTGTAGCCAATTCTCAGGCGCTGCTGACCAGCGTGCATGGCCTGAATCTGGAAAACTGGAGTGCGGAACTGGCGGAGGCGAAAGAGCCGTTTAATCTTGGCCGCCTGATCCGCCTGGTGAAAGAGTACCACCTGCTCAATCCGGTGATCGTCGACTGTACCTCCAGCCAGGCGGTCGCCGATCAGTATGCCGACTTCCTGCGCGAAGGTTTCCATGTTGTGACGCCGAACAAAAAGGCCAATACCTCTTCGCTGGATTACTATCACCAGCTGCGCCATGCGGCCAGCAGCTCGCGGCGTAAGTTCCTCTATGACACTAACGTTGGCGCGGGCCTGCCGGTGATTGAGAACCTGCAGAACCTGCTCAACGCCGGCGATGAGCTGCGCCATTTCTCCGGGATCCTGTCCGGCTCCCTGTCGTTTATCTTCGGCAAGCTGGACGAGGGGGTGAGTTTCTCCGCGGCGACGGCGATGGCCCGTGAGATGGGGTATACCGAGCCGGATCCGCGCGACGATTTATCCGGGGTGGATGTGGCGCGTAAACTGCTGATTCTGGCCCGCGAGACCGGGCGTGAACTGGAGCTGGCGGACATTATCGTCGAGTCGGCGCTGCCGCCGGACTTCGACGCCAGCGGCGATGTCGAGACCTTTATGGCCCGCCTGCCGTCGCTGGACGATGGTTTTGCCTCGCGGGTTGCTAAGGCGCGCGATGAAGGTAAAGTCTTGCGCTACGTCGGTAACATCGAAGAGGATGGTACCTGCCGGGTAAAAATAGCCGCGGTTGACGGCAACGATCCGCTGTTCAAAGTTAAGAATGGTGAGAACGCGCTGGCTTTTTATAGCCATTATTATCAGCCATTGCCGCTGGTGCTGCGCGGCTATGGCGCCGGGAACGACGTCACGGCGGCCGGCGTATTCGCCGACCTGCTGCGCACCCTGTCCTGGAAGTTAGGAGTTTAAGATGGTCAAAGTATATGCCCCGGCTTCCAGTGCCAATATGAGCGTCGGGTTTGATGTGTTGGGCGCGGCGGTCACGCCGGTCGATGGCACGCTGCTTGGCGACAACGTCACTGTCGAAGCGGCGGAGCAATTTAGCCTGCAGAATCTTGGACGCTTCGCCAGCAAACTGCCGACGGCGCCGCAGGAGAACATTGTTTACCAGTGCTGGGAAAGCTTTTGCCGGGAGATCGGCAAGACGGTGCCGGTGGCGATGACGCTGGAAAAAAACATGCCGATTGGCTCCGGGCTGGGTTCCAGCGCCTGCTCGGTGGTCGCTGCGCTGGTGGCCATGAACGAGTTCTGCGGCAAGCCGCTGAACGAGACGCGCATGCTGGCGCTGATTGGAGAGATGGAAGGGCGTATCTCCGGCAGCATTCACTACGACAACGTGGCGCCGTGCTATCTTGGCGGCATGCAGTTGATGATCGAAGAGAATGGGATTATCAGTCAGCAGGTGCCCGGGTTTGATGAGTGGCTGTGGGTGCTGGCCTATCCGGGGATTAAAGTCTCTACTGCTGAAGCGCGGGCGATTCTGCCGGCGCAGTATCGCCGCCAGGATTGTATCGCCCATGGTCGCCACCTCGCGGGCTTTATTCACGCCTGCTACACCCGCCAGCCGCAGCTGGCGGCAAAATTGATGAAAGATGTGATTGCCGAACCGTACCGAACCAAACTGCTGCCGGGCTTTAGCGAAGCGCGTCAGGCGGCCATGGAGATGGGCGCCCAGGCTTGCGGCATCTCCGGCTCTGGCCCAACGCTGTTCGCGTTGTGTGATAAACCGGATACCGCGCAGCGCGTCGCCGACTGGCTTGGCGCGCACTATCTGCAGAATCAGGAAGGCTTTGTTCATATTTGCCGGCTGGACACGGCGGGCGCACGCGTAGTGGGATAACCAATGAAACTGTATAACTTAAAAGATCATAACGAGCAGGTCAGCTTTGCGCAGGCCGTCACCCAGGGACTTGGCAAGCATCAGGGCCTGTTCTTTCCGCACGATCTGCCGGAATTCAGCCTGACTGAAATCGACGACATGCTGGCGCAGGACTTTGTCACCCGTAGCGCCAAAATTCTATCCGCCTTTATCGGCGATGAGATCCCGCAGGATGTCCTGCAGCAGCGGGTGCGCGCGGCGTTTGCGTTTCCGGCGCCGGTAAGCAAGGTTCAGGAAGATGTCGGCTGTCTGGAGTTGTTCCATGGCCCTACGCTGGCGTTCAAGGATTTCGGCGGCCGCTTTATGGCGCAGATGCTGACCCACATCGCAGGCGATAAGCCGGTCACCATCCTCACCGCGACCTCTGGCGACACCGGGGCGGCGGTGGCGCATGCTTTCTACGGCCTGCCGAACGTCAAGGTAGTGATCCTCTATCCGCGCGGCAAGATCAGTCCGCTGCAGGAGAAGCTGTTCTGTACCCTCGGCGGCAATATTGAAACCGTGGCGATTGATGGCGACTTTGATGCCTGCCAGGCGCTGGTGAAGCAGGCGTTTGACGATGAAGAGCTGAAGGCGACGCTGGGTCTCAACTCGGCTAACTCCATCAACATCAGCCGCCTGCTGGCGCAGATCTGTTACTATTTCGAAGCGGCGGCGCAGCTGCCGCAGGAAGCCCGCAATCAGCTGGTGATTTCCGTGCCGAGCGGCAACTTCGGCGATCTGACCGCCGGTCTGCTGGCCAAGTCGCTGGGGCTGCCGATCAAGCGCTTTATCGCCGCCACCAACGCCAACGACACCGTTCCGCGCTATCTGCAGGGCGGCGAGTGGGCGCCAAAAGCCACCCAGGCGACGCTGTCCAACGCCATGGACGTCAGCCAGCCGAACAACTGGCCGCGCGTTGAAGAGCTGTTCCGCCGTAAAATCTGGCGTCTCAGCGAGCTGGGCTATGCCGCGGTCGATGATGAGACCACCAAAGCAGCGATGCGCGAGCTGAAGGCCATCGGCTACATCTCTGAACCGCATGCGGCGATTGCCTGGCGCGCGCTGCGCGATCAGCTGCAGCCGGGAGAGTACGGCCTGTTCCTCGGCACCGCCCATCCGGCGAAGTTCAAAGAGAGCGTGGAGGAGATCCTGCAGGAGACTCTGCCGCTGCCGAAGGAGCTGGCCGACCGCGCCGACCTGCCGCTGCTGTCTCACAACCTGCCGGCGGATTTCGCCGCGCTGCGTAAGCTGATGATGGGCTAAGCCAGGCAATAATATCGGCAACATGATCGACCAAACCGGGCAGCTATTGCCCGGTTTTTATATTTAACGCACTTTTCCATATCAGTAAAATTTCTCTCCATAAAATTCCCCACACTATTTTATTGTCAGCGCACTGCTTTTATTGCAAACTCTTTTACGGATTGTCCTCTTTGCCGGATAATTCCACTGGATTATCTTTTTTATTTATTATTTCATGCTGCTTATATTTATGCTGCTGATTTTATTATGAAGCAGCTATAGATATCATTTGTTATAGATGCATTGTTAATGCACAAGGTTTTCAAGGAGGAAACATGCGTATTTTATCTCTTTTTTTGGTGGTGTTCGCTTTAACAGGCTGCTCCGGGACAACGATTGGCGGTAATGAAGATAAATTAACGCCAGCCTATCTGAAACAACATCTCATTGTCGGAAAAACCACCAAGGCCGAGGTTCGTCAGTATTTTGGTGCCCCGGATTCTGGTCATACGACGGTGACGGCGTCGGGTAAAGAGAGCTGGTATTATTCAGTAGATAAAGGGATCAACCTGGTCAGCCTCGCGGGTTCCATGATCCCGGTAACCGGGGCATCGCAAGCTGCCGATGCGGTCGATAAGTCCAGCCAAAAAGATTCGAACTCGCTGATGATTTTCTTCGATGAAAAAGGCGTGGTGGAAAACTGGGTGCGTTAAAATAAGTAATAATCTGCTTAATTATATTGAAAAGGGGAATGACTCCCCTTTTTTATTACCGTAACGTGTTACTGCTCGTGGCGTTTAAACACCAGTTCGCCTTTCTCTGAGGCATCCGCATCAAAGAAATAGCCTTCGCTATTAAAAGCTTTGAGCTGCTCCGGCTGGGTTAAGCGGTTTTCAATAATGTAGCGACTCATCAGGCCGCGGGCTTTCTTCGCATAAAAACTGATCACTTTGAATTTGCCGTTCTTCTCATCGAGGAATACCGGCTTGATCAGCTGACCCTGCAATTTTGGCGTTTTCACCGATTTAAAATATTCATCGGAAGCCAGGTTGATGACGATATCGTCGCCCTGGTCGCGCAGCGCCTGATTCAGCTTCTCGGTAATGGTATCCCCCCAGAACTGGTACAGATCTTTGCCGCGCGGATTTTCCAGACGGATCCCCATCTCCAGGCGGTAGGGCTGCATCAGGTCTAACGGGCGCAGCACGCCATACAGCCCGGAGAGCATGCGCAGATGCTGCTGGGCGAAGTCAAAGTCGTCCTCGGTGAGCGTCTCTGCCTGCAGGCCAGTGTAGACATCGCCTTTAAAGGCGAGGATCGCCTGGCGGGCATTTTGCGGCGTAAAGTCAGGGTGCCAGTCGTGGAAGCGGGTGGCGTTTAGATCCGCCAGCTTGTCACTAATGCTCATCAGCTTGCCGATTTGCGGTGCGCTCAGCTTACGGGCGATGCCGATAAGCTGCTGAGAATACTCGAGGAGTTCGGGCTGGGTATAGCGAGTCGTTGCCAGCGGGCTTTGATAATCGAGCGTTTTAGCAGGTGAAATCAGAATCAGCATATCCAGTCCTTGCAGGTAATTTCGACGAATTTTAACAAAAAAAGTGCATGGTGGGATCGATAGCTGCAATTGCCGCGCTATTCGCGCGGCAATTCATTCCAGGCGCCCGGGGCCAGCTGTTGGTCAATATCCGGGTAACGAGTGGCATCGAAAGTCGGCTGGATACCCAGCCGCCGCTGACGCAGATAATCGCTGGCGATAATCCGCACCGTCGGGGAGAGCAGCAGAATGGCCGTCAGGTTGGTCATCGCCATCAGCGCCATGATGATATCCGCGCTCTGCCAGACGACAGGCAGGCTAACCATGGTCCCCAACAGCACCATCAGGACGGTGAGTATTCGCAGCCCCCAGATATAGCGGGGCTTATCCAGGCGCAGGAAGACCAGATTATTTTCCGCGTACACGTAATTGGCTACGATAGAGCTAAAGGCGAACAGCAGCACGATGAGGGCGATAAAACCCGCTCCCCAGCCGCCGACCAGCACGCTCATCGCGTGTTGCAAGTCCTGAATACCGTTGAGCGTATATTCATTGTCGGGCCGCGGCGCCAGCATGACGATAATCGCGCTTGCGGTACAGATCACGATAGTATCGATAAACACGCCAATCATCTGCACGATCCCCTGCGCCGCCGGGTGCGGCGGCCAGGAGGCGGCGGCCGCGGCGGCGTTAGGCGAAGAGCCCATCCCTGCTTCATTGGAGAACATGCCGCGCTGGAAGCCGCTGGTCAGCGCCTGGCTGATGGTGTAGCCCACCGCGCCGGCGGCGGCCTCCTGCCAGCCGAAGGCGCAGCGAAAGATGGTGGCGAAAATCGTCGGCAGGGCGGTGATGTGCCACAGGCCGATGAGCAGGCTGGTGGCGATCCACAACAGCGCCATAAAGGGAACGATCCATTGCATCAGACGCGCCACGCCGCGTAAACCACGGAGGATCGCCAGCAAAACGACAACGGCCAGCACGCCGCCGCTGACCGCCGCCGGCAGATCGAACGCATAGCGCAAGGCATGGGCCACGGAGTTAGCCTGCACGGTATTGAAGATAAAACCATAGGCCAGCAGGAGGAGGATCGAAAACAGGACGCCCATCCAACGCATGCCGAGCCCGCGCGCCATGTACCAGGCCGGGCCGCCGCGAAACTGTCCGCGGCTATCGCGTTCTTTATACAGCTGAGCAAGGGAACATTCAGCAAAGCTGCTGGCCATGCCGAGCAGGGCGGAAACCCACATCCAGAATACGGCGCCGGGCCCACCGGCGGCGATCGCCAGCGTCACCCCGGCAAGATTGCCGCTGCCGACCCGGGCGGCAAGGCTGGTACAGAGCGCCTGAAAGGACGTTAAACCACCCGGCTGCGGGTGCAGGCTTTTTTTTAGACTGCGGCCGAATTTGCGCACGTAACGAAACTGAATACCCCGGGTTTGCCAGCTAAACCAGATACCGGCGCCCAGTAGCAGATAAATCATCACTGAGCCCCAGAGTATTTCATTGATAAATGAGAGAAAATCAGGCATTAAACATCCTCTTGTCCATGCCGGTACGCCAGTGTAAGCGTTACCAATTAAGTGACAATCCTTTCGCTTTCAGCAAATTAATCTGCATAGTTTATCACACTCTGCGCTCTTCTCTCGTCGGCGGTTGCGCTGACCCGGCAGCGTGTTATCATCTGGGCAGACCGGTTACATCCCCTTAACTGCTGTTTAAGAGAAATATATCATGACGGATAAATTAACTTCTCTGCGTCAGTACACCACTGTCGTCGCTGACACCGGAGATATTGCGGCAATGAAGCTGTATCAGCCTCAGGATGCCACCACTAACCCTTCCCTGATTCTCGGCGCGGCTCAGATCCCTGAGTACCGTAAGCTGATTGACGACGCTGTCGCCTGGGCTCGTAGCCAGAGCAGCGATCGCGCGCAGCAGATCCTCGATGCTTCCGATAAGCTGGCGGTGAACATCGGTCTCGAAATTCTGAAACTGATCCCGGGCCGTATCTCCACCGAAGTGGACGCACGTCTCTCCTATGACACCGAAGCGTCTATCGCGAAAGCCAAGCGCATCATCAAGCTGTACAACGACGCGGGCATCAGCAACGATCGCATTCTGATCAAACTGGCCTCCACCTGGCAGGGCATTCGCGCCGCTGAACAGCTGGAAAAAGAAGGCATTAACTGTAACCTGACGCTGCTGTTCTCCTTCGCTCAGGCTCGCGCTTGCGCCGAAGCGGGCGTCTTCCTGATTTCGCCGTTCGTTGGCCGTATCCTCGACTGGTACAAAGCCAACACCGACAAGAAAGAGTACGCACCGGCAGAAGATCCGGGCGTGGTTTCCGTCAGCGAAATCTACGAGTATTACAAGCAGCACGGCTATGAAACCGTCGTGATGGGCGCAAGCTTCCGTAACGTTGGCGAAATTCTGGAACTGGCTGGCTGTGACCGCCTGACCATCGCCCCGGCGCTGCTGAAAGAGCTGTCCGAAAGCGAAGGCGCCGTTGAGCGTAAGCTGGTATATACCGGTGAAGTGAAAGCGCGTCCGGAGCGTATTACCGAATCTGAGTTCCTGTGGCAGCATAACCAGGATCCGATGGCGGTAGACAAACTGGCGGAAGGTATCCGTAAGTTTGCGATCGACCAGGAAAAACTGGAAAAAATGATCGACGAACTGCTGTAATCGCGCAGGTGGCCGACGCCCGTCGGCCACATTACACTGTCTGTCCCGCCTCCGGCAGTGTATCATTTCGTTTAACGCCACAGTTTGAACGGAATAACCATGAATACCTTACGAATCGGCTTAGTTTCCATTTCCGATCGCGCCTCCAGCGGCGTCTATCAGGACAAAGGCATCCCGGCACTGGAAGAGTGGCTGGCACGTGCCCTGACCACCCCTTTCGAGCTGCAAACGCGTCTGATTCCGGATGAGCAGGCCATCATTGAGCAAACGCTGTGCGAACTGGTTGACGAAATGGGGTGCCATCTGGTGCTGACCACCGGCGGAACCGGCCCTGCGCGTCGCGATGTGACGCCCGACGCAACGCTGGCGATCGCCGATCGCGAGATGCCGGGCTTCGGCGAGCAAATGCGCCAGGTTAGCCTACACTTTGTGCCGACGGCTATCCTTTCCCGGCAGGTCGGTGTGATCCGCAAGCAGGCGCTGATCCTCAACCTTCCCGGGCAACCGAAAGCAATTCAGGAGACTCTGGAAGGGGTGAAAGATGCTGACGGCAACGTGCTGGTGCACGGTATTTTCGCAAGTGTACCTTATTGTGTACAGTTGCTTGAAGGGCCTTATGTGGAAACCGATGGCCGTGTAGTAGAAGCTTTTCGTCCTAAGAGTGCCAGACGCGAAACTTTATCCTGAATTTGATGCATTTTTGATATAACCTGCATCGCTAATGGTGTGCCGTTTTATTTACGATATAGTGATTTTTACTTTACACACTATAAAACACGCTGCACACCTCAGGATGAAATTGCGTTATGTCATATGTAAACCGACCGCTCAACCGCCAGGATTATAAAACGCTGACGCTGGCCGCCCTGGGCGGCGCGCTGGAGTTTTATGACTTTATCATTTTCGTTTTCTTCGCCGCTGTCGTCGGCGAGCTCTTCTTCCCTGCGGATATTCCCGAATGGCTGCGCCAGGTGCAAACTTTTGGCATTTTCGCCGCCGGTTACCTGGCGCGTCCGCTGGGGGGCATCATCATGGCCCACTTTGGCGATCTGGTGGGGCGCAAGAAAATGTTCACCCTCAGCATCCTGCTGATGGCGCTGCCAACCCTGGCGATCGGTCTGCTACCGACCTATAGCTCGGTAGGTATCATCGCCCCGCTGCTATTGCTGCTGATGCGTATTCTGCAGGGAGCGGCGATCGGCGGTGAAGTTCCAGGCGCCTGGGTGTTTGTCGCTGAGCATGTCCCGGAAAAACGCATTGGTATCGCCTGCGGCACGCTGACGGCCGGCCTGACGGTTGGCATTCTGCTGGGGTCGGTGGTGGCCACGCTTATCAATACCAGTCTGACGCCGCAGGGGATCCACGACGGCGGCTGGCGGATCCCCTTCCTGCTGGGCGGCGTATTTGGTCTGGTAGCGATGTATCTGCGCCGCTGGCTGCAGGAGACGCCGATTTTTCTTGAGATGCAGCAGCGCAAAGCGCTGGCGCAGGAGCTGCCGGTAAAAGCGGTGGCGCTCAAGCACCAGAAGGCGGTGGTGATCTCTATGCTGCTGACCTGGCTGCTGTCGGCTGGCGTGGTGGTGGTGATCCTGATGTCGCCGGTCTGGCTGCAGAAGCACTATGGTTTTGCGCCGGCCATTACCCTGCAGGCCAACAGCATCGCCACCATTATGTTGTGCATCGGCTGTCTGCTCGCCGGGCTGGCAGCGGACCGCTTCGGCGCCAGCCGCACTTTTATCGTCGGCAGCCTGCTGCTGGCGGTTGCCAGCTGGGCATTTTACCATCTTGCCGGCGCCAGCCCGCAGCGGCTGTTTCTGCTCTACGGTACGGTGGGGCTGTGCGTCGGCGTGGTGGGGGCGGTGCCCTATGTGATGGTGCGGGCCTTCCCGGCGGAAGTACGCTTCACCGGCATCTCTTTCTCCTACAACCTGTCGTACGCGATCTTTGGCGGCCTGACGCCGATTGCGGTCACCATGCTGATGGGGGTGTCGCCGATGGCGCCGGCCTGGTATGTGCTGGCCCTGTCGCTGATGGGGCTGGGATTAGGTATCTGGCTGCGTCAGGAGCTGACGGCGCCGACGGGGATGCCGGAAGGGGAGCTGCAGCGTTAACGATGGCTAGCTGATGCTGATAATGACCTGCCGCCGCCCTGTGACCGGACGGCGGCGGAAGATTAGCGCGGTTCGCCGATCGGCAGCACGGTGCGGCCGAACTGTTCGTTCAGCACTTCACCCATCGCCAGGTAAATAGCGCTGGCGCCACAAATCAGGCCGACCCAGCCGGCTACCTTCACAATGCCTTCGTTATCGGCCAAATGGCCAATCGCCAGCAGCGCGAACAGTACGGTCAGGCTCAGGAAGACAAACTGCAGCATGCGGGCTGCCTTCAGGGTGCCAAAGAACATAAACAGGGTAAAGACGCCCCACAGGCCGAGGTACATACCGAGGAAGTGCGCGTTTGGCGCGTCTGCCAGGCCCATTTTCGGCATCAGAAGAATCGCCACCAGCGTCAGCCAGAAGCTGCCGTAGGAGGTAAAAGCGGTTAAGCCAAAAGTGTTGCCTTTTTTGTACTCCAGCAGACCGGCAAAAATTTGCGCAATGCCGCCGTAAAAAATCCCCAT
>OFCG01000524.1_pt1 | contig 13015 bp, 7 predicted proteins | sample 1520781 | NCBI WGS metagenome assembly OFCG01 (sample SAMEA2699038, study PRJEB24076) | metagenome | reverse complement strand
TAACTAATGTAGAAAAATATTATTATTCCATTAAATCATCTGTTTACCCAACAGATGCCGGTCCAAAACGTAGATACCATAACATGTAAATCCCTCTCGTAGCCATCTTTCAATTGAAGACGGTATAAGATAAATTAGCTAAATAAGGTATTCCTTTTTTTTCCTGTATAATCCCGCCACGTGCACCAAGGCGGGATTTACAGAAACATCCGGGAATGGTAAAATTATCGGTGGTAAAAGCCTCTTTGGGAGTGGTTAACCGCCGTCCATCGTCCAGACGGGAACTGAAGAATTTGAGCTGATATCTTTCGCGGTCGGGCCCGGTCAATCATCCACCGCTAAAATGAAGTCAGCCACTTGATTATTAACCGCATCCAGTGCGGAATGATCCAGTTCTTTCAGATAGATTCGGGTCGTTTTTTCCGACGTATGCCCCAGACACTCACCAATAACATGAACCGAGGCACCGTTCACCTTGGCTATCGTGGCCCATGAATGGCGGGCCGCGTGAAGTCTCAGCGGGAATTCCAAACCAATGACCCGGGAAATCTTTCCCAGGGAGTAACGAATCCTATGGTAGGCACTTCTATAACCAGCGTACGGATCCCGTTCTGCCGGAAACAACGGGAAGATGTATTCTCCCGGTACATTCTTGTATCTTTCCAGGATACGACTGATCTCCTTGTTTATACCTACCCGCATCAATTGATCGGTCTTGTGACGCCTGTAACAGATTTCACCCGGGAAAACATGCCTCTTTTTTAGCAATGCAATATCGACGAATGACATTCCACGCGTGTAAAAGCTGAACATGAAAATGTCCCGGGCAAGAGATAACGGGCTGTCCTTTTCCAGTTCAATTGCGGATAGTGTTTTAATCACAACCGGATCAAGGGAGCGTTTGAGAGTTTTTTCCGTTTTAATGCTTATATCGCGAAATGGGCAAGGAAGTTCCAGGCCCATCTCCCGACATCCCTTCCTGAAAAGAGCCTTGATATTATGCAGATAAAAACCAATGGTGTTATCGCATATACCCGAAGCGAGTAGTTTCCCCTGGTAGTCGGAAATGATCCGGGAAGAGAGTTTTATGAAAGGAAAATCCTTTTTTCCCAGGTACCTCTGCATGGAACGCAGGCTGGAGGCGTATGCCCGGGCTGTTCCCTCATGACCGCTTTCACGAAGCTCTCGGATTTTCCGTGAAAAATAGAAATAAAAACCGGCTTCGCGGGTTAACACGCCGTAAGTCCTGAATACGTCCTCTATTTCGTATTCCCGGGATTTCTTCTCTATCATTGAAATACACTTTAACAGTACCCTTGAGATACTTTCGCACCTGTGGTTGATCCTCCGAATCGACTCCGGGGTGTTTTCCCCGCCGTCGATAACCCTCCCTTTTACGGGATCAAACAGGGTATCCGGGATACTGAATCCTGTATAAACAACCTTTTTCCTTCGCTTGTGAAGAACCTGCACGACTAACGGGAATTTGCCGGACCGGTTGCTCCTTCCTTTTACCAATACTGTTTTAACTGTTGCCATAAGTTTTTTATTAGTTAGACATTTGACGCTTCCTTGTTTCCTGGAAAGGAAGCATAAACTTATATGCATCAAATCGGAAAAAGACTAAAAAAGTTCAGTAACCAAGCGGGAAAATTGCACGAAAGACGGGAAGTCGGTTCCAGACCCGTCGGTAAGGGAACGGTACGTCTTGTATGTATAGGATTTTTTTCAACTTGCCAAACATGAAAAATGGAACAGGGTGAGATGGTAAAGCATGTCCCAATACATCCCCAAGTAAACCACGGGGATTAAGCATGGCAGATGGGATTTTTTCGCTGCACAAGAGAAAAAAGGCGGCCCCACCTGCCGCCTGTAGATTGATAAAGAGAGAATTCCATCCTACGCGAGATGATCAAAGCCATATGGATCCAGCTTCCACATCCCCCGCCTGGTAGGTATAGGAGATGAACTCCTCAAGCGCCTCCTTCCATGTAAGATTGAAGGTTTTCATGATGGAGTGTAGCGTGCGGTTGCTGTCTTCATCCAGGCTATCCTCCCCGATCAGGTTCACATCTGCCTCCGGGGCCACATCAACAAACTCCTCGCGGCTCCAAAACACCACTACCGGGATGCTCAGGTTAATATCCCATGTTCCACGCTGGATCAATACCCCGGAGGGCTTGTAGAACGGGTCAAAGCCGTTTGTCTGCGGGTTCTTTTTAGAATTGTAGCCGTGATACAGGCGGAGTTTCAGGTCAAATTCCTTGCGGTCCTTCAGGAACCGGATAACTCCTTTTAATCCTACCGGGTTAGTGCCTCCCGTAATTTCCGCCTCGTTGTCATGTTTGGTCTTGTCCCAGGGCGTGGTATCCACATAGAGATAATCCACCAGTGCCTCCGGATCATTGTCGTCAGCTTCCGGTTTCCCGTCAAAGGTAGGTCTCACGTTCTCCGGGGTGAAGAAATGCTGGTGGATATTTTCCTGCCCGTTCTCCACGAACTGGCCGTTCATCAACTCTCCTTTGGAATTGTAGTAATAGATAAACATCAGGTAAACCGGGGCCGGGGTAAAGTTGTTTCCATTTTTATATTCGCCGTTTTTCTGAACGTAAAACTTGCCCTGGCTTCCTTCAGCAAGGGTCCATCCACTGCCGGTCTTCAGTTCATAAGTGATCTCCTGGACACGTTTCATATACCTGGCCGGGGATTCCGGATTTTGGTGGGGACCTCCGGCCTTCTGTATCTCGTTCCAGTCAGCGTGCAGGTGGCATTCAACGAGGCGGACGGTCATTTTTGCCGGGTCCTCATGCAGCTTGTTCTTCGTCTCGTCTTCTGGTATTACAGGATCCTTGCTGCAAGAGTTCAGCGACAGGACAAGGGACACTCCTACCAGAAGTGCCCACACGGTTTTACATGCAATTGTTCTCATTTTTCTTTTTATTTATTAGTGTTGATTATAGTTCTTATAAATTAAAAAATCCAGTTTACACCGCAACGCACATCACGTCCCATATCATGCGCATAGTAACGCGAGCGGTTGGTGTATTCCTTGTACTCACGGTTCAGGAGGTTGTCTGCCGACAGCATGAACCGGACCTGGTGTCCCCGTTTCACGGGAAGTTCAAGACCAGCGTCGAACCCGAGGAGATGGTACGCCGGGGGAGTATACGGGATAAGATCCGTGTCCGGATCAAACCGCCTCTGTTTTGCGGTGAAACGGTGCCTGATGTTCAGACGCAGCCTGAGATGCGATTTCGTCTCGTGGATCCACGCAAGTTCATGGCTGAAACGGAAGGAGGGAGTATAAGGAAGATAATTACCCTTTGTCCGTTCGTTTGCCCGTATAAAGGAGACGACGGCATGGTAGTCCCATGAACCGCCCGGAGTGAAACGCAGGTCAAAGTCCATACCGCGGAAGAAAGCCGGGGTCTGCCTGTACTGGAAGACCGGGTATGCCCCCGAAATCACGGTGACTGTCTCTTTCTCCGGCCCGTCATAGATATAGCCGTCCACCCATTGCAGGTAACCGTCCAGACAGACGCTGAACATCCCGTCGCCGTAACGGAGGGAAGATATCCATTTGTAGCTTCTTTCCGAGTGCATCGCAGAGTCTCCCCTGACAAACATCCCAGATCCGAGCTCGTTCCCGTTGCTGTACAGTTCATACACGTGAGGGGCACGCCAAGCCAGACCGAAGTTAGAGGTGAGCCTCCAGCGTCTGGAAAGTTGATAGTGTCCTCCCAGGCTGTAGGACACGTTGTTAAACTTTCTTGTCCCGCCATAGGGGCTTCCCGTCCAGTCATAACCACTGGCACGGGTTTCCTGCATATCCAGGCGGAGGCCTGCTTCAACGCCTCCCCTGGCCAGATGATATTTCCCGATTCCGTATATCCCTGCCTGTGTCTCCGTGTAGTTCGGGATAACGGGCACGAATCCGGTACCCGCGCGGCTGTGGTTCTCGATGAACATGACCTGACCTCCCGCCTCGACCTGCCAGGAGCGGTAATCCCGCTTCCAGCGCAGAAGATGCTGGAATGAATTCAGGTGCAGGGAAACCGCCGGAATGTTAGAATCCAGCCGCCGGACACGGTTTTCCTGCCTATCGTCCTTCTGCCAGGTACTCTGCCAGTGAATACTTCCCCCCTTCTTCATGCCGAGCCGCATCCTGCCGAATGCGATCTGATGGGTGACCTCCTGGCAGGGAGGCCTGATACCACGGGAGAAGGGATCCGTGTGCAGGGGGCGACCAAGCCGGATACGTTCCGCCAGCAGGTCCTCGCTACCCATCTGGGCGCTGAGCATCACCCCTGTCCGGCTGTAGAAGCGGCTGTAGAAACCTTCCACTCTCAGACGTCCGCGGTCATAGCCCAGAGAGGCGGAAGCGTGATACTCTCTGGTTCCCGTGTTGTTCAGAAGATAGTGCGCAGTGGAACGGTCCCCGGAATTTGACCAGGTTCCCTGCAGACGCCAAGCGAAATCACCGGGAAAAGCACCTTCGAGCTGTCCGGTAGCCACGTAGCGACGCCCGTTACTTCCGTAAAGTGCGGAGATTCCCCCTTGAAGGGAGCGTTTTCTGAAAGGAAGCGGAGACTGCTCCATGACGATAATCCCTCCAAGGGCATCCGAACCGTATCTTACCGCATCGGAGCCCTTGATTACCGAAACAGAGGAGCTGCCGTTCATGTCCACTTCGGGAGCGTGGTCGGCCCCCCATTGCTGCCCGGTCTGGCGGGCACCGTTATGGATGATCAGTATCCGGTTCCCGTACATTCCTTGGATAACGGGTTTGGATACAGTGGTTCCCGTGCTGATGGAACTTACCCCGCTGACACGTTCGAGCAGGGTGGCAAGCGAGGTTCCCAGCGCGTTCCTGATCTCGGGAGATGAAAGGCGCCGGCTCACCACGTTGGGTGACGCCCCGGCACGTTCACCGGTCACGACCACTTCCCCGAGTTTTTGTATGTCCGGGGAGAGACATACGGTATGTATGCTACTTTCTTTGAATACCTCGTTCAAAGGCACACGCCGGGAACCGTAACCCAGGCACTGCACGAGGACCGTATCCATGAAACACGTTCCATGACCGAAAACAATCATTCCACGGGGGGAGCTGACAAGTAACCGTTCCCCGGTCAGGATATAGGCCCCTTCAATGGGAAGCCCGCTTTCCTGGTCAATGACCAGCAGAGTATCGCGTGTACCCGTCGATTGCCGGTCAGCCTGTACCCGTGCTTCCATGGGAGAAGGGAGGGTACATAGGCAGACAACAAGCAGGCACGCATACTGGAGATATGCATGAAATGTCATACTTGAAAAAATATAAACGGGTTATAATCTGTTAAGACAGGACATGAAAAGCCCCTGCACGCAATCACAGTGATGGCATGCGAATCCCTCAAGGGAGTTATGACAAACACACAGGGGGTGCACGGAGGAAATGCGGGAAAAGAATGACGATGACATCTGTTTCCCCGGAGATATATTCTTACTTTTAATTTTAAGTCGAAATATAATCGTATATAAAAATCCCTGCCTCGACAAACGGGGAGAGCGTAAAGAGACAGATGGTACAATTTTCAGGAGAATCGTGACGGGAGTGCCCCTGTTCGTTATGGGATACGCACGAATGTTCCCCGTGAACATGAAAAGCTTTCACGAGGAAAAAGGGCATCAATGTCAGCAACAACATACATGCTATGACAGCCCGCTGTCTCTGTCTTTTTTTCGTACGATCCATTAGTTTGCAAAATTAATGGTTTTAATCATCACTCGCAATACCTACAAATAATGATTTGCAAGCATAAACACCATGTATATTTGTTACGGATACCAGACAGACCGTTTTATTCCTCCAACCAGTCGTCTGAGAGCCCGAAACTCCTGTCACGAAACAATTCAGCCAGACCTGAGATTTGTTTGAAACGGAGTAACTCGTTCTTGTCCATGCCTATGTTGCGCATGATCCAGCTGTCGGACATACCCGATTTTGACAGTTCCGCCACAATACCTGTCATAAGTTCCAGCGAGTGCATTCCCCTGGCCCTGTTATGACGGATAGTCGAGGCCATCCTGTTCGAGATGTCTTTGTTTATGACCGTTACAGGCAGCAATCCGTTCTCGCGCTTGTAAATCCTGACGGATGTTTTCATAACCAGATAGCGGTGGTAACCGTCAACCAGCTCGTAGATATCCTCTTCTTCCCGGTAATAACACACGAGGGGCATCGTGTAGCCGTCTTCCCAGATGGACAGTTCCAACAGTTTCATCTCCGGGGGAGCAACGACATTCGGGTTATAGCTGTTGGCCACGATTTTCTCGACTGGCACGGCCTTGACGTTATACGCCGGACTTTTAAAACTTGACATGACAATCACAATTTATATCTTTTCAAAACTCTCTCTTTCATCTCCCTCTCCCGTTTGGTCTGCGTGAAACCCATATACTTGCAGGTATGATCGTTTTTCAGGATGCAGACGCACATTCGTTTGTAAGTGGGTATTTCACGAAATTCAGGGATATCTATCTCGTCTATATACTCCATGCGGACGGGCCTCTTGTCAGTCCGGTATGCCGTGCATTCTTCCACCGTGAACGGTACACCGGCCGCACGCAGCTTCCCGATCGTTTCCTCTCCCAGGCAGCCTCCTTTTTCTCTCCAGAATTTCTGGCTCACCCTCAGTTTCTCCAGGTAGTTCTCCCTTGTCGCCCGGGGAAGCGTGTCAAGGAGGAAGTACATGTACTCTTTCCACGTGAACCCGTCCGGACAACTGATGGAGCGCCAGCCCATCGCAACCGTGTTCCCGTACATTCCGGCGAAACTGACGCCGTTGACCCGGCTGACCATGCGTCCCCAGGTATCCGGATCAATAACTTTATAAAGATGCAGGGTCGAAACGGCCTGTGAGATAAACGGGCTGGCCACCCTCTGGCGGGACAAGGGAATCCCGGCCTGGTAATACAAGTCATACAAACGGTTATAATCCCAACCATACCGGGCATACCCCGTCCACACGTCCGTTGTCTTCCAGTCGTATATCGGGTAGACGTTATAAGTGTAATATCCTACACGGTGAGTCCACTTGTAGTTGGCCAGCTTACGGTAATTCTTGTCGGAATGAATCGCCCGCCACCGGTTGAAGCTCTCCTGCGTGCGGATCCCCACGAGGCAGCAAACACGCTTGCATCCCTTCTTACGACGTATCCAGGAAGGGAAAAGAGACTGGAAGTCGTAATCCCACAGGCTGTCGTTCCAGAAATCAAAATCTTTCACGGTAAGAGCGGTGCCCGGCATCTGGCGAACCCAGATATTCTGGTACCCCTCTTGCCAGGGACGCCAGTACTGCTGGTACATGGAAGTACATGTGGGTACCTTGAAGGGGACACAACAGTGGAACACTTCAAGGATATCCCGGTTGTTGGAAAACATCCTTTCCACGTACTCCGTGCTCTGGCGGTACTGCACCTCGTAATCCATGTGGAACACACCCAGTTTTCTACCGGGTGCATGCATGCGGATATAATCCATGCACAAATGGAGAAGGATACCGCTATCCTTGCCACCGGAAAAAGAGACATACACGTAATCAAAATAGTCAAAGATGATCTTCAATCTCCGGTTGGCGGCCTCGTGGACATCCATCCGGCGCATCATGCCCCACCTCCTTCATGATAACGCATCTTGACATACTTCTTCCACTCGACACAGGGGATAAAATTCTTCATTGAAAAGTCTTCCACGTGGCGTTCGTGTACAACGGCCACAAGGGAACCATCAGAAGAAAAATCATGGATAATACGGTCCAATAACACCTCTATTACAGAGGAGTTATCCCCGCTAATATAGTAGTTATCTATGCAATTGTTTGTCAAAGTCATTTTCACGGGCATGAATCCCAACACCCTTTGCTCATCCATGGCAATGTACCAGACATGGTTACGCGTCGTTTTGAAAGGGTAATTATTATTTTGCCGCAATACGGCCGGGTTCATTACCAAAGGCGCGACAAGGTCAAAAAGCCGACCGTCCAATCCTTGTAACTTCAGAATGTTCATGCTTCCAATCCGTTATTACTAAAAATCGAATGTGTACCTATTATGCGTTTGTCCATGATTTCCGGCATTATCATGCCGCAAGCACGTTACAAATGACTATCCGCAAACATGGATATCAATGGGGACGGGAATGATACCTCCTGAGTTTCCAAAAGGGAGAAAAACATAAGAATGAACAATAATGCCACGGGAACGATCTCCACACCCCATTCCCCTATCAGCTCAAAAGTCACGTGCAGGTCACATACCCTTCTTTCCGAAAACATATGACCGGAAAGGCAGGAGCAGAGAACACGGAAAAAACAATTCAAAATTTAGTACATGATATTAAAAAATTATACATTGAAAATCAGAGGAGCTACCCGCCAATCAACTGGTGATTGGCGGGTGCCCTCTGGCTTAAAATAAAAAATCACCTTACCAGATTCGGGTTTTTCTGGGAATCCATATCAGGATATGGAAGATACATCAGATTGTCACTCCATGTCCTGTTCGTATATTCTACAGACTCCTTTACCAAGATCCCGTCGGCGACTTCAACAGCCGTGTTCTCCGCTCTTTCCTTAAAGGTGTCTTTCAGTCTGTTCATACGGAACTGGTCCGCACGGCGTGTGACAAGGGCCACCCAGTAGCCTGCCACCTCCCAACCATGCTCCTTATAAGCCGCTTCGGCAAGGTCATCTGCAGAAAGTCCGGTGAGCGGTTCCAGTCCGGCACGCTCGCGGACATCATTCAGACACTTGAATGCCAACTCGTCCGTCTGCCCCGTCCTGGCCTTAGCTTCCGCATACCACAACAAAACCTCCGAATAACGAATGATTCTATGCCGATGGTCATTACACATGTTCTGACTGGCCGGTTTTGTATAATCATACGGGGCACTGGTATTCACTTTTGACGCAGGATCCCAGTTGACGGAGAATATACTGAACATGGGGTGATGTTCCGGAACGACAGGGGTACCGTCCTCCTTCAACTCCCACCAGTCAACCAACGTTCCGTCTTTCAGACGAATCTTGGGATCATAAGTCGCATCTTTTCTCGGACCGTCAGGAAACTCCTTCCAGAAACGAATTTCACCCCAGGCGTCTCCCCAGCCGCCCAGCGATTCAAACTGGTTACATGAAGTAAGCTCCGAATCCTGTGCCCAATCCACGAACGGTGAATAATTTATGCCGAGCACCGTCTCATTATTATAGTTATTGCTCATAGCATACACATCTTTGTAATCCTTATCGAGCTTATACTCGTATTCACCTCTGTTCACACCCTCAATGACCTCCTTCGCCTTTTCAGCAGCCTTTGCGTAATATTCCGTTTTGTTCATCGGCCAGCCGGCCATAGCCATATACACTGCTGCCAAAGTAGATTTGGCTGCCTGCCGGGTTACATACACATTCACTCCGTTCAGAAAGCGGGGGCTGCCACTGTAACCCGTAGGCAATACGGCCTCAGCTTCGGTCAGGTCCTGCACAATATGACCATACACTTCTTCCACGGGGGATAGAGGTTTGGTATAATCATCGTTGACATTGTCCAGATTCATCGGCAGCGGTCCCCAAAGTCGCACCAGGGTAAAATAAGCGTATGCCCTCCAGAATTTAGCCTGCCCGAGGGCGATATTTATCTCATCTTGAGTGGTAGGTGTTTTAGAGGCCCCCTGTATGATCAAATTGGCAGCCTTTACAATGGCATAATGCATGTTCCACGCATCTTTGACACCCTTGTTGTTGTTTGCTGCGGCAAACTTGTCCATTTCTGCGGCAGGCTGTTTGTTGCTCCCCGGATTGGTCGTTATATCATCCCCCTGCCACTGGGGCAGCTGCATGTTCGTATATACCTGTGAAAGATTGACTTTCTGGTAAAGGGCATATATGCTCATGTTCAATTCATCCTGGGTAGAGAAGAAGTTTTCCGGAGTGAGTTTTCCCCTGGGATCTTCCGTTAAGAAATCACTGCACGACATCAGTGAAAATGACAGGGCAACCATAGTGCCTGCTATTATTTTTATTTTCATAAGTTCTTCTATTTTAGATTTAAAAATTCATCCGGAGACCGAATGTGAATGTTCTTGGGGAAGGATAGGCTCCCATGTCAATACCCGCGTCAACGTCAACGCTGCTGTTCGAGAAGGTAGTACCGGCCGGATCCATCCCCTTGTACCCGGTTATTGTAAAAAGGTTCTGACAGCTGAAAGTAAGCCGCAAATCAGCGAATCCCGTTGTCTTTTTGGGGAAAGTGTATGAAAGACTGATATTCTCCAGACGAAGGAAGTCCGCGTTCTCCAGCCATTTGGTTGAAACCGGCTGCAGATTATTTCCACCTTCGGTCAGGCTCGGGTATGTTGCCGAAGAGCCAATCTTGTCGAATCCCTTCAGATAGGCGTCTGCCAGAGTTACAAAGCGGGAATTCCCTTCGGCCGAAGCCATCGTATATCTTACAAGATTCAAACGCTTGGCTCCGAAAGATCCGTTGAAGAACAGGTTCAGATCCCAGTTTTTATAAGACAGGGAGTTGTTCCATCCCAGGGTGAAATCGGGATTGGCCTTGCCGATGACCTTGCGGTCGCCACCGTCTATCATCTGATTGCCATCTACATCCGTGTAGGTGTCATGTCCCTTTTCATCCAAGCCGGTCCATTCATATCCCCAAAAAGTACCGATGGCCTCACCCGGCTTGATAATGGTGGCATAATCAACCATACCGGCAGCCGGACTGGAGCCGTTGATGAAATCATTCTCACCACCGGAAAGGCGTTCCACGCGGTTCTTCAAATAAGTACCGTTCAAGGTGGAGGTCCATTGGAACCGGTCATTCTGCATAATTCGGGCGGTCACGCTCAAATCAATACCACGATTACTGATTTCGCCGTCATTCACCCAAAAAGAGTTACCGCCGACATATCCGGGGATACTTCTTTTAAGCAACGCATCTGTAGTGCGTTTATAGAAATAGTCCACACTGAAATTCAGCCGCCTGTCAAACAGGGAGAACTCCAAGCCCAGGTCGAACTGTTTGGTCTTCTCCCACGTAAGCTCAGGAGTCGCTATGTCATTTGCCCAATAACCGGTAAAATTACTGTTGGTTCCAAAATTGTATGCAGTAGCACTCATAAGGCCCATGGTCGCGTAAGGACTGATAGCCTGGCTACCCACAATACCATAACTGGCGCGAAGTTTAATGTCCTGAACCGAGGAAACATCCTTCATGAAATCCTCATTGCTTAACGTCCAAGCTGCGGCAATAGAAGGAAAGTACCCCCATTTCTTTTTGGCAAAGCGAGAAGAACCGTCGGCACGAAATGTTCCGGTAAGCATATAACGATCCTTATAATTGTACATGACACGGGCCACTCCCGACATCAACGCCCATTGCTCGTAACCATTGTTTGCATCACGAGAGGAAGCCATACCCACATTCCACCAGCCCACACCCTCGGTCAGCAGGTTGTTACCGGTTATACCCATTGTCCTGGTTTCGGAGGAGGTCACCTCATATACGGCCGTGGCTGTCAGATGATGGTCGTTCCAGGAACCCGTATATGTCAGGTTGTTGGAACTCTGCAGCATCAGGCGGTAAGTGTCATTGTTGCCCATACCACTCTTGGTCCCCACTCGTTTGGAGCTGAAACTATAACTTTTCCCGTCATAATAGTCCACGCCATTGGTTGTGGTGAATGTTAGCCCCTTCATTATATCAAGGCGCAAATCAACACGTCCGTTGAAAACATTGGTCATTGTCTCTCCCGACTGCAACTTTAGGATACCGACCGGGTTGGAAGCTATGGAATTATAAGTATCGGTGTTATAGTTCCCGTTTTCGGCCATCATCGTCATGGTAGGCGAATAGTTCAAAGCAATCCAGATCGGATTATCCTTACCGGAGGCAAAAGATCCCCCGCGACGCACACCGTGGGAAGCATTGATGTCAGCCGTGATATGCAGCCAGTCGGTAAGCTGTGAGGAAAGATTCGCCTTCGCCTGATAACGCTCGTTCTTCGATTCAATGACCACACCTTCCTGGCTCATGTAGTTGGCGGAAATGTAATATTGGGTCTTCTCGCTACCATTGGAAAGAGCCAACTTGTAATTCTGGGTGATCCCCGTACGGAAAATCTCATCCTGCCAGTCGATGCCCGCCGTTCCGTTCTGATAGGATTGCATCTCTTCGTTTGAGAAATCAATACCTTTGATCTCCTTGAGCGCCAGAGCGTAATCGTATGCTCCAAGGATATCGTATCTCTTATATACATTGGAAACTCCCACTGATGCGTCGAACATAATTTCACGCACACCGGCCTTACCACTCTTGGTAGTGATCAGAACGACCCCGTTCGACCCCCTGGAACCGTATATGGCAGTGGACGATGCATCTTTGAGAACCTGCATCGAACGGATGTCCTCGGGATTGATACCATCCAAACCGCTTTCGCGGACGATTCCGTCAACCACATACAAAGGGTCGTTGCTTTTGCTGATGGAGTTAGCACCGCGGATGCGGATTTTCACGCTTCCCCCGGGGACGCCGCTGTTCTCAACATGAACGCCACTGACACGCCCCTGAAGAGCGTCTGCAACCTGGGTTATAGGCTGGTCCTTGAAATTTTTGTTGTCCAGCACGGCTACGGAACCGGCCATATCCGCTTTTCTTACAGCACCATAGCCAATAACAACCACCTCGTCAAGCACTTCGGCATCTTCCTTCAAAACGATGTTTAACGGTTCACCTGTCCAGGCTATTTCCTGGCTCTGATAGCCGACATAAGAAACAACAATTATATCCCCTTTTTTTACGTTCCTAAGGGAAAAATCACCGTCAAGTCCCGTAATGCTGCCGTTTGTCGTCCCTTTGACAAGTACGGATGCGCCGATAATGCTTTCGCCATTGGCATCTTTGACAACTCCTTGACAGATATCACTCTGTTCGATAATTTGTCCCCTCAGGGAAGGGTAGTCAGGGAACG
>OFCG01000518.1_pt1 | contig 13224 bp, 8 predicted proteins | sample 1520781 | NCBI WGS metagenome assembly OFCG01 (sample SAMEA2699038, study PRJEB24076) | metagenome | reverse complement strand
ATTGTCGAAATCTGTTACCTCAAGGTATATCCCAACGGGAATGAGGAGTCCAAAACCATGCGTATCAATCCCGAAATGCCCATTCCTGCCGAAGCATCTGTCGTTCATGGCATCTACGATGCCGATATAGCAGACTGCCCCACATTCAAGGAAGTGGCGCGCAATATTGCCAATGACATTGAAGGATGCGACTTGGCAGGCTTCAACTCCAACCGTTTTGATATCCCCGTCCTGGCGGAAGAGTTCCTTCGTGCCGGTGTGGACATTGACATGAGCCGCCGCAAGTTTGTGGACGTGCAGGTCATCTTCCACAAGATGGAGCAACGCACGCTGTCTGCCGCCTATAAATTCTATTGTGGCAAGAATCTGGAAGACGCCCATACGGCAGAGGCTGATACACGTGCCACTTACGAGGTGCTGATGTCGCAGTTGGACCGCTATCCGGAGTTGCAGAATGACGTGGCTTTCCTTGCCGACTATTCCAGCTTCAACAAGAATGTAGACTTTGCCGGTCGTATGGTCTACGACGACAAAGGTGTGGAAGTATTCAATTTTGGCAAGTACAAGGGCATGTCGGTATCCGATGTCCTGAAGCGCGACCCCGGCTATTACAGCTGGATTCTGAACAGTGATTTTACCTTGAATACCAAAGCCACGCTGACCAAGATACGTCTGCGTGAAATGACTCAGAAATAAATGGCAAATATACTGAAAGGGAAGAAAATAGTATTGGGCATTACGGGCAGCATTGCCGCCTATAAAGCATGCTATATTATTCGCGGACTGATTAAACGTGGTGCAGAGGTGCAGGTGGTCATTACGCCTGCCGGTAAGGAATTTATTACCCCTATCACGCTTTCTGCCCTGACCAGCAAACCGGTTATCAGTGAGTTCTTTGCCCAACGCGATGGTACCTGGAACAGCCATGTGGATCTCGGTCTGTGGGCAGACGTCGTGCTGATAGCCCCGGCTACGGCTTCCACCATCGGCAAGATGGCGAATGGCGTGGCAGACAATATGCTGATTACCACCTATCTCTCTGCCAAAGCTCCGGTGTTTGTGGCGCCTGCCATGGACCTGGACATGTACGCCCATCCTTCCACCCGAAAGAATCTGGATACACTCCGCTCTTATGGAAACCACATCATAGAACCTGCTACGGGAGAACTCGCCAGCCATCTGGTGGGGAAAGGCCGTATGGAGGAGCCGGAGAACATCATCCGCCATCTGGAAATGTACTTTGCTGCCAAAGAAGGCGACCTGGTGGGCAAGACAGTGATGATAACCGCAGGACCTACTTATGAGAAGATAGACCCGGTGCGCTTCATCGGCAACTATTCTTCCGGCAAGATGGGACTTGCCCTGGCAGACGAATGCGCCGCCAGAGGGGCCAAGGTGATACTGATTGCCGGTCCGGTGCAGTGCGCCACTTACTTCCCGATGTACCAGTACCATGCGGTAGAGTCGGCGCAGGAGATGTTCGAGGCTGTATCCGCCGCCTTTGTCCATGCTGATGCCGCCATCTTGACAGCTGCCGTGGCAGACTATACCCCCGAACAAGTGGCAGATGAGAAAATCAAGCGCGAAAAGACCGGGGAGATGAGTTTGAACTTGAAACCTACCCGCGACATAGCCGCTTTCTTAGGCAATCTGAAGAACGATACGGAGCACCAACGGCGCCTCCTCGTAGGCTTTGCCCTTGAGACTCATAACGAGCAGATGAATGCGGAAGACAAGCTCAACCGCAAGAATCTGGACTTCATCGTGCTAAACTCCCTGAACGACAAGGGAGCCGGTTTCCGTTGCGATACCAATAAAATCAGTATCATAGACCACCAGGGAAAGACGGACTATTCATTGAAGTCTAAAGCCGAAGTGGCTGTCGACATCATAGACCGTCTGGTGAAAGAATTAAATAGTAAATAGTAAATCGTCAAATCGTCAATATCCTTATGTTGCGTTCGCTTTACATACAGAATTATGCGCTTATTGAAAAGCTCGATATCAGCTTCAGCAGCGGTTTCTCAGTGATAACGGGTGAGACCGGTGCTGGAAAATCCATTATTCTGGGTGCCATCGGTCTGCTGCTGGGACAGCGTGCCGATGTGAAAGCCATTCGTGTAGGAGCTTCGAAGTGCATTATTGAGGCCCGTTTTGATATTTCCGCTTACGGTATGCAGCCTTTCTTTGAGGAGAATGAGTTGGAGTACGAGGAAGAATGCCTCCTGCGCCGCGAGGTGTCCGCTTCGGGCAAGAGCCGGGCATTCATCAATGACACACCTGCTTCATTGGCTCAGATGAAGGAGTTGGGAGAACAGCTGATTGACGTGCATTCCCAGCATCAGAACCTCTTGCTGAACAAGGAAGGATTTCAGTTGAATGTACTGGACATCTTGTCGCATAACGAAGAGGTCTTGTCTGCTTACCAGCATGTCTTCGGAGCGTGGAAGCAGGCACAACAGGATTTGGAGGCCCTTGTTGCCCGTGCCAATCAGGATAAGTCGGACGAAGACTATATCCGTTTCCAACTGGAACAGTTGGAAGAGGCACACTTGTCTGCCGGTGAGCAGGAGGAACTGGAGCAAGAGGCAGATACGCTGAGCCATGCGGAAGAGATAAAGGCCGGACTTTATCGGGTGGGGCAGACGCTCTATTCGGACGAAGGAGGCTTGTTGTCCGGGCTGAAGGAATGCCTGAACACGATGCTCGGCCTGCAGAGGGTTTATCCGGTTGCCGGAGAACTTGCCGAACGCATGGAAAGCACTTATATCGAGCTGAAGGATATTTCGCAGGAAGTGTCGGGTAAGGAGGATGAAATAGAGTTCAACCCCGAACGTCTGGATGAAGTGAACGAACGTCTGAACCTGATTTATACGCTCCAACAGAAGCACCGCGTTTCCACTGTCGGCGAACTTCTGGCGCTGGCGGATGAATACGCTGCCAAACTCTCTGCCATCACTTCGTCCGACGAGCACATCGAGGAACTGAAGGCGCGTTGCGACGCTTTATATAATAAGGTGAAAAAGCAGGCTGCCGTCCTCACCAAGGCGCGTACTGCCGCTGCCCGTGAAGTGGAGAAGCAGATGGCTGCGCGGCTGATTCCGTTGGGCATGCCCAATGTCCGTTTCCAAGTAGAGATAGGTGTTCGCAAAGAGCCGGGCATACACGGGGCAGATACTGTGAACTTCTTGTTTTCCGCGAATAAGAACGGGACATTGCAAAGCGTCTCCTCCGTAGCTTCGGGTGGTGAAATAGCCCGCGTCATGCTCTCCATCAAAGCAATGATAGCCGGTGCCGTCAAGCTCCCCACCATTGTATTCGATGAAATAGATACCGGAGTCTCCGGCGAGATAGCCGACCGCATGGCAGATATCATGCAGGAGATGGGCGAGCAGGACCGCCAGGTAATCAGCATCACCCATCTGCCCCAGATTGCTGCCCGCGGACGCGCCCATTACAAGGTGTACAAGCAGGACAACGAGACGGAAACAAACAGCCACATCCGCCGTCTGACCGACGATGAACGCGTGGAAGAAATAGCCCACATGCTGAGTGGAGCTAAGCTGACCGAAGCCGCACTGAACAATGCCAGAGCATTGCTGGAAGTATCAAATAGTAAATAGTAAATCGTCAAATAGTAAATACCCATATATGGTTGATAACAGTGAAATGATTTTCGGCGTCCGTGCCGTGATAGAAGCCATTCAGGCAGGAAAAGAGATAGACAAGATATTGGTAAAGAAGGACATTCAGAGTGATTTGTCAAAAGAACTGTTCGCTGTCTTGAAAGGGACTTTGATACCGGTACAGCGCGTTCCGGTGGAACGCATCAACCGCGTGACGCGTAAGAATCATCAGGGAGTGATTGCCTTCATCTCTTCAGTCACTTACCAGAAGACGGAGGACCTGGTACCTTTCCTTTTCGAGCAGGGCAAGAATCCTTTGTTTGTGATGCTCGACGGCATCACGGATGTCCGCAATTTCGGCGCCATTGCCCGTACTTGCGAATGTGCGGCGGTGGATGCCGTGATTATCCCTGCACGGAACAGCGTATCTGTCAACGCAGATGCCATGAAGACCTCGGCAGGAGCCTTGCACACCTTGCCCGTTTGCCGCGAACACAGCCTGAAAGAGACCCTGCAATTCCTCAAGAACAGTGGTTTCCATATCGTGGCAGCCACGGAGAAAGGCGATTACGACTATACCAAAGCCGACTATACCGGTCCGATGTGCATCATTATGGGTGCCGAAGACAAGGGGGTGTCCTATGACAACCTGGCGTTGTGTGACGAGTGGGTGAAGATTCCCATGTTGGGAACCATTGAGTCCCTCAATGTTTCCGTTGCAGCCGGCATTTTGATTTATGAAGCGGTAAAACAAAGAACCAACTAAGATATGAAAAAGAAATTGCTGTTGATGCTCACTCTCTGTTTATTGGCTCAGTGGAGTGTGGCACAAGCCCCGAAGTGGGTAGACAAAGCCAAACGTGCCGTTTTTTCGGTGGTGACCTACGACCAGAACGATAAGATACTGAATACTGGAAACGGCTTTTTTGTCACTGAAGATGGCGTTGCGCTTTCTGACTACACCTTGTTCAAAGGTGCCCAGCGCGCCGTTGTGATGAGCTCGGACGGGGCACAGATGCCGGTGGAGGCCATTATGGGGGCCGATGACATGTACGATGTTGTCAAGTTCCGTGTCGGCATCCCCGGAAAGAAAGTCACGGCACTCACTTTGGCTGCTGTGGCTCCGGCTGCCGGTGCGGATGTATATCTGCTGCCTTATTCCACCCAGAAGGACCGTTCCTTCACTGCCGGGAAAGTAAAGGAAGCTGATAAGATTTCCGGCAACTATTCCTATTATACGCTCGATATGCGTCTGAAGGACAAGATGGTGAGTTGTCCGCTGATGACTGTGGACGGGCAGGTCTTTGGCCTTGCGCAGAAGTCCTCCGGACAAGACACGGCTACCATCTGCTATGCCATTGATGCCAATTTCGCCATGTCGCAGAATATCTCCGCATTGTCTTATGGAGATATGTCATTAAAGGGCATCGGTATCAAGAAGGCATTGCCTGATACCGAAGAGCAGGCTTTGGTGTTCCTCTACATGGCTTCTTCCCAACTGTCTCCGGAGAAGTATATGGAGACTCTGAACGATTTCATTGCACAATATCCTGCCAGTGCCGACGGTTATCTGCGCCGTGCTTCCCAGCATCTGTTCATGTCCCGTGAAGATGCTTCCATGGATAAGGTCGCCGCAGATATGGATAAGGCTTTGGAGGTTGCCGCAAAGAAAGATGATGTGTATTACAACCGGGCCAAGATAATCTATAATTATGCATTGGGCAAGCCCGAGAAAGTTTATAAGGACTGGTCGCTCGACAAGGCTCTGGACGAGGTACGGAAAGCGATAGCCATTGACGAGCTTCCGGTTTATGTCCAGTTGGAGGGTGACATCCAGTTTGCCAAGCAGGACTATCCGTCGGCATTTACCAGCTATGATAAAGTGAATAAGACCATTCTGGCCTCTCCGGCTACCTTCTTCAGTGCTGCCAAGACCAAGGAACTGATGCAGGCGCCTGCCGAAGAGGTACTGGCTCTGATGGACAGTTGTGTGGCCCGCTTTACCCAGCCCTATACGGAGGAAGCCGCCCCTTACTTGCTGGAGCGTGCCCAAGCCCGTATGAATGCAGACCAGGCGCGTAATGCCATGCTGGATTATGACGCCTATTACAATGCCGTGAACGGTAAAGTGAACGACATGTTCTACTATTACCGTGAGCAGGCTGCCTTGAAGGCCAAGCAGTACCAGCGTGCGCTGGACGATATGGCGAAGGCCATCGAACTGAATCCGGAAGATTTGACCTACCGTGCCGAACTGGCAGTGGTGAATCTTCGCGTGGGACGTTACGAAGAGGCGTTGAATGTGCTGAAGGCTGCTCTGGAGAAAGACCCTAAGTATGCCGAGGCCTACCGTCTGATGGGTATCGCCCAGCTGCAGATGAAGAAGGACAAGGAAGCTTGTGCCAGCTTTGCCAAGGCAAAGGAATTGGGTGACCCCAATGTGGATGCTTTGATTGAGAAGCATTGCAAGTAAAGGGATGGGATAGAATAAAGGCTCTGCTTTCGCAAGCAGAGCCTCTGTTTTGGGGAACTCCCCCGTGTTAAATGAGTTAAGTCTAGGTATAACAGGTTATGAGTGAAATTACGTTGTTTTATTTATAAAATGCGTGGATTTCCGGAATACTGCATATACTTCGGATTTTTTTTATTTCAAAAAAGAAAATAGACTCGATTATTAATAAAAACAAACTTTGACAATCATGAAGAAAGTGATTTGCAGCCAGAAGGCACCGGGCGCCATAGGCCCTTATAGCCAGGCTATCGAAGCCAGTGGAATGGTATTTGTATCAGGTCAGTTGCCTATTGACGCAGCTACCGGAGTGATGGCTGAAGGTGCGGAAGCGCAAGCCCGCCAGTCCTTGGAGAATATAAAGCATATCCTGGAAGAGGCAGGTCTGAGCATGGCGAATATTGTGAAGACAACCGTTTTCCTGGCAGACATGTCCTTGTTCGCTGATATGAACAAGGTATATGCCACTTATTTTGACGGTGCTTTCCCGGCACGTTCGGCTGTGGCAGTGAAGGCGCTGCCCAAAGATGCCTTAGTAGAAATTGAGTGCATCGCGGTTCGCTAACAAGTCGGCCACAATGAAACTGCTGCCTCCCACGAAGATGAAATCTTCCGGGAGGCTTTTTTCTTGTGCGGCCCGCACGGCAGCAGGTACATCAGGATAGCAATGTCCTTCCAGACCTGCTGCTTCGGCAAGCTCCTGTAGTTCGCTTTCGGGCAATGCTCGTTTCACGCTGGCTTTGGTGAAGTAGTAGGTCGCTTCCCGGGGCAGCAGGGCCAGTACCCCCCGTATATCCTTGTCATTCACCATGCCTATGATGATGTGTAGCTGGCGGTAAGCCTGCTGTTTCAGTTGTTCTGTAATGTAGGTGATGCCTCCCACATTGTGGCCGGTGTCACAAATCAGGGTGGGCAAGTCCTGCAGTTTTTGCCAGCGTCCCATCAAGCCCGTCAGTTCCACCACACGGGCAAAGCCACTGCGCACTGCTTGTCCGTCCAGCCGGTAGCCGGCTTCTTTCAGTAGCGGGAGGGCGGTGAGGATGGTCCGGGCATTTTTCTGCTGGTAGAGTCCTTTCAGTTCGTATTCTATTCCGGGATAGTCTTCACGGTCATTCTCCTCGGCAAAGTAGATGGGAGCACCCGTTGTCTGTGCTTTTTCCAGAAATACCGGTTTCGTTTCGGGAGTGGTCTCACCGATTACAACGGGGATGCCGCTTTTAATGATTCCTGCCTTCTCTCCTGCGATTTTTGCCAAGGTGTCCCCCAGGAATTGGGTATGGTCAAAACTGATGTTGGTGATGATGCATACATCCGGACGGATGATATTGGTACAGTCCAGGCGTCCGCCTAGTCCCACCTCGATTACGGCTACATCCACCTTTTCATCGGCAAAGTAGCGGAAGGCCATGGCAGTGGTCAGCTCAAAGAAGGAGGGGTGGAGGGGTTCGAAGAATCCACGTTCCTGCTCTACAAAGCGGATGACGTATTCCTCGGGTATAGGCTGTCCGTTAATCCGGATGCGTTCTCGGAAATCCACCAGGTGGGGCGAGGTGTAGAGTCCGACCCTATATCCCGCTTCTTGCAGTATGGCGGCAAGCGTATGCGAGCAGGAACCCTTTCCGTTGGTACCGGCCACATGAATGCTGCGGAAACTGCGGTGGGGATGTCCGAAGTGTTCGTCCAGGGTCAGAGTGTTTTCCAACCCTTCCTTGTATGCTGAACCGCCCACTTGCTGAAACATGGGCGTACTGTTATATAAGTAAGTTAAAGTGTCCTGATAATCCATCTTTTATAATATTTAACGGAGAAGCAATCCTTTCTCCCTATTAATTTGTTATCTTTAAAAGCAACAAAGATAATGCAAACCGAAAGCAATCAAGCTTGCTTGAAATTGCTTGTAGTGTAGCTTATCTTAAGCTTATGCAAAGGTATTAACAATTTAAATCTAACGAGTATGGGAGCTAAGAAAAATTTTGTGATTGATACGAATGTGATTCTTCACGATTATAACTGTCTGAAGAATTTTCAGGAGAATGACATTTATCTTCCCATCGTAGTCCTTGAAGAACTGGATAAATTCAAGAAAGGCAATGAGCAGATTAATTTCAATGCCCGTGAGTTCGTCCGTGAGCTTGATTTGATTACCGATGACAATCTGTTCACCAAAGGGGCACCATTGGGCGAGGGCTTGGGCCGTCTGTTTGTGGTGGCAGGCATGGTGGACTCTCCCCGGGTACGTGATTCCTTCCCCGAACGCATTCCCGACCATCAGATTCTGTCGGTAGTGGACTGGCTTTCCACCCAAAAGCCCAAAATGAAAACCATCCTTGTCACGAAAGACGTGAATCTGCGCATGAAGGCGCGTTCCATCGGTCTGCTGTGCGAAGACTACATCAATGATAAGGTAATCAATGTGGATATATTCGAAAAGTCGAATGAAGTGTTCGAGGGTATTGACCCTGCGCTGATAGATCGCATTTATTCTTCCAAAGAAGGACTGGACATCAGCGAGTTCGATTTTAAGGACATCATTCGTCCCAACGAATGTTTTGTGCTGAAGAGTGACCGCAGCAGTGTGCTTGCGCGTTATAATCCCTTTGCCCATTCGATTTGCCGGGTCCACAAGACAAAGAATTATGGCATTGAACCGCGCAATGCCGAGCAGAGCTTTGCTTTTGAGGTGCTGAACGACCCGAACATCAAGCTGGTTGCCCTGACCGGCAAGGCGGGAACCGGCAAGACCCTGCTGGCATTGGCCGCCGCATTGGGAAAACTTACCGACTACAAGCAGATTCTCCTGGCACGTCCCATCGTGGCCCTATCCAATAAAGACCTTGGATTCCTTCCCGGTGATGCCAATGAGAAAGTGGCTCCTTACATGCAGCCTTTGTTCGATAATTTGAATGTAATCAAGCATCAGTTCGCTGCCAATTCCTCTGAAGTGAAACGCTTGGAGGATATGCAAAAAAGTGAACAATTGGTCATCGAGGCATTAGCCTTTATCCGCGGGCGCAGTTTGAGCGAGACCTACTGTATTATTGATGAAGCCCAAAACCTGACTCCGCATGAGATTAAGACCATCATCACCCGTGCCGGTGAAGGCACAAAAATGGTGTTTACCGGTGATATTCAGCAGATAGACCAACCCTATCTGGACAGTCAGTCCAATGGGCTTGTTTATATGATAGACCGCATGAGGGACCAGAATTTGTTTGCCCATGTCAATCTGGTGAAAGGGGAGCGTAGCCAGTTGAGCGAGTTGGCAAGTAATCTGATGTAGCGGATACCGCATTTTCTGGGGTAAAATTATTTCCATCCCGCTTTCCAACTGTTAAAACGAGGGAGGGCGGGATAGTTTCTTTATAGACGATAAATAATTATTATAACATTTTTTTATCGATTTCTTGTCCGTTTTGACTAAAATAGTGTATCTTTGCCTCGCCTAAAACAAAACTGTCAAGCGAAATGAAGCGAAATTTTTTTCATCGGTATCTTTCCGCGAAAGTGCTTCCGATATGGACTATTCTATTAATTGACGTATTTATCATCGTCATATCCAGTCTGTTGGCCTATGCTCTCCGATATGATTTCAGAAGCATTTTTTTGGAATCTTCTACCATTTACAAGACCATTTTATGGACGGTTGTTGTCAACTTGATTTTCTTCCGTGTTTTCCGTACGTATTCCAATGTGTTGCGCTTTTCCTCTTTTGTGGATATCATGCGCATTTTTGTGTCATTGACGGTGTCGTATGCACTGCTGATGATAACGAGCGTCCTGACGGAAAGCTATTTGGAGTTCAACCTGGCTCCGGTCAGCGTGCTGTTCATGTCCTATATCATCAGCTTTGCCATGATGGCATGCTCCCGTGTGATTGTCAAGACTTTCTTCGAGGCGCTGAACTTCGACGGCACCCATAGTGCCAATGTGTTCATTTACGGTGCCAAGGAAGCCGGGGTCAACATTGCCAAGGCATTGCGTGTCAATCTGCGCAACCACTACCGTCTGCGCGGATTCATTGCGGACGAACCTGAGCTTATCAACAAGGTGATGATGGGTGTCAGGGTGTTCCCCAACGATGATACGCTGATTGATGTGCTGAACGACCGCGATGTGCAGACCATCATCATTTCTCCTGCCAAGATGGAGGAACTGAAGAAGTCCGACATGGCTGACCGCCTGCTGGTGCACAACATCAAACTGATGACCGCGCCTCCTTTGAGCGAGTGGAACGGTCAGGCGCTGAGCCGCACACAGTTGAAGGAAATTCAGATTGAGGACCTGCTTCAGCGCAATCCTATCGAGATAGATATCCATAAGGTTGCCTCTCATCTGGAGGGCAAGCGTGTGATGATTACGGGCGCCGCCGGCTCCATCGGCAGTGAAATCATGCGCCAGGTGGCTTCGTTCAATCCCTATAAACTTATTTTAGTGGACCAGGCCGAGACCCCTCTGCACGACATCCGTCTGGAACTTCAGGACCGTTGGCGCGACATCGATGCCGAGACCATCATAGCCGACATCTCCAATGCCACGCGCATGGAGGATATCTTCAGGGAGTTCAAGCCCCAGTATATTTTCCATGCGGCCGCCTACAAGCATGTGCCGATGATGGAGGACAACGTTTCCGAGTCCATCCAGGTGAACGTATTCGGCACGCGCACCGTTGCCGATCTTGCCGTGAAATACGGTGCCGAGAAGTTTGTGATGATTTCTACGGACAAGGCTGTTAACCCTACAAACGTGATGGGCTGTTCCAAGCGTATTTGCGAGATTTATGTGCAGTCTCTTGCGAAGAAGTTGCAGAAGGAGGGAGGCCATGCCACTCAGTTCATCACTACGCGTTTCGGCAATGTGCTGGGTTCCAACGGTTCTGTCATTCCCCGTTTCCGTGACCAGATTCAGCGTGGCGGCCCGGTGACAGTGACCCATCCTGAGATAATCCGTTACTTCATGACCATTCCCGAAGCTTGCCGCCTTGTTCTTGAGGCCGGCAGTATGGGTAACGGCGGTGAAATCTACATCTTCGACATGGGTAAGCCGGTGAAGATTGTGGATCTTGCCAAGCGTATGATCAGCCTTTCCGGACGTACGGATGTGAAGATTGAATTTACCGGTCTCCGTCATGGCGAGAAGCTCTACGAGGAACTCTTGAATGTGAAGGAGCTTACAAAACCCACCTACCATGAGAAGATTATGATTGCCACGGTGCGTGAGTATGACTATGACGAGGTGAAGGAGCGTATCCAGAAGCTGATTGATGTAAGTTACACCTATGACCAGATGAAAATTGTTGCTGCCATGAAGGATATTGTTCCGGAATTCGTGAGCAAGAATTCCTGCTTTGAGGCGCTGGATAAGAAGAAATAAAAAGATAGCGGTATAGTATAAAATGAAAGGGTGATAACGTCATTGTAGTGTTATCACCCTTTCATTTTTATTGTCTTCTTGTCAGCCTTTTGTCTCATTCATGTGAAGAGAAGTATTTCAAGAACTGTGTACGTTCGAAAGTATTGACTCCCTTCGGGTCGTTTACGTTCAGAATACCTTTGAACTGGCTGATGGTTTCCATACCTTTGCGGTCCATCCACAAGTTGAGGAAGCGGATGTATTCTTCAATGATGGTAGCTGAATTCTGATAAAGCACACTGCATATCTCTACGGCCGAAGCACCTGCTAATATTGCCTTGACAACGCCTTCGGGCGAGTGGATACCACCGGAAGCGGCATAGTCCAGCTTGTTTACGGCTGCCGAAGCGATGCCTATCCAGCGCAGGGCTTTAGATAAATCGGCTTCGTTGCTGAATACGTTGCCGGATACTTGTATCATTTTCTCAATGTTGATGTCCGGCTGGTAGAAGCGGTTGAACAGCACTACTGCGGCGGCACCGTTGGCATACAGCTGGTCTATCAGAGCTATCGGATTGGTCAGGTTGTCACCCAGCTTCATGATGACGGGTATCTTGACCGTCTTCTTGATGTGGCTCAGAATGTCGATGTGGCGTTGCTCGAAACTGCCGTAAGCATATTGTACATCCGTCTGCAGTGCAAGGATATTGATTTCCAGTGCGTCTGCACCGGCCTCTTCTATTTTGGCGGCAAATTCCACCCAGTCGGCATTCTGATAGCAGTTGATGCTGGCTATGATGGGGATGTTGCACACCTTCTTGCTTTCCTTAATCAAGTTCAGATATTCGCCTAACTTATGTTCACGGATATATCCTACAAGATAGTCGCTGCCTTCGGGATACATATTCGGGTCTCCCAGCCAGTCAGCCTCCATCATGATTTGCTCTTCAAAGAGTGATTTTAGTACAATGGCACCTGCGCCGGCCTCAGATAGTTTCTGGTTCTTGGCGGCACTGTCTGTCAGTCCGGAGCTGCTGACGATAATGGGGTTTCTGAGTTTCAGCCCTGCAAAAGTAGTTTCTAATGTTGCCATGATAATGATTTTTTATGGTTAATAGTTTCTTTCTCCAAAAATCTTGCTTCCTACACGTATCAAAGTGCTCCCGGCTGCAATGGCCTCGTGGTAGTCGTGAGACATCCCCATGGACAGTTCCCGGAATGACTCTGCATCGGCAAACCACTTGGCTTTCACTTCATTGAAGAAGCTACTTAAAGAACAAAACTCAGTTTTGATTTGTTCGTCATTGTCCGTATTCGTGGCCATGCCCATCAATCCGCATATCCGGATATGCTTGAGCTCTCTCCATTCACCGGCTGCCAGCATTTCCCGGCATTCGTCAAAGCTGAATCCAAACTTGGTCTCTTCCCGGGCAATGTGCAGCTGCAGCAGGCAGTTGACGGTTTTTCCGGCTTTGGCAGCCTGCTTGTCCACTTCGGCCAACAGCTTGTAGGAGTCTATGCCATGAATCAGCGCTACGTAAGGAACGATATATTTTATTTTGTTTGTTTGCAGATGCCCGATGAAATGCCATTCTATGTCTTTGGGCAGACTTTCGTATTTAGCGGTCATTTCCTGCACCTTACTTTCTCCGAACACACGCTGGCCGGCACGATATGCTTCTTCTATCGCCTCGTTGGGGTGAAATTTGGAAACAGCCACCAGCCGTACCTTTTCAGGCA
>OFCG01000487.1_pt1 | contig 14199 bp, 7 predicted proteins | sample 1520781 | NCBI WGS metagenome assembly OFCG01 (sample SAMEA2699038, study PRJEB24076) | metagenome | reverse complement strand
ACAAAACGAGCCCCAACCCCAAAACGGTTCCCGGGTGTGCGACAGGCGAGATGGCACTTCTGTTTTTAGGATTTGCCGCCATGTTGGCAGCACCTCTTCCCTTACTGCTCTATTCCTTGGTGGTTTGCGTGGATTCGACAATCAGAAATCGCAGTTTATGGATTGGAATGCTGTCAATTACTGCTTCCTTTATACAACTAATTGGTTATGGAACGGGATTCTGGCGTGCATGGTGGCAGCGTTGTATAAGAGGAAAGGACGAATTCGAGGCGTTTCAAAAGAATTTTTATAAGTAAGTGATTTGATCATGGAAAGCAAACACAAACTATCCATCAACCAGTGGGCGCTGGAAGACCGTCCCCGGGAGAAGATGATGGAGAAAGGAGCAGCCGCATTGAGTGATGCCGAACTACTCGCCATATTAATCGGCTCCGGAAATACGGAAGAAAGTGCTGTCGAACTGATGAGGCGTTTGCTTCTCTCTTGTGATAACAATCTGAACTCCTTGGCAAAGTGGGAAGTCTGCGACTATTCCCGTTTTAAAGGAATGGGACCGGCAAAGAGCATCACTGTAATGGCTGCCCTGGAACTCGGCAAGCGACGGAAACTGCAAAATATCCAAGAACGCCCCCGCATCTCTTGTTCAAGAGATATTTATGACATCTTCCAGCCTGTCATGTGCGACCTTGAACAGGAAGAATTCTGGGTATTATTATTGAATCAGGCGACGAGACTGATCGATAAGGTACGTATCAGCACCGGCGGAATAGACGGAACGTATACGGATGTACGTACCATTCTTCGGGAAGCATTGCTGCAGAGAGCCACGCAAATAGCCGTAGTGCATAACCATCCTTCGGGAAATATCCAACCCAGCCAACCGGACCGGACGCTGACGGAACACATCCGCCGGGCAGCCGACACAATGAACATTCGCCTGATAGACCACGTTATTGTTTGTGAGGATAAGTTTTACAGTTTTGCCGACGAAGGGCTGCTCTGAATAAATTTATTCTTATCTTTGCAATACATATTAATAAGGAAAGCCCTATGGAAAAATTTAAAATAGAAGAAAAGATCGTAGCCATGCTAAAGACGGTGTACGATCCTGAGATTCCGGTAAATGTATATGATCTTGGACTGATTTATAAGATAGACGTCTCAGACAATGGGGAAGTGGCGCTTGATATGACTCTGACTGCTCCCAACTGTCCGGCAGCCGATTTCATCATGGAAGATATCCGCCAGAAAGTAGAATCGGTGGAAGGAGTGACATCTGCCACTATCAACCTTGTGTTCGAACCGGAATGGGATAAAGATATGATGAGTGAGGAAGCAAAACTGGAACTCGGATTCCTGTAAATTTATAGCTCAAAATATAAAACTGATAACTCTAAACTCAAAACTCATGAAGAACGTTTATTTCCTTTCCGATGCGCATCTTGGTTCCCGTGCCATAGAACATGGACGTACACAGGAACGGCGCTTGGTGAACTTCCTCGACAGTATCAAGCATAAAGCTTCTGCCGTTTACCTGTTGGGAGATATGTTCGATTTTTGGTATGAATTCCGGTTAGTGGTTCCCAAAGGATACACCCGCTTTTTAGGAAAGCTCTCCGAACTCACGGATATGGGAGTGGAGGTACATTTCTTTACCGGCAACCATGATATCTGGTGTGGGGATTATCTTTCTAAAGAATGTGGAGTGATTATTCACCGTGAAGCATTGACTACCGAAATATACGGAAAAGAGTTTTATCTGGCTCACGGTGACGGACTGGGTGACCCGGACAAGAAGTTTAAGTTGCTGCGCTGGATGTTTCACAGTACAACACTTCAGACACTGTTTTCTGCCATCCATCCCCGTTGGAGTGTGGAATTGGGCTTGACGTGGGCAAAACATAGCCGCGAAAAGCGGGTGGACGGCAAAGAACCGGATTACATGGGGGAGAATAAGGAACATCTGGTACTTTATACAAAAGAATATCTGAAGAGTCATCCTAATATCAACTTCTTCATTTATGGCCATCGTCACATTGAACTGGATTTAATGTTGAGTGCTACTTCCCGTGTGCTGATTCTTGGAGACTGGATTAACTATTTCTCCTATGCGGTATTCGATGGGGAGAATCTATTTTTGGAAGAGTATATAGAAGGAGAAACACAAGTTTGATTCTTATTCCATTAAAAAGTGGAAATTCCGATTGATATAAGGTTTCTTGAAGATAGATAGAAACCGGAAAAAGTCAAGACCACGTCTTCAGATTTATTCTATTCTTATGAAATGAATCTGAAGACGTGGTCTTGATGTATTTAGTTGCCCAACTTGAATACTACAGAGGCGTATCCTCCCAATTTCAAGGTGTAACTGTCGCTGTCTGTATTTTGTTGAGCTTCGCCATTCACAAACAATACTTTCTCAATCTTGTCTGTCAGCGGAAGTAGCATGGCCGTTCCGCCGAAATTATGGATGACAAGCAGTTTCTCGTTGTCCTTGGTCATATACCAGGCGGCAATCGGCTTATAGTCTTTCTCCTGTGATTCGTTGTAGACGGAATGTTTGGTCATATTTCCTTCTGCCAGTGCCGGATAGGTGTTGCGCAATCGGGTGAGGGAGAAATATATGTTCAGAAGTGAATGGGTATCGGCTTGTTGGTCCGCTACCGTTTTCACATTTTTCGAAACGGTGGCATCCGTCTTGTCTGTGTAGTTGGTAGTGTAGCTATCTCCCCATAGCATCGGGCTGCGCACATATTCGTCTCCGTTATCCTTTGTTCCGTAAAGTCCCAGTTCTTCACCGTAATAGATGTAAGGATGTCCGGCGGAAGTGAGTAAGACGGCGGCGGCCAGTTTGCATTTGTCGGCGGATTTACCCAACTTGGACGATGTACGGTCTTCGTCATGGTTACTCAGTTTCGTTGCTTCGATGTAATCGCTTCGATAGTTGGCGTATTTCTGTTGGTAAGAAAGGATGTCTTTGGCAAAATAACATCCGGTACTATTATTGATTCCCCATTCCAGACGATACCAGAAGGAAAATTCAAAAAGGGCGGGCAGACCTTTATAATAAGGAGCTACTTTATCGTATTCCGATAACACTTCGCCTATCATATAGAAGTCGTCCGTATGTCCTTTTTGTTTGTAATAGGCGTTCATATCTTCATAGAACATTTTCAGGAAACGAGGATTTTCTTCGCTGGTCTCACTGTGGTAGATGTGCTTCACGGCGTCGAGGCGGAGGCCGTCCACACCACGGGCGATCCATCCTTTGGCGGCGTCTGCTATTGCCTGATATGCCGGTGATTCGCCTGCCTGGTCTACAGGGCCGTAGTTAAGGTCGGCAAACCAGTCGGTGCAGAAATGAGAATGGAAATAGGTGATCTGCTGGCTGTCGAACATGATGTTGGCAGGGTTGCCGGCGTTGGTCAGTTTGAAATCCTTGTTCAGCGCGAGTTTCTCGGACGAGGAAGAGGCGCCGTATTTTGTTCCGGATGGCCAGAAAGAAGCATTGCTAGTACGGATCAGAAGCCCCCAAGTGGACTCAAAGTCGACGGTGAGTTCATAGATGTTGTTTCCTTTGTCATAAAACTTTTTACAGATGTCTTCTCCGTAGTATAAGTATTTGGCGTTGTCGGTACCTGTGTCTGGATTATCCTCGTCTGCTTTGGTGCCTGTGGAAACGACAAGGATGGGGGAAGGTGCGTTGCTCCAGTCCAGTGTAAATTTCAGCAGTCCTTTCACGGCAGCGGTCTCGTCAGAAACCTGAAACCATTCTGCGGCATTGTATCCGGCTGCTCCTTCTTGGGTGATCATGGCGATTTTGCCTGCTGCGATATCTGTTTTCGGGTCTTCAGAGAAAGAATAATAATTGCGATACGGGCTTTCGGATGATGAACTAGCTTCGGTGAACCACGGGTGGGCAGTGCCGGTGTGGTTCATTACGTAGTCCAGATAAATCTTGATGCCTCGGTTGTGGGCTTCTGTAACCAGACGGTCGAAGTCGCTTTCTGTGCCGAGCTGCGGATTGACTTTGGTGTAGTCTGTGACGTCATATCCGTGATAAGACATACAGGGGTGGATGGGAGAGAGCCAGAGGGCTTTCACGCCTAGTTGGTTGAGATAGTCCAGCTTTTGGGTGACGCCATTCAGGTCTCCATATCCGTCTCCGTCGCTGTCGGCGAAGGAATAGAGCAGTAATTGGTAGGAGATGTCTGCCCGTTTGGTCTCGTCCCATGTGTCGGGAGAGGCGGTAAGTGCGGTCCATTGCCCTTCGACGGGCGGTTCGGGTTCCGGAGCAGGGTCGGTGATATTTTTGTCATCGCTGCAAGCGGTCATGAATGCCATGAGCATTGACAACCACAAAAGAGATAAAAAGTGGAGATGTTTATTCATAATGATGATGTATTAAAGACAATAAGTGTAGTTTCTTAAAAAACAGTAGCCGCCCCGATTTCATTGTATTCGCGACGGCCATTCCCTGTTTCCTTGATTTCTTGTAGTATTATTCGATACGGCCTGTTCCGTTGCCGAAGTTCAGATAAACCTTTTGTCCGGTTTTACCTTGTACCGCAGCTTGGTCACCGCCGTTGCCCCGATAAGCTATTTGTCCGTCGAAGATGATAAACTCTGTTTTCCACCAGTCGCCGGCAGAGACAGCTTTCGGATTTACGCAGATTCGTACTGCGCCATCTTTCAGGAATGCCGGAGAAACAAATTCACCATCAGCCGTTCCGGGCACGGTAAATAAGTCCTGTTCTACCAGTTGCGCATCCCAACCGTTGTATGAGGTATCGCCCATCAGATATACATTCGGCTTTTCAAATTCTATCACTTTATCATCACCGATAACGGAGACGTATACTAAGTACCAGCCGGCTATACCGACTTTCAAATTGCCGCCCTCGTCCGATAATCCGGCAAGGTCTTTGGATTCCTGTGAGATAGCATCTACAAAACCGAAGTCATTGCCCCAGTTGGCTTGCGGTGCAAATTTCACCTGATCGTTAGCAGCGAAATAGAAGATTCCCCAGAAAGTTCCTTTCGTTCCGTTGACCGGAACAAGTGCTTTCCAAGCATTCGGATCACCGGCAGGAGTTCCCCAGTTGTATGCGCTGCCAGTCATGTAAAGTTCGGTGGGCGCACTGTTGTCTTTCACTGTAAAACGGTAGTTGAAGGCATCGAACGAGATTTTGATTTTACCGTCCAGTGCTGTATTAATGGCTCCTGCATTCGTCCAGCTAACAAAATTATCACCGGAGTCATCACCATCTACACTACTTCCCAAGGCTTTGGTCCAGTCTATGTCGTTTCCGTTAATAGCTGAAGCCGGGAAAATCTTGAAGTTCGAAGTACTTTCTATTTCTGCTTCCAGTATATACAGGTTTTCATCGAGAGCGTCCTTCTTCATCTGTTGGGCACTGTTACCGTCCCAGCCTGTGAAATCACCGACTATATAATAGCCGTCGGGATCAACAGCCGGAGTTGTGGCAGGCTGCAAGGTGATGCTTACTTCATTTCCCACCAGTTGAATACCTTCACCGGAAGGAGTTACGGCAGAAGCATTGATAGAGATTTTCAATTCACGTACCACGCTTGCACGGCTTTTGTAGGCTTCCTGCGTCACACTGTCCAGTTGTGCCAAGGCTACTTTAAAGACATGGTCTTCCGTCATGGAAAATGGAATGGTGTGATTCTCATTCAGTGTCAAAGAGTTGACAGCGATCTTACTGCCTTCTTCGGCTGTGGTCGAGCTTAACTTTGCGATTTCTACGGAATCGGCTGTGGCCGCGTCCATGACGATGCTGGCGTCCTTGCCTGCTGTGAAAGTTGCAGTCAACTGTCCCGCCGACTCTTCCTGGGGATTGGACTGGGGATCAGCCCAGTCCTTGAAATCTTCATTACAGGCAGAAAATCCGATTGCTGCCAGAAACATCCCTGTGTATATTAAATGTTTTTTCATGATGAATCGTTCTTTTTAAAGTTAATTACTTCTTTTCTCCTGTACCTGCCGTGAAGTTCAGATGGATCACATTGCCGGCTGAACCCTGTATGGAATAACCGTCTCCCTTTTCTGTCCAACTGTCAATAAGGTTGAAATCACGATAGAAGATTTCACCGTCATGGAGTGTAAACTCAGTTCTCCACCAGTCGAGGTCTGTCTTGAAGCACATACGGACTTCTCCGCTTGCAGTCATGGCAGGAGATACGAAGTTACCGTCTTTGGTGGCGGGAACCGTAAACTTCCATTCGTCGTTGAATGCCCATGAACCGCCGGTTGTGTTACCGAACAAATACACTTCAGCTGGGTAGAAAGTAATGGTAAACTGATAATCATCCCCTTTGACAGCCGCTTTGACGTAGAAGAGATACCATCCGGCGTTTTCTACGACGAAGTTGTCACTGCCGCTGACTCCTGCTCCGGCTTTGTCGGTAACCGTCACGCGGTTGTCGTTAATACCGATATACTCGTTTTCCTTTGTTCCGAACTTGAACTCGGAGTTGGCATCGAAGTAAATCATTGAATAGAACTGACCGTCCATACCGTAGACACCTGCCATCGGTTTCCATACTTTCCAGTCGGTATCCAGCATAGAACCTACAATGAACATTGTCTTGGGAGGTGTCAATGAGCTGGTGCTCTTGGAAATCAGAACGTTGGGTAACTCAATCACATTGGAAAAACATACTCCTTTTCCACTGCTTGTGATGTTGGCCTTCAGGCGGATATATACAGCTACCGGTTCGGTAGGGAGTTCTGCCTGCTCTCCGTTCACGGCCGTCCACAAGTCGAGAAGCGCATTGTTGAGTTCGGAAGCATCCACATTGATCTTTGCTGTCGGGGAGGTGCTTTCCAACACTGTATAGTTGGCTTTGCTCTCATCTGTCGCTTCTATGAAATCCTGTTCAAATGAGGCTTGTACCGTGTAGGTGGTAGCTGCCGGAAAACCGTAGTCCGGTTGCGAACAAGTGAGTTCTACAGTTTGGGCATTCTTCAGGTCATATACATTGTTGGCTGCATACGCGGGCGTATTGAGCGTGAATGTATCGGGTTCGTTCAGGATCGGATTGCTGTCATTGTCTGTTTCGCAGGCCGTAAATAGAGGCAGTGCGAAGGTGACAGCGAGTAATATGTTGGATATTTTTTTCATAATGGCATTCTTTTATATAAGGATGAACTCTTGGTTATTTATAGCCTTCATTTTGTGACATATTCCTGTTATTGTTTATATCCGATACAGGGATAGGATATTTGTTGTAGTATGAAGCGACAGATGTTCCGTTCATTGCTCCACCTTTCCAGTCCCAAAGATATTTATTGGTTGTGAACATACCGAAACGAACCAAGTCTGAACGACGGCGACCTTCCAGATAGAATTCACGTGCCCATTCGTCGATAAGTTCCTGTTCGGTTACGGTCTGTACCTTTCTTGTACAGTTGGCGCGTTTGCGAAGTTCATTGATGTCTCCTGTGGCGTCTCCTCCCTGACGGAAAATGGCTTCCGCACGTGTCAGGTATGCTTCTGCCAAACGGAACAAAGGAATATCTGTGTCAGGATAAGTAGCATGGCTGACGGGTTTTCCGTCAGAGCGGTAATTCTGCCATTTTACAATCGACAAGCCATCGGTGAATCCGCTGATCGCATCTGTCTGAATTTTGCGTCTGCCGCCTCCTACACCAGAGTATAGCAAGGCACGGTCGTCACCGGCAGCTTTGATCATGTCTTCTGTTCTGATGCCGTGTTCTGCATCGAAAGCATCGATCTGCTCATCTGTATCTAAGCCTTTGGTCGGAATTTCAACATCGGCGGGCAGCATCGGCACATCTTCGAGATTGGAGAAGAACTTTTGTACCATTGCTGCACGGGCAAAGATACAGGACCAACCGTTCGTTGTTCCCATACGGGGCATACCGGCTACACGAGTACCACAAACCAGATAAGTTGAACCGCCATAGTTACGTGTCTTCACTCCATCCTGACGGATAGGCAGAATGATTTCCTGCATGGCATTTTCATTCTCGTCGTTATCGGCCATAAACAGTTCGCTGTAATTTGTACATAGCTTATATGCTGAGCCAATCACTTTGCTGGCATATTCTTCCGCTTTTGCATAATCGGTTTGTCCGGTGTATACGCCTGCGTTCAGGTACAAACGTGCGCGGAGCAACCAGTTGGCGGCTTTGTCTGCACGTCCGAAGGGAGCCTGGCGAGGCTCATACATATCAGCTTCAATTTCGTTCAGTTCATTCTGAATGTAGGTATAGAGTTCCGTCCCCTTCTTCTCGACAGGCAAGTCATTGCTAAAGTGTTCCTTAAACGGAGCTTTACCGAACAAGTCGAGGAAGTACCAATAATGGAGGGCACGCAGGAAACGTATTTCCGCACGTTGGCGCAGTGTTTCTGCATCTGTCATGCCTTCGGTCTGGTCGAGGAAGAAGTTATATTGTGTGATGTCATATCCCAAACGGACGTAAACCCACTCTGTGCGCTGGCTGGAAGGACTCCAGCTAATGCTTGTAAGCTGGGGGATGTCCTGATTCTCCTGCCATGCCCAAAGACATTCGTCGGTAGGCAGTTCGTTGCAGTTGAAAGTGGTACGATAGAAACCGGATTCGCCTTCGTCCTGTCCGTCGAGGTCAGGAGAGCCGTCGATACCCTTTTGTCCGGTTACACCCAACATGGCATATCCTTTCACAAATACTCCCTGCTGGTCGAAACTACCTCCTGTCTGAGGGTCGATGGGACTAATATCCAGATCGTTGATACATGAAGTTACTCCCGAAGAGAGAACTGCGATCAGTGCGGCTGAAAATAGCTGTTTGATATATTTTGTTTTCATGATAAATTGATTTAATGAATGTTAGAATTGCAGACTTAAACCTAATAAGAAAGTCATAGCTCTGGGATATGGATTGGCGTCGATACCGCTTTTTACTTCCGGATCAAGGCCTTTGTATTTACTGATAATGAACGGATTCTGTACTGTAGCATATACACGCCCGCCAACACCTTTGTAGGTTTGAGTCTTCCACAGATTCTGGAAAGAATAACCTAACGTGATGTTATCACAACGTAAGAATGATGCGTTATGTATAAAATAGTCGCTCATGTAGTAATCACCTTGTCCGCTGAAACCGAGTGCGACGGCTTCGGCACTGGTGTTGCTATATGCATTATTGGAGAACAGTCCCGAAGTGCTGACGTTGGCTTTGTTGCTCAGGAAGTCATAGTACACGTAGTTATTCAGACTGGCACGTAAGGAGAAGCTGAAGTCAAAGTTCTTATACTGCATTTTGGAGGTCAGTCCCATCAAAACATCGCCTGCCGGTTTTTTGTAGATATATTTGTCTCCGCTGTCTATTGTTCCGTTTCCGTTACGGTCAACAAACATATTTTCAATAGGTTTGCCATTTTCGTCGTATACCTGCTGGTAAACGTAGAAAGAGTTGGCTGCGTAACCTACTTTATGCGCCTGTACCTTGGTATTGTTACCTCTGGAAATCTTATCGCCTGCTTCTACGTAATAATCGCTGTCGTCGCCACCTGTCAACTTGGTGATTTCATTGTGGTTCCATGTAATGTTATAGCTGAGGTCCCAGGTGAAGTCCTTAGTCACAATTGGTTTGGCGTTGATGGAAAATTCCATACCGTAGTTTTCCAGTGAACCGATATTCTGTGTCATCTGGGCATTGAAGTTAGTTCCTACGGGGATCTTAACGCTGTTCAGCAGGTCATCCGTTTTACGGAAGTATCCGTCGATACCGCCTGTGATTCTTCCATTCAGGAATCCGAAGTCCAGTCCGGCATTCCATGTGGTCGTTTTTTCCCATTTCAGATTTTCATTGAAAGCCTTCGGGCGGGAAGTAGAGTAATAGGTATCGCCAAAAGGATACTGGGCATACTCGTTATTGACTACATACAGAGGAAGATAAGCAAAATCATCACCTATGTTTTGCTGACCGGTAATACCCCAGCCTAAACGCAATTTCAGATCAGACAGGACATTTACATCTTTCAGGAAGTTTTCTTCTTTAATCTTCCATCCCAGTGCCAATGACGGGAATGTACCCCAGCGGTTGTCTTTGGAGAAACGTGACGAGCCATCCCAACGCATGGTAAAGGTAAACAAGTAACGGTTCAGCAGGGAGTAATTCAGACGGCCGAAGTAAGAGACCAGTGTATTTCTGGTTGCATAAGCTGTCTGTTCGCGCAATTTGGCGTCATGGGGTTCTTGCGTATAGGAATCCCAGCCCTGGCCTTCTTCAAATCCGTTGCGATGGAAGTGTTGTTCTTCACCACCGACCATGATGTCAAAGTCGTTTGCACCCAAAGACTTGATATACTGTACGTATATGTTGTACGAAAGGTTGTATTTATATTGGGTAACGTCGCCATTCCAACCATAGTAATTATTGCCGAATGAGTATGGAGAAACAATCGTAGTCTGTGTACCTTCCGCATATTCGCCACCTATGCTTGTGGGCAGGGGGAGGTGTAGTAGCCTGATGCGTTTATAGTCAACGTCTACATTTCCAACAAAGTCGTTGCTGTTCGCCTTGTCATTTTTGAGTTCCAGTGCAGCCAGCGGATTTTGGGGAGAGTTCGGATTGGACGTGTATTTCCAGTCCGTATTGCTGAAACCTGTGGTAGAATTTATATTCTGCCAGTAGCCGCCTGTAAACTGGTAAGGGTCTTCGTTAGAATAAACCGGACGGGTAGGGTCGATAGCCAATGCCCCGCCAATAGCGGCACCTGTGTCGGCATAGCGGTTTTTACCGTTCATGAATTTGGCATTAATGTTGAACTTCAGATGATCTTCAAAGAAGGAAGGAGCCAGGTTCACGGAAGCAGTGAAGCGTCGGAAGTTGGATGTTTTCACAATACCATTGTCGTCTGTATAACCTAAAGATACACGGTAAGGCAGGTTCTTGAATCCTCCGTTGATAGAAACATGATGGTCGGTGCTGACAGCAGTACGGAATATCTGATCCTGCCAGTCTGTATTGGCGGTTCCTAAATCTGCCGGTAATTTGTCACCCCATAACTGATTGGCGTAAGCGCGATATTCATCTCCGCTCAATACATCATAGCGCTTTTGAGTTTTGGAGAAGGATACAGAACCGTTATAGCTTACGCTGGGAGCTTGTCCGTTCTTTCCTTTCTTGGTGGTGATAATAATAACACCGTTGGATGCACGCGAACCGTAAATGGCAGTTGCAGAGGCATCTTTCAGTACAGTAAGGGTTTCGATATCCGCAGGGTTGACCATTGACAAACCGTTTGCCATCCCTTTGATACCTTCATTGTCAATAGCCAGACCGTCAATAACGATCAGCGGGTCATTGCTTGCATTCAATGAAGAACCGCCACGAATACGGATTTGAGCGCCACCACCCGGTGTACCGTCATTGGAGATCACGCTGACACCGGCTATTTTACCGGATAACATATCCTGAGCATTCGTCGTAATACCTTTACTTAGTTCATCGGGCTTGATAGCCATTACCGAACCGGTCATATCGTTCTTTTTCACCTGACCGTAACCGATGACTACTACTTCGTCCAGTATTTCCGTATCGTCTTTCAGTATTACATTCATTTGTGCGGCGACGGGAAGTTCCTGTGGCTGGTATCCGATGAATGAAACAACAATTATGTCACCTTGCTTGGCAGACAACTGGAAGTTGCCGTCGAAATCGGTAATCGTTCCGGTGGTAGTGCCTTTCACCACAACATTGGCACCGATAACCGGTTCACCCGTTGTGTCTTTCACTATTCCTTTGACAGTAATTTGCTGAGCAAATGCGTCAATGGACAAGAATATTCCAGCTATAAGCATAAGCAGGACCTTGAACATAAAGTTTCCTTTTTTCATGTTTTTGTCTTTAAAGTTAATTGTAATTTCTCTTATCATTCTCTCTTAAAAATACCTATTGAAAACCTTCTCTTCGTCATTGTTCTTAGTGCTCGAAAACACTCTCTTTTTTACCAAAATGTATATTCTCTATCTTTGTTATTTCTTTTCCTTATTATAATCTTTTCAAACCTTTAGCTTCTGATTTGTCTTTTACCTCTTTGATGCTGATAGCATATCCGCCTCCGTTAGCTGCGTGCAGGTTCAGCTTGCTCTTATTCGTCAGAATACCTTTCTTGATGGTATAAGCCTGCGGGTTCTCTTTCCAGTCGGCATCTTTGGCATCCGCGTAGACGGTAGCGATGTATTGTTTGCCCGGAGTCAGGAAGTCGAATACGAGTTTGGAGGTATGACCGTTTTCACCGGCTGTGCAGCCTACGTACCAGTCGTCCGTATCTTTTGCCTTACGGGCAATTGTGATGTATTCTCCCGGTTCTGCTTCCAGATAGTTCGTTTCGTCCCAGTCGAGAGCTACGTCTTTGATGAACTGGAAAGCGTCCATAAAACGTTCGTAGTTTTCCGGAATGTCGGCAGCCATCTGCAAAGGACTGTACATGGTAACGTATAGTGCCAACTGGCGTGCAATGGTAGAACGTACCTGAGAATTATTTGCCGGATTCATCTTGTTGCAATGCGTTTCGAAGATGCCGGGAGTGTAATCCATCGGACCGCCAACCAGGCGTGTGAAAGGCAGAATCGTTGTATGATATACTTTGTTGCCTCCGAATGATTCATATTCTGTACCGCGGGCGGATTCATTACCGATCAGATTCGGATATGTACGGCAGATACCGGTAGGGCGGGTTGCTTCGTGTGCATTCACCATGATTTTGTAATCGGCGGCTTTCTTCACTGCATACAGGTAGTGATTGTTCATCCATTGTCCGTAGTGATGTTCGCCGCGGGGGATGATGTTGCCTACATAACCGCTCTTTACGGAGTTGTATCCATTGTCTGCCATAAACTGGTAGGCTTTGTCCATGTGGCGTTCGTAGTTGCGTACAGAAGCGGAAGTTTCGTGATGCATCATCATTTTGATTCCTTTCCTGGCTGCATAGCGGTGGATTTCCTTCACATCGAAGTCGGGATAAGGAGTCACGAAATCAAACACATAGTCTTTGCTGTTGCCGAACCAGTCTTCCCAGCCTTCGTTCCAGCCTTCAACCAGTACTGCATCGAATCCGTGAGCGGCTGCAAAGTCAATGTAACGTTTCACGTTGGCTGTGTTGGCAGAATGTTTGCCGTTCGGTTTTGTTTTGGAGTAATCCGTTTCACCGAGTTTTACGCTGGTCAGTTCGTCGGTGTAAGCCCATGAGCCTTTTCCGGTGATCATGTCCCACCATACGCCGATATATTTCACGGGTTTTACCCAAGAAGCGGCATCCGCTATCTTGCATGGTTCGTTCAGGTTGAGAGTGATACGTGAAGCGAGGATATTGCGGGCGTCATCGCTCACGATAATCGTACGCCAAGGTGTGTTGCAGGGAGTCTGCATATACCCTTTGTCTCCTTTGGCATCCGGTGTCAACCAGGATTCGAATACCATATTCTTGTCGTCCAGATTGAGGTGCATACATGAGTAATCAACCAAAGCGGCTTCATGAAGATTGATGTATAAGCCATCATCCGTTTTCATCATCAGTGCAGTTTGTACGCCTGTCTGTGAGAAAGGAGTCTGAGAAGAGTTCGGAGTGATCGCTTCTTTCATCAGCCCTCTGATTTCTGATAAGCGGGAAATGGTGTAGTCATATTCCTGCGTATCATAGTCACCCGGTATCCAGAAAGCGATATGATCGCCGTTCATGCCAAACTGAGAATGCTCTTCCTTGATCACGAAGTAATTGAGTGACTTCTGCTGAGGAAATTCATAACGGAATCCCAGACCGTCATTGAACAGACGGAAACGGATAACGATAGAACGGTCATTCATGGGTTGATACAGGGTGACTGCCAGTTCGTTATAATGATTGCGGATTTCTTTTTCTTCTCCCCAAACCGGTTGCCAGGTTTCATCAAAAGTAGCCGTTTGGGTATCCTTTACTTCGAAGCCGTCGTACAGGTTGGTCTTTGAGTCAAGTTTTGTCAGGTCTCTGCGGTCCACCCAGTCGAAGTCGGTTCTGGTATTATCTTCTTTCTTCAGTTCCAGTCCGAGAGTGCTGGGTTTGATTACCACTTTGTTCTTATACGTCAGTTCATACGTTGGGGCACCTTTTGAGTCTACTTGGAAGGTCATTACCAGATTGTTGTCCGGTGAGGTTAATTTCTGTTGGGCATTCGCAATGAATG
>OFCG01000447.1_pt1 | contig 15533 bp, 10 predicted proteins | sample 1520781 | NCBI WGS metagenome assembly OFCG01 (sample SAMEA2699038, study PRJEB24076) | metagenome | reverse complement strand
TGTCCGATAAATAAAAAAACAGCTCATGATTTCAAACAAAATTTTACTAATATGCCTGGCCTTCATCGCATTGACTGCATGCAGCGCCGGCTCGAAAAAACAAACGAATCATCATATGGAAAATGAAAAGCGTACCCTAGTGAAACTGGAAACCACCATGGGGAATATCACAGTGGCCCTGTATAATGAAACACCGAAACATCGTGATAACTTTATCAAACTGGTAAAAGAGGGAGTATATGACAGTACGTTGTTCCACCGGGTTATCAAACAATTCATGATCCAGGCCGGCGATCCGGACAGCAAAAACGCATCGGATACCGCCATGCTGGGCAGCGGTGATGTGGGTTACACCATTCCCGCCGAATTCAATCCGAAATTCTTCCACAAGAAAGGAGTATTGGCGGCAGCACGCCAGGGTGATGATGTGAACCCCGAAAAGGCTTCATCGGGTTGCCAGTTCTATATTGTTACCGGACGCAAGTTCACCGAACCGCAACTGCTGGGCATGGAGAACAAAATAAACGAACAGCACGAAGAGGCCCTGTTCGACAGTCTAGCACGCCAGCACATGAAGGAAATATACAAGATGCGCAAGGCGGGCGACAATGCCGGATTACTGGAATTGCAGGACACACTGGAAGCCCAAGCCCGTGAACTGGCGGACAAAGAAGAGAAATTCCGCTTCACCCCCGAACAGATCAAAGCATACAGCACCGTAGGCGGCGCTCCCCACCTGGACGGTTCTTATACCGTATTCGGTGAAGTAACCGAAGGCATGGAAGTAGTGGAGAATATTGAAATAGCAAAAACGAACCGCGCAGACCGCCCTGTAGAGAATATCCGGATTCTCAAGGCCAGTATTCAGTAATTTGCGACTCAGATGATTAACATTAACCGATACACCTTGTCTAACGGGCTGCGTGTGATACACAATGAGGACAATACAACCCAGATGGTGGCACTGAACCTGCTGTACGATGTGGGCGCACGCGATGAAGATCCTGACCATACCGGATTCGCCCATCTGTTTGAACACCTGATGTTCGGAGGCTCTGTCCATGTGCCCGACTATGACACTCCGGTACAAAATGCCGGAGGCGAGAATAACGCATGGACAAATAATGACATAACCAATTATTACATCACCCTCCCCCGTCAGAATGTGGAAACCGGATTCTGGCTGGAGAGTGACCGTATGTTGTCTCTCGACTTTAACCCGCGCAGTCTGGAAGTGCAACGGCAAGTAGTAATCGAAGAGTTCAAACAGCGAAACCTGAACCAGCCATACGGAGACGCCTCGCATCTGCTACGTGCCCTGGCTTATAAGGTGCATCCGTACCAGTGGCCTACCATCGGCAAAGAAATCAGCCACATAGCCAATGCCACCCTTGAAGAGGTAAAAGCTTTTTTCTTTAAATATTATGCACCGGACAATGCCATTCTGGCTGTAACGGGACATATTACTTTTGAAGAGACAGTGGCACTGGCCGAAAAGTGGTTCGGCCCTATCCCGCGCCGCAACGTACCCCCCCGCTCACTGCCGGCAGAACCCCGGCAAACGGAGGAACGCCGGCTGACAGTGGAGCGGAACGTGCCTGTAGACGCGCTCTTTATGGCATTCCATATCTGTGAACGACGCCATCCCGACTATTATGCTTTTGATATGCTGAGCGACTTGCTAAGTAGCGGACGTTCCTGCCGCCTGGTGCAGCATCTGGTGCAAAAGAAACAGGTATTCAACAGCATCGACGCCTATATCTCGGGCAGCATTGACGAGGGATTGTTCCATATCACCGGCAAACCCGCCCCAGGCGTCACGCTGGAAGCTGCCGAAACAGCCGTATGGCAGGAACTGAAGGCATTGACGGAAGAAAGTGTGGACGAGGACGAGCTGGAAAAAGTAAAGAACCGCTATGAAAGCGAACAGATATTCAATAACCTGAATTACCTGAATGTGGCTACCAATCTGGCTTATTTTGAACTGACCGGCAAAGCGGAGGATATTAACAATGAAGTAAACAAGTATCGCTCGGTCACTGCCGGACAGATAAAAGAAGCGGCACAAAAAACATTTGTGCGGGAAAATTGTTCCACACTCTACTATAAAAGTAATTTGCCGACCTGATAATATGCTAATTTGCCAATGCGCCATGCGGAATACAGCGCAGCTAGTTGGCAAATTAGCATATTGGCATATTGGCACATTAGCAATTTATTAACCATGCAACATTACAAAGCACTTTTCACTTTAGGTATCCCTATCGTTATCGGCCAGATAGGTGTCATCATTCTGGGTTTTGCCGATACATTAATGATAGGCCATCACAGCACGAATGAATTAGCCGCCGCCAGTTTTGTCAACAATATGTTTACTTTGGCCATTATTTTCGCTACCGGATTCTCATACGGGCTGACCCCTATCGTGGGGAGCCTGTTCGGACGGGGAGAAACCCATGTAGTGGGACGGATGCTGAAGAACAGCCTGTTTGCCAATACACTGCTGGCAGTATTGCTCACACTCATCATGTGGATACTCTATCTGAATATCCACCGGCTGGGGCAACCCGAAGAACTGCTGCCTTTAATGCGTCCCTACTTCATCGTTTTACTGATATCCTTGTTGTTTGTACTGCTTTTCAACGGTTTCAAGCAATTTGCCGATGGCATAACCGACACCCGCGTTTCCATGTGGATCTTATTGGCAGGAAATGTGATGAACATCATCGGCAACTACATCCTGATTTACGGTAAACTGGGAATGCCCGAAATGGGATTGCTGGGAGCGGGAATTTCCACATTGGCCTCCCGTATCATGATGGTGGTCGTGTTCGCCGTCATTTTTTTCTGTACCCGGCGTTATCATATTTATAAAGAAGGATTTCTACACAATGCGCTCAACCGGGCAGACTTCCTGCACCTGAACAAACTGGGATGGCCCATTGCCATGCAGATGGGGATGGAAACCGCTTCGTTCAGCCTCAGCGCCATTATGGTGGGATGGATCGGGACTACCGCTCTGGCAGCCCACCAAGTGATGCTCGCCATTTCCCAAATCTGCTTTATGATGTATTATGGCATGGGAGCAGCCGTTGCTGTGCGGGTTAGCAACTTCCGCGGACAGAATGACCGGATAAACGTCCGGCGCTCGGCATACGCCGGATTCCATATCATGCTGTTCATCGCACTAATAGGAGCCCTGCCCATCTTCCTGCTGCGTAACGAACTGGGAGGATGGTTCAGTGACAGTCCGGCGGTCAGCGTGATGGTAGCACAACTTATCATTCCGTTCATCATCTACCAGTTTGGTGACGGATTACAGATAAATTTCGCCAATGCCCTTCGTGGAATCGCAGATGTGAAACCCATGATGTATATCGCATTCATCGCTTATTTCCTTATCTCCCTGCCGGCCGGCTATTTCTTCGGTTTCATCATGGACTGGGGAATTATAGGAATATGGATGGCATTTCCTTTCGGACTGACTACAGCCGGAATACTCTATTACCTACGCTTTAACCGTGATACGAAATTAAAATAAAACCACCATGAGCCTGCCCAACCGTTCCACCAAGCTGAAAGTTGCATTCGGCTATATCCTGCTGACTGCACTGCTCTTTATATCCATCGGATATATTTATCAGGAGATGAAGTCACTGACCGGAACCAGCGATGATGAAGCCATCCTGAGCCAACGGCGCCATGTCACCAATCAGATTATCGGCCAGCTTTATCAGGCGGAAGTTATCGGACAATCACTCAGTACAGGACAACTAGGACAGTACTACCGATACAAACGTGCCATGAAACAGGCCAACACAGCGCTGGACTCCCTGCGCACACTGCTGACCGACAGCATACAACTGGCACGGCTGGATACGGTGGGAATGCTTTTCATGGATAAAGAACGGAATATGCGCAACCTGCTAAAAGCAATTCAGGACGGCGGAACAGATAAAATTTACAAACAGCATATCGACGAACTGATTGCCGAGCAAGACTCTTTACTCAGCCTTCCCCACGTGCGCAAAAAAGTAATCACACACACCAATTCATACGTTATCCGCAAAAAGCCCAAAAGCTTCTTCAAACGACTGGGAGAAGTGTTCGCACCCGGGAAAGCGGATTCCACACAAGTCAGCAATGTGATTCAGGAAGAATATACCGATACGCTGACCGAAGCATACAGCCCGGCAGACACGGTGGTCACCATGCTGAAAGACATACAGAGCCGGGTGACCGACACCCATCAGGAACGGATGGAAATGGTGAATCGCCGCACCCAGTCCCTGCGCCTCAGTGGCTTGAAACTGAGTCAGAAAGTCAATCAGCTATTAAGTACCATAGAGGAAGAAGAGCAGGCTCTGGCACAAAACAAACATATACAAGAGGAATACATCCGCCAAAGCTCTATCCGCACAGTGGCAGGAATCGCCATTGTCGCCGTGGTTCTGGCTATTTTCTTCCTGGTCCTGATATGGAGGGACATCACTCGCAGCAACCACTACCGCCGAGAACTGGAAAAAGCCAAACGCCGTGCCGAAGACTTGCTGGTGGCGCGTGAAAAACTGATGCTGACCATCACACACGATATCAAGGCCCCCGTGGGTTCCATCTTGGGCTATACCGACCTGCTGGAACGGATCACTACCGAAGAACGCCAGCGTTTCTATCTGAACAATATGCAAAGTTCAGCCAATCACCTGCTCAGCCTAGTCAAATCCCTGCTGGATTACCACCGGCTGGACGCACATAAAATGGACATCAACCGGGTATCATTCAACCCCCACCAACTGTTCGACACCATTTATATCAGCTTCAAACCGATGGCGGACTCCAAACAGCTGGAACTGAACTATCATTGCAACGAATCATTAAACCGCGTATACATAGGAGACCCGTTCCGTATCCGCCAGATAGCAGAGAATCTGCTATCCAATGCACTGAAATTCACCAAAGAAGGAAGCATCACTCTGCAAGCAGCGTTGGAAAACGGCCAACTGCATTTCAGTATCAGTGACACAGGATGTGGTATCAGCCAAGAAGAGCAACAACGTATCTTTCAGGAATTCACCCGGCTCCACAACGCACAAGGACAAGAAGGATTCGGCTTGGGACTGGCCATCACCCGTAAACTGGTGCTTCTGCTCGAAGGAGATATCAAGATAGAAAGCGAACAAGGGAAAGGCAGCCGATTCCATGTATATCTGCCTTTGCCTGAGGGGCCTTCCCATCCGGATGAAAACCCCTCCGGACCGGAAGCGGAACATACTCCTGCTTCCCCTGACGCAACCGGAATCCGGCAAATAGACACTCCCCGCAAAGACAGTGAGCCGATCCACCTGATTTTAATTGACGATGACCGCATACAGTTACAGCTTACCACCGCCATGCTGGAACGCCCCGGAGTGACTGTGACCTGCTGCCATCATCCCGAAGAGCTTCTCAACAAATTGAAAGACAAGCGCTTCGACGCCCTGCTCACCGACATACAGATGCCTGCCATGAACGGATTCGATTTATTGAAAGCCATCCGCACGCTGGACACATCATGGGTGCGAACCCTGCCGGTGATCGCGCTGACCGCCCGTAGCGATATGGACGAAAATTATTTCCGTTCACATGGCTTTGCCGGTTGCCTGCACAAACCTTTCACCATAAACGAATTGTTTACAGCCATCTTCCAGGCCACAGGAAAGGACGTATCCGCCGCAGGAAATCCGGCTCCTCACACAGCACCGGCCAAAGAAAACCATCCCCAACAAGAAACGTTGGATTTCTCTGCCCTGACCGCCTTCTCGGAAGATGATCCGGAAGCAGCCGCAGAAATACTCCGCACCTTCATCAGCGAAACAAAAAAGAACCGAGAGTATATGGAAGAAGCGTTGGCGAAAAGGAATATGGAAGGCATCACGGCAATAGCTCATAAACTGTTGCCGCTGTTCACCATGCTGGGAGCCACCCGTTGCATTCCTGCACTGACATGGATGGAACAAAGACGAGGGACGGCTGAAATCAGTGAAGAAGCGGTAGAGAAAACAAACTTTATAGTAAAAGAAATAGAAAAAATAATTGACGAAGCACAAAAACAGATTGAAATTCCGGATGAAGAATGAAGAATTAAACCCTGTTAAGTTAAAAGGTATTAGAAATAGAGTCCGTGTTTCGGCACACCGTGAAAAAAGTTTATTTTTGTACGAATAAAAAACACATAAAGATGCCACATTCCATTCTGATAGTAGAAGATGACTTGACTTTTGCCACCATGTTGAAAACCTGGCTGGGTAAAAAAGGATTTTCGGTTGATACAGCAAGCAGTAATGCGCGCGCACGCAAACAACTGGACGCACAACCATACGATCTTGTCTTGTCTGATCTGCGCCTGCCCGATCAAGATGGTATCTTCTTGCTTTCATGGATGAAAGAACAGAAATACAACATCCCACTCATCATCATGACAGGCTATGCTGACATCCAAAGCGCTGTACAGGCCATAAAACATGGAGCCAGTGATTACATTTCAAAACCGGTACAACCGGATGAGTTGCTGAAGAAAATTAATGAGGCATTGCAAAACAAAGCTTTACCTACACCGGCAGGAATAGAAAAGAACACAGTCACGCCCAAAGCATCCAAGAGCAAAGCCGTTCCCCATAGTGCAACCGTTCCTCCCTCTAATTTCCTGGAGGGGGAAAGCGAGGCGGCGCGCCAACTCTACAATTATGTAGGTCTGGTAGCTCCCACCCCCATGTCCGTACTGATAAACGGTGCCAGCGGAACAGGTAAAGAGTATGTGGCGCACCGTATTCATCAGCTAAGCAAACGGGCCGACAAACCGTTCATTGCCATAGACTGCGGTTCTATCCCCAAAGAACTGGCGGCTTCCGAATTCTTCGGTCATGTAAAAGGCTCCTTCACAGGGGCGTTAAACGACAAAACAGGAGCATTCGTAGAAGCCAACGGAGGTACTTTGTTTCTGGATGAAATAGGCAACTTAAGTTATGAAGTACAAATACAGTTGCTCCGTGCTTTGCAGGAAAGACGCATCCGTCCGGTCGGCTCCAATAAAGAAATAGAGGTAGATGTGCGGCTGGTCAGCGCTACCAACGAGAACCTGCAACAAGCCATTGAAAAAGGAAACTTCCGCGAAGATCTTTACCACCGTATCAATGAATTTACCCTTCGTATGCCGGCATTAAAAGAACGGCAAGAAGATATCCTGCAGCCCGGTGCCGTCCTTGCACAGCAGGCAAACAGGGAACTGGACCGCCAGCTGATAGGGTTTGACGCCGCTGCCAGCCAAGCTTTACAAACGTATTCATGGCCCGGAAATCTCCGGCAACTGAAGAATATAGTAAAACGTGCCACCCTGTTGGCACAGAGCAACTTTATCACCCTTGCCGAATTAGGTTATGAGTTGCAGGAACCTGTAATGTCCGCCAGTCCGCAGACGTTCAGCCTGCATGATGAAGCGGCGGAAAAGAAACGTATCCTTGAGGCATTGAAGCAGACAGGAAACAATAAAAGTAAAGCCGCCATCTTATTAGGCATAGACCGGAAGACTTTATATAACAAATTGAAACTGTACGATATTCAATAACTTTACCAACAAGAAGCTACTGTACCGTAAGGCTGTTGTCCCTACTGTTCCTATCGGGCACAGCCTTACAGCATATAAACTCATCTTCCCGCCGGATATGTGGAATAATTCCACAAAGCATTCCCCATGTTCCACACTTATCCCCATGTTCCTTTCATCCTCCACTAAGAGTAATCCATTAATTATCAATATTTTAAAGATTAAATCTATTTTCTGGCACAGATATTGTCATTCTGTTATCAGAGAAAACAAAACAACATAGTATTAACAGTAGAAACCTACAATTATGAAAAAGTTATTTGTTGCAGTAGCATTGGTAATGGGATTAGGAACATCAGTAGCATTCGCCGACAACTTTATGGTGGACTCTGTGACCATAACTATGATAAATGATTTTACCCCTATTGAAGTGAAAGACCTTCCGGCTGCCGTGCAGGAAGCTATCACAAAGAACTATGCAGAATCTACTATCAAAGAAGCTGCCGTAGAAGCAAACGAAGATGGAACTAAAACTTACAAGGTTGTTTTAACTGATAAAGAGGGAACTGAAAGCACTGTACTTTTCAGCGAAAGCGGAGAAGTTTTGAAGTAAATGAAAGATGCCTAAAAGTAAGAAAAGGGAATGCTGTGAAGCATTCCCTTTTTGTTTTCTATCTTTAGTCTATCTCAAAACCGTTCCACAAGTTACCTTCGGGTACCGGCGCAGTCAACCGGATCATTTCCTTCGACACAGGGTGAACGAACTGTACCGTCCGGGCATGCAGACAGATACTGCCATCCGGGTTGGAACGTGGAGAGCCATATTTCAAATCACCTTTAATGGGACATCCCATCTTGGCCAACTGGCAACGAATCTGATGATGCCTTCCAGTTTTCAGATCCACCTACAATAAATAGTAATTCTGAGAATGGCCGATAAGTTTATAATGAAGTACAGCTTTCTTGGAATTCTTTACTTCCTTATCGTATGCATAAGACTTATTCTGTTTCTCGTTACGCACCAAATAGTGAACCAGCTCGCCCTCCGTTTCCTTGGGGCATTCTTTCACTATGGCCCAATAGGTCTTTTTCACCTCACCATTACGGAACATCTCATTCAGTCTGGGCAATGCCTTGCTCGTTTTGGCGAACACCACCAACCCGCTGACGGGACGGTCCAAGCGGTGGGTCACTCCAATGAAAACATTTCCCGGCTTATTATATTTCTCTTTCAGGTATTGTTTCACCATCTCCGACAAGGGAGTATCACCGGTCTTGTCTCCCTGAACGATCTCGGAAGAAGTCTTATTGACTACAACAATATGATTATCCTCGTAAACAACTGTCATATTACATGTTCATACCGCCGTCAACCTGGATAACCTGTCCTGATACATACGAAGACATATCAGAAGCCAGGAAAGTAGCTACATCCGCCACATCTTCAGGAGTACCTCCACGACGCAAAGGAATCTTCTTGGCCCACTCAGCTTTTACTTCGTCAGACAATTTGGCTGTCATATCCGTGATGATGAATCCCGGAGCGATGGCATTGGCACGGATACCGCGAGAGCCCAATTCCTGAGCGATGGATTTAGCCAGACCGATCATACCGGCTTTTGAAGCAGAATAGTTACATTGACCGGCATTTCCGTGAACACCCACTACGGAAGCCATGTTGATAATGCTTCCACTCTTCTGACGCATCATGATCGGAGTACATGCGTGGATAAAGTTAAAGGCAGACTTCAAGTTCACAGCGATTACCGCATCCCACTGCGCCTCACTCATACGCATCATCAATCCATCTTTCGTGATACCTGCATTGTTCACCAGAATATCAACAGAACCGAAATCATCCTTAATCTGATTAACCACTTTCTCTGTATCCTCAAAATTCGCAGCATTAGAAGCATAACCTTTCACCTTTACACCCAACGCAGCAATTTCTTTTTCTGTATTCTGACCGTTTTCATCAATTACCAAGTCTGTAAAAGCAATATTTGCTCCTTCGGCAGCAAACTTCAATGCAATCGCTTTACCAATACCACGAGCGGCACCTGTCACAATCGCAGTCTTTCCTGTTAATAATCCCATAATTTTTGATTTTATAATTATAAAGTTAATTTTATTCCTTATTCTGTTCTTTACGCCCCAATGCGCCATACACAATTTTTGCCACGTATGCCCATCCTGTCTCATCGTCCAGTTCCTCACCTATCTGGCCACGTATATAAGGCGCTTCAATGCCCTTCACGCAATAGTGCACAATATCCGCCACGATATTCACATTGTCTATATCAAAGATTCCCTTTTCCTTTCCTTCCGTCAACACCTGCCTGAACAGCTTTGTTTCCGTCCGGTCAAAATTCTTCCGCACCGCCTCCACTCTCCATATATCACGGAAAAAGCCGGCACGCAAAGTCCCGTTCCTGAACACCACCATCTTGATAGAGTCCAGATGTGTTTCTATCAGCCGCAGTATTTTCGTATCAGGAGCGATATCCTGTTCAGCCACTTTCTCCATAGCCCCCGACAGCATCTCTAACTCCGACTCCACCACTGCCATATAAATGTCTTCTTTGCTCTTGAAATACGTATAGAGCGTGCGTCTTCCCTTCTTGGAAGCCACCGCTATATCATTCATTGTCGTATCATCCACCCCATTCTTCGCAAAAAGCTGACGGGCGACGTCGACCAATTTAGCCCTAGTCTTTGATACTGCCATATAAGTTCAATTGCACATTACATATATATGTGAGCAAAATTACATTTTTTCTTTGTACCACACAAACAAATAAAGTATAATCTTGAAGCAAACGTTAATTAACATATCGTATACGCTCTATATATCAACATATTAGCTAAAAAGATTATTTTATTTGAGAAAAAGATACAGAAATAGTTTGGAGATTAGAAAAAAAGCCGTACCTTTGCACCCGTAATCAAAACACAACATCGCGGAGTGGAGCAGTTGGTAGCTCGTTGGGCTCATAACCCAAAGGTCGTCTGTTCGAGTCAGGCCTCCGCAACTTCAATCAAAGAGAAGCAGAATTGCTTCTCTTTTTTATTTCCCCAGTATTTTTTTATTTCTTATCTTTGACCTTCATTAAATTATCAAGATACATAGAACCATGAAACAAAACATCTTATTTTATCTCATCGCTTTACTATTTTTCCCTCTCTATGAGATGCAGGCAGCCCACCAACCTGAATTCTCTACTGCCGGTTTCTATGAACTGGCAAACTCCGGACGTGAAGTATATTCCATGAATCCGGCATGGCGATTCCACAAAGGAGCCGCTACAGGTGCAGAAGCTACCGACTTTAATGACCGGAACTGGAAAATGGTTTCCCTGCCCGACGGCATTGAATATGTACCGACTGAGGCCAGTGGATGTATCAACTATCAAGGCGAGGTATGGTACCGCAAACATTTCACTCCGGCAGATGAATTGAAAGGCAAAAAACTTTTCCTGCATTTCGAAGCTATCATGGGGAAAAGCAAAGTTTTCGTAAACGGCAATTTATTGACCGAACACTTTGGCGGATACCTGCCTGTAGTCGTTGATGTCACCGACGCACTGAATTGGGAAACAGACAATGTGATAGCCGTATGGGCAGACAACAGCAATGACCCCAGCTATCCTCCCGGCAAAGCACAGGATGTACTGGATTATACTTATTTTGGCGGCATCTATCGTGACTGCTGGCTAATAGCCCATCGTCCGGTTTTCATCACCGATCCCAATTTCGAAAACGAAATGGCAGGCGGCGGGCTTTTCGTGTCATACGACAAAGTTTCCGACACTTCCGCAGAAATAATCCTGAAAGCCCATATACGTAATGACAGTAAAAAGAACTTCAAAGGAGTAGTAGAATATGAACTTCAGCAACCCGACGGCACACAAGCCGCATTTCTGAACGATGTCATTCAAGTACGTCCGGGCAAGGCAGTCACTTCAAAAGATAAAATAATGTTGAAGTCTCCCCTGCTTTGGAGCCCTGAAACGCCTACGTTATATAACCTGATTGTCCGTATCCGCGACAATGAAGGAAATGTAGTGGACGGCTACCGCCGCCGCATCGGTATCCGCAGCGTAGAATTCAAGGGCAAGGACGGATTCTGGCTGAACGGCAAACCTTATCCAAGCCCACTGATTGGCGCCAACCGCCATCAGGATTTTGCCGTAGTAGGCAATGCCGTTGCCAACAGCATTCATTGGCGCGACGCTAAAAAGCTACGCGACGCAGGTATGAAAGTCATCCGGAATGCTCACTGCCCTCAAGACCCCGCCTTTATGGACGCCTGCGACGAACTGGGCTTGTTCGTCATCGTCAACACTCCGGGATGGCAATTCTGGAATGACGCCCCCGAATTTGCACAACGTGTCTATAGCGATATCCGCAACCTGGTACGGCGTGATCGCAATCACCCTTGTGTATGGTTATGGGAACCTATTCTGAATGAAACCTGGTATCCGGCAGACTTCGCCCAAAATACCCTCGATATTGTCAATCAAGAATACCCTTATCCGTATTGCTACTCCGGTTGCGACAGCGAAGCACGGGGACATGAGGTATATCCGGTACTCTTCACTCATCCGGCCAACGCGGACAAGGACTGGGCCATCAAAAGCCTCGACCCTAAAATAACCTATTTCACCCGCGAGTGGGGAGATAATGTAGACGACTGGAATTCGCACAACTCCCCCAGCCGTGTGGCACGCAACTGGGGGGAACAGGCTATGCTCATCCAGGCACAGCACTATGCCGCTCCCCGTTATCCTTTCACCTGTTACGATGTACTCTGCCGTACTCCGCGCCAACACGTCGGCGGCTGTTTGTGGCACTCGTTCGACCACCAACGCGGCTATCATCCCGATCCCTTCTATGGTGGTGTGATGGACGTATTCCGTCAACCCAAATATGCTTATTATATGTTCAAAGCCCAGCGCTCGCCCGAAAAGCAAGACCGTCTTTTCGAAACAGGACCGATGGTGCACATCGCCCATGAAATGACTCCCTTCTCACCCAAAGACGTTACTGTATACTCCAATTGTGACGAGGTGCGGCTTACTTATAATAAAGGTGGCAAGACATGGACTTACACCAAGCCGGCAACGAAAGAAGGAATGCCCTCACCCGTTATAACATTCAAAGATATATACGACTTCATGATAGACAAGAACATGTCTATGAGAAAGAAGAAACAGGACGAGGTGTTCCTACTGGCCGAAGGCATCATAGACGGAAAAGTAGTTGCCACGCACGAAGTACGACCGGCCCGGCGTCCCGAGAAACTGCTGCTTTGGGTTGACAATGAAAACACCGACTTAAAAGCTGATGGCTCCGACTTTGTAACCGTAGTAGCCGCCATAGCCGATAAAAACGGGAATATCAAACGTCTGAACAACTATTATGTGAAATTCCATGTAGAAGGAGAAGGACGTATTTTAGGCGGAGCGAATATACTGGCCAATCCAGCTCCGGTAAAATGGGGGACAGCCCCCGTGCTGATACAATCCACCTTAAAGCCGGGTAAAATCAAAATCACTGCCAGCGTATTGTTCGAAGGCTCGCAAATGCCTGCCAGCGCAGTGTTGGAATTAGAAAGCAAGCCGGCAGCTCATCCTCTCATCTATACCGAAAGTGAAGCTGCGCTGATTCCCATGAGCAGCGACTCACCTTTTGGACAATCAGCCGCCAAATCGGCTTCCGAACTGGAACAGGAACGTCTGCTGAAAGAACGGAATGCACAAAGGCTGAAAGAGGTGGAAAAACAACAAGCCGACTTCGGTGAAAAGAAATAATCATCGCCATCCACTTCTTTACATTTCACCTCAAATTTCCCCTTATTCCCCTAATTTATCGAAAAAAAAACAGCTTTCGCCGAATAGATTAGAAAAATCGACCGAGAACATTTACCTTTGCTATCTAAAATTAAATAATAAATACCATTCAAGTTTTAATCATAAAACAGCAAAACGAAAACGATGATGAAAAAGACAACAACTATTCTCTGTTTGGGCATCGCTCTATGCATGTTGGGGTGTAGCGATGACGATGATCAAGTTACGACAACCTCCACCGTTCCTTTTTCTCTCACAGCATCACTGTCCCCCCGTTCTTCAGATGCAGAGGATACAGGCATCCTGCAAGGCAACTGGAACGCCAACAGCCAACTGGCCGTAATGAAAACCGGTTCCAGCGGTGTTCCCAAAACGATTCTCACAAGAGAAACTGACTCTTCTGATACCTTTACGGGCGATCTTTCGACACTAGTAAAGAATGAGAATGAAATTGCCGTATTCTACCCGGCGGCAGCCATCACCGCGACCAGCAGCGACACTCTGACTCAAACCCTCAACCTGAGCGGACAAGACGGAACACTGGCAGGTATAACAAATTATGATTACTCGTGGGCACTGTGTAAAGCCAGCATGAACGAAACTACAGGCTCTTCCGCCTGCGAAATGACTAGCTTGGTCACCATCGGTAAATTCCAGTTCACCGCCAACGGTGACAGTCCTTTGAACAACATCACAAGAATTACCGTAACCGCCACTGCCGGAAACCTCTACTCGAGTGCCGTTATGAAACTAAAAGACGGAGAGTTTAGCAGTACCCAAACAGGAAATATCACTATTAAAAACAAAACCGGTATTTCCGGAACCACTTACATCTCCTTCTTCCCTTCCGAAGCACAATTGCATTTCACCCTTGTTACCACCACCGGTGAAGTGTATGAGACAGCTACTTCGACAACCATCAAATTGGAGAAAGGCAAAGTATACGAAGCGCCGACACTCACTTGCACTCTTTTACCTTCTGCCAAGGTAGGCGATTATTACTATAGCGACGCTACCTTCTCCAGCGAGAGGAATGAGAATAAAACCTGCATCGGTATTGTCTATGCCCTGGATGATGCGGACGGCAATCTCTCGCCCACCCTGTCCACTTCTCCATTCGGACGCATCGTGGCATTAAGCGACAACCAGTCCAGTACCAAATGGATCAGCAAAGCAGAAGATATAGAAGGCATCGAAAACTATACCACCGCTGACGGTACATTGACAAGCGGTGTTCTCCCTTATTATGACGGAACCGCCGATTCTTTCTTCTCCGATAAGGACGAGGAACGCATCAAGGGAGCAACCATCCATGTTGAAACCGGACAACCTGCCACCTGGGTGTCAGAAGGAGCCATCAGCGACTTCAACGGAAAGGCTCACACCGCCTATCTTGGTAAAAGTTCTTCCAGTTACCCGGCAGGAGGTTACTGCTACCAATACAGTACCAGCGGCAAATCGGCAGGTGAATGGTATTTACCGTCGGCAGGCGAGTTGACTTTGTTGTGGGAACTTCAAAAAACCGGAGTCATTTGCAAAGACAAACAAGATTGTTTCAATGATTTCACACGCAAGGGGTACTGGTCTTCTTCCGAACACTCGGCAGAATCCGCCTGGTATCTGAATTTCGTTAGTGGTGCGATAGTTGCCAACAGCAAAGCCAGCAATTACGCCACGCGCCCTGTCGCACAGTTCTAAAGTTCCAATGGAGGTAGCAGCCCCATTGGTTATAAACGATTGACAAATTGATTGTAAAGCCCGGTCCGCTTACCACAAAATGGACCGGGCTTCTTTTTTTCATATTTTTCACTCTTTCCTTTATCAACCCGGAGATTTTCCGATCTTTGCAGCACACCAATTCTTACGCCTATGAAAATACGATCCACCCATGAATTGCATCAAATTGGGTAAATTGATGCTGGAAGTTGATATAAAGCATTTCCAAGTCAGGGCATTGGCTGACATCAACGGATTACAAACCCGAAACCTCCATCACTGCCAGGTATTTCAACCAAAAACAGCCCGAAAAATCTAAAGACCATATATGACAAAAGACAGAGAATCCTCACGAACTCCCTGCCCTTTTGCTATGTTAAAAATAT
>OFCG01000443.1_pt1 | contig 15663 bp, 28 predicted proteins | sample 1520781 | NCBI WGS metagenome assembly OFCG01 (sample SAMEA2699038, study PRJEB24076) | metagenome | reverse complement strand
AGTCCCACGGCTTGTGCTTCAAACGGTCTTGTTGCCATCGTTGAATCATCATTGAGCCAGTCCCAGCAGCAACCTCGTAATACTCGCTACTGTCATTCGATCCAACGAGCATGTTCACGAGCTTGCTAATGCTTTCAGGGGTGAAATCTTGTTTTTTGTCTTTGCGATCAGCTTGAACACTCATGAAATATTCTGAGAACCAGTCATGTGATACGTCTGTACTGACATCTAGGAATTGCTTAAAAAGCTCGTTACGCTTTTGCTGATCCATGACAATGCCCATCAATGCTGCTGGGGCCTGTTGTGCTTCGCGAACGCCTAACAGTTTGTGAACGACATCTGCTGTGAATTTGGTCGTCATTTGAGCGCCTCCTTAATCGATTTCTTCGGCTTCAATCTCAACGCGGGGTTGATCGCTGTACCATTTGCCAACATGGATTTCGACTATTTGGTTGTCATCTACCCACAAAATACCGGTCAGCGCATCAGACACCGCTTTGTAATAGTTGTCTGTATCCGGCTTAACAGTTGGTCTAATGATGCCGTCCTGTTTTTTCCGCCTAGTAAGCTTGCTACCGGTTTTTTGAATACCTCTGTATACTTTTACGTTTATCCTGATAGAACCCGTCAGAGGCTCAATATGGAGCTCCTGACGTGCAATCTGCTTGATGTATTCTTTGTAGCCACGTGATTTGGGAGGATCATACGTGCTTACATACTTTCCTCGCCGAGAAAACCTAGGCCGCCCTTGAGCAACCGGTTCACCGGGTATTGTTAGCCTTATCACGCTGGTTTCACGTCCTTCAGATAGTATTGACGTTGCTTTCCATCAACCATCTCAACCGTTGTAATTAGTTCTTTAGGTGCCTTGGCGTCAAAAGAAACAGGCTTGTTAATGTCTTGATTTGCTTTTCTGACGTTGTATCGCTCGATCCTGTTGATTCGTGCCACACCGCCAAGATCACGCACGCCCATGAATACTCGATCAGGCACCACCACCAGATCACCGACCATCATTTTTGGTTTAATTGCTTGCATTTGAGAATTCCTCCTGTAGTTTCTTGTATTCGTCTTCGCTAAATGGCTAACGACTCGCAATCTCTTCATGGCCGTTGTTGCGGCGGGGCAACTTGATCTCAAACTCGCTTGCCACTCGCTTCACGAATGTTGTTGACTTTCCAATCCGTTTGGCCACATCAATCAGTGTGTCGCATTGTGAGGCTGCTTCTGCAATTCCGCGCGCGTATTTGGCACGGGCTTCTTTTCGCTTCTTTGAAATCTTTGTGAGTCCATTGTTGACTGAAGTCTTCAAAGTATCGCTGTCATCAACACCGGCTACCGCACGTTTCTCAACAATCGATTTCTTTGATACAACAATCAGGTTATTGAACTCTTGCTTCTCCATTTTTGAGAATGCTTCGCTTTCAGAGATGTCTAGAATTGCTGAGTTTTCGTAGCGTTTAAGCAGTTCCGCCTTGAAATCGCGCCACACTTTGTCGCCTTGCTTGTATAAACGTACCGTTACTTGTGTCATAATTCTGCCTCCTGACGCAACTCGATGTATTCTTGCTCGCTAATTGGCTGTTTTAGCTTATCGATCGATATATTCATGGCCTTTGCTATTTTCATGAGTGTTACCGTCATTACCTCTTTGCCGTCAAGGAAGTTGGCAATCGTGATGCGACTCACGCCAGCAATCAAAGCAAAACGGTATATTGGCAAGCTGTGATGATCGTCAAGAAAGTTGCGAAGTCGTTCACGTGCCCAATCTTGGCCTGCATTGTTAGTTTCGCTCTTATGCTCAATCATGCTTTTGCCTCCTGCTTAATTAATGGCGTTTCTGAGAAGTCCAGTGCTGCGAAGTGATTGGCAAGCTCAAGCAGTTTAAGCAAGCTACCCGAAACTTCGCCATCAGCATATATGCTATCTGACGCTTCATGAATCATGCGTGTATTTGCCTGAACAATGCTCTCAACAAGAACGACAATGTCTTGCCACTGTGCTTCAGTAACGTTTAGGCAACCACTGTCATAATCACGTTCGATGTCCGCTATTGTTTGATTCAAGGCCATTCCGTAGGCCCGCAAGCGTTTATCCAAACGTTGTAAATATCTATTCGTCATTTCTTCGGCTGTCACGGTCTTTTCCCCCTTACGTCCGTTAACTTTTCAAAATTTAATGTGCAGTCTTTTGATTTTGGAATAATTCGGCTGATTAGTTTGCTGTTGTACATGTGCTCAAGCTCGCTCATCTCGTTGTTCGTTGTGATAATTGTTGATAGACGAGGACTGTTGCTCTCAAAATCAAGACGGGCATTTGCAACGCGATACATCAGCTCTTGCATGTCACGTCTAACCGGTTTGATGTCGAGTTTCATTCCGCCTTCTGTCCCGAAGTCGTCCAACAACAGCACGTCAGCCTCTTTCATTGCCCGCTCAATGCCTGCCAAGCGCTTGCGAACGTCTGGTGCATCGTATTGCAAGCTCATTAGGTTACTCAGCTCTGCTGTTGAGATAAACAGTCCTGACTGGCCTTGATCGCGTAGACTTGTCAGCATTGCCAAAGCAAGTGATGTCTTGCCTGTCCCACGAGGGCCAAATAAAATCACGTTTTCAGGCGTTTTTTGCATTTGCTTTGCCAACTTGTATGCCCTATTTCCCAGATCTCTTGATTTCTGCAAATCCGTCTGCATTTCAGGCTGCCATTTGTCGAACGTAAACTTAGCTGGAACGTCACCCGGGAAGACTGAGTAGCTATAAATGGCACGTGCCTTTTTACGGTTCAATGCGGCCATAGAGCGTTCGTAGAAGCGCCGTTCAATCTCGTCCTGAGTTGGCAGTTTGCTAACGTCCATCCCTCGCTTTTCGATGATTTTTTGCACGTCCGCATGTGTGAACAGGCCTTTAGTCGACTCCATATCCCCAGTTCTCCTTTGTTTCCGTGTGTTCTAGCCGTCTACCAGATGAAAACTTGCGATTTGCTTGAGCTGCCATGGTGTCGTACTTCGATCTCAGCTTTGACGCGCTTAGAATGTTGGTTTGCCAAAACGCGTCAAGCTGGCACCAGTCGATCATCTTGTGGATCTTCTCAAATGGTCGATGATCTAACTCGTGCATCTTTCGAATGTCGTCAGCCCATGACTGCAAGTTTGGTTTCCGGTGTTCTGGATTGTTTCCTTTGATCTTTTCCCAGAGATAGACAGCTTCAATCATTTCAGGAGAGTCGTCGGCATATTCACGCTTGCGTGAATGCTGACTATCTTCTTTCTTTTCCTTCTTCTCCTTCTCTTCCTTCTTGTTTGTTGACACTTGATTGACAGTTGATTGACGTTTGATTGACACTTGATTGTCATTGTCCTGATAGTCACACCACTTAGATATTGATATGACGCTATATTTTGTGTTTGATTTGATTGTCAACATTCCACTGTTTTCAAATTTCTTAACCCATCTCCATACCTGACGCCATGACACTTGATTGTCACGTCGCACACCATCATTCATCTCAAACGCCAGTGCGTGGGCTCCTGTCACCAGTTCTCCGCTTGTCACGGATACTTCTTGGCCGTTGAATAAGAACTTGCTAGGAGCATGATTTGCTTTCATTAAAATCAGTAGCCAAAGCTTTAGCTGATTCGCGTCAGTCCATACGAAGGACTGGCGTATTTTTCGGTATACTTTTATCCAGCCTCCGTCTGCCATGTAATCACCTCAAGTCAGAATGGAAGATCATCGCTGACATCAATTGGCTGACCGCTGTTGGCAAATGGATCGGCTGTAGTGGTTTGGCTTGCTTGTGCCGGTGTGCCGAAAGACGGATTAGAATTTGAAGAAGACGCATCTTTGCTATCTTTCCAACGGTGCTGAATCTGCGGGAAGGCCGTTGGCTCCCACTTCTTGATATGCGGATAGGTTTTACCGTTGTACTCTTCGTTTTTGACGGTTACTTTAACAGCGTGTCCAGCAAAGTCACGAAGCATTGAGGCAAGATCATTCCATTCTTTGTGATCTGGAATGCCAGCATTTTTGCCAATCATGAACAGGTAACCCATTGCATACTCTCCGGTGTCTTTTTTCGGATACTGGTTGTCGAAGATATGTTTGTTTTGATATTTCTGTGGAACGTCATTGCGTACGATTAGGTCGAACTTGATAAACTCGCGATCTTTGTAGTTATCAAATCCAAAGCGGTTAATAACACATTCATATACACCATCTTGAATGTCGCCACTTCCTTCTGCTGCTTTTGAATAGTCCATTTTGATTCCCATGCTTTAGTCCTCCTGTTTGCTTTGCTTTTCCTGATTTCCAAAATTGAACAGCTCATTAATTGGCACCAGTTTCCGATTGTCTAGTCTGTTTTTAGCAAATATTGCATCAGTACCCTCTAGAATGACGCCACGCCCATCAGTCTTGGGATTGACTACCACGCGTCCTACCACGTCTGTCAGGCCTAATAGCCCGTCACGCACGCTGTCACGAATTGCTGGTGCATACTGGCTGAATGATTGCCCAGTTTCGCTCGTAACATCTCGTGTGTTCTCCCAAGCGGTTACTAGCACGTTTACTGGTGCGTCCATGAAGATCATGGTCATGATACGGGCAAAATAATTTGTCCACCTTGAGTAATCCTGAAGCTCGTTGCCAATGCCGTTTTTACTGTGCCTGCCCATCTCAACAAACCAGTCTTTTTCGAACGCTGATACGTTGTCGATCACCAGATTGTCATATCCGGAAACACGCTCAGCCAGATTTTTCAGGAACTCTTTCCATTCCTCGCTTGGCTTGCTTCGGTCAAATGGTTGCACATCAATGTTCGGTGCACCAGATAGCACTTTTGAACTGTCATCCAGATCTAGCACGAGTGTTTTGCCATCAAGGTTGCGAATGGCTGATGTCTTGCCGACACCAGGCTTTCCGTAAATCAAAACTCGCCAGTTCTTTGTTCGATCAATTGAAGATGCATGTTTAATTGGCTGCATCTACCGCACCCCCATTAATGCCCGAAACGGGTCGTAAATATTTTCGATTGAAACCCCATAGTATTCAGCCAACTGTCCCGCTAGTTCTGCACTAACTTTGTGAACTCCGCGTTCCCACATACTTACTGCTTGGCGTGATACACCGAAGTGCTTGCCAACATCGTCCTGGGAAAGCCCGGCTTCAATGCGTGAAAGGCGAAGATTGGCTGCAATACCTTTTGCATCAATGGACATTTACCGCACCCCCAGTGACACGTTTTCAACCAGTCGCGCGTTTGGTACCTCACGGCCAGCTTGCAATGCTTTCTTCAAGTCGGATTTGTTGACCGTCAACGTGGTCTTAATGAACTCTGGTGGCAACTTATTCGGGTCTTCTGGTGCTTCCACGCTCACTGTTCTGCGAGTGTAAATACTGAACAGTGGTGTATGAATGTGTTCACGACCAGTTTCAACCATCGCTTGCGCCAATCGTGATTTGATTGTCGCAGCGTTTTTCTTGGCACTTGTCTTTCGTTCTTGCAAACGCCTGATTTCAGCATCGATTTCTTTGACGTCTGCTTCGATTGATTTATAGACTTTGACATAGCCAACCGCCTTATCATCAAAGTCGCCCTCAACCATTTCCATCGTGTCAGCAATAGCTTTTGGATCAGCCTTGCCACTTTCTGCCAGTCGTTGCAAACTGGTCAATTTGTCTGTTAAGTCGTATAATACTGACATATAATATTTTCCTTTCTATCAGTCGTTGGTCTGGACGCCAGCGGCTTTTTTCATAGCTTGTTTGATAATAAATAGGATCGCATGTGCACCATCTTCTTGACCCATCGCATACGTTTGGTGGAAATCAGTATTGTCGGGGCCATAATCAGCAGCAACCTTGCGATATGCCGCGATCTGGCAGTTCGCTTCGGCTAGAATTCGTTCGTATACCTCATTAGTCATCACGTCATCCCCTTAGTTTCGCTAGTCGTGCACGTAGCTTCCTGTTCTCGGCAAGCAGCATCTTTGCAATTGGTGTGTGGTTGCCGCGAATGACATCTAGTGTCAGTTCGTTATGCTCTTTCAGCAAATCACCAATGGTACGTTCTGCTTCATTCAATCCTCTACCTCCAATTTCCTTCGACCACATCACGCTAGTACCAACAAAAACAGATAAAGTAGCGAAATCAATTTACATAACGAGCGCGGAAAAGACTATTTAATCAGTTTTAATTCAGCGTATTGATCAAGATCTATCAAGTCTAAAATTGCTTTTGCTTCCGCAAGATTGCTCGTATACCTACTCAAAGTCGCGACAATACCATCAACTGCCATTTGAACATCATTGGCCGAAACACTAATACCATCGCCATATATTGGAGAATATTTTTTGTTCAATTTGGTCTCCGGGCTACTCAATCCACTGCCTCCAATTTCCGCTGTGGCCTAAGCAGTGACCAATGATCACGCCGAAGCCACCAGCAATTAGTAAATAACCAATCATTATTTGCCCTTCTCTCTAAGCGACCTTGAAATCTCTGGGAACCATTTGTCTAAGAAGTCGAGCCATGGTTTCGGATGAAACAGATACCCCTTTTTGCCAGGCGGTGGATATGAAACCACGGTATCTTGCAAGAACTTGTGAAAGCGTGGGACGTTCAAGATATTGTTAACTACCCACGTGTTGTTATGCCCTTCGACATAGCTTGTTGCGGTGGTGAGCGTCCACATGCCTCGTGCTGCTAGCTTGCGTTTTAACTCTTGGTTCTCCTTGATCATCTTTGCCAGTTCTTCTTCATCGACCGCTAAATACTTTTTGCTTGAAATCTGATCATCTTCAACAATCTGCAACAACGGCATGGCATTTCCTCCTTTCCTGTAGTCGAATTATTGAGACAGCATATCTAGTCTTTGTTGCTACGAGTTAAACGACCGATTAAATACAAATCACTAAACCCAAGTAGATCAGCAATTGAATACACATCATCGGCAACTAGGTCCAAAGTCTCGTTACTATTTAAGGGTGTACCATCTTCGTGCTGGAAATCGTGTGCTTCCACAATGCTAATCAAATCATCAAGTGCATCTTTAACGCTTTTAAAGTCGTTCATTTAGATATCCTCCTTGGCCCTATAACCTGTTTTCGTCCATGAACTGTTCAAACAGTCCTTTTCCTGTTTTTTCACGGTTAATTCGTGACATGGTCATCATCATATTGACCATGAAATCGGTGACGTCATCGTTCCAGTACTCCATCAAAAACTTGAAGGGTTCAGCAATTGGCTTATCAATTCCGTTAGCATTAATCGAATCCAACATGGTACTGAAATAGTCTTTGCATCCGTACTTCTTGCCGTCATAAGTTTTCTTTATTGGGAAAATTCCCATGAACTCGCGCGGCGTTAATCCTCCAACACTGGTTAGTACTTCCTCCATTTGTACAAATCGGTCTTGCTGATCATCAAACTCAGCGGTGCGGTCATAAAATGCATAGGCTTTTATCCCGTAGTACACGAGTTTTGGAACTGACCATTGTGCTACCTGCATGCGGTGTAATGTACTTGAGTTAGTTGAAAGCTCAATCATCACCATCGATGAAATTTGCTTATAAGCAGCAAGCCGAAGATCAAATAGCTTAGCTTCAGGTGTTTTAATCATTTGTTTACCTCATCAATTGTTGCCAGGCTGCTTTCAACGTATTTTTGAATTGGCCTCAGGAGTGCCATCCATGTATAAAATGATCGATTCGTACCGTATGCCAAGATTGCAGCATTTTTTTCGGTACGATTGTTTCGATATGAAACGACAGATCCTTCCATAGTGTCGAACTGATCACGAAGAGCTTCTAAAAGTTCCTTTACTGTATAAAGGTCAAAAGACGCCATACCTAAATCAGGTGCTTTGGTGCTATTTGAAATATTTTTCATACTGACATCTCCTTTAATACTCGTTGTCCCAGACGCGATACTTGATGGCGTGGTCCTTAACAACCGCCATGTAGATCTCAATGAGCCGCTTGTCATTGCCGATCACATCAACTTTGTTAGTCTTATTTCGCTTGGATAAAGATTGGCCTTCCCCAGCCATTCGGTTGCGTAGGTTGGTAAGCCGTGTACTCAAGCTGTATCCGCCTCGTTGTTCGACATCTTTGTAGATATCTTTCCGTGTGGCTTGATAATCGTCTCCTCTCATATGTGCGATCTTAGTAATGATGTCCCGAGTTGCTCGGCGCCAGTCCATTGTGGAAATACTTACGATGTCACTGATGGCATTTACTTTTGCATCAACTCGATTCAAGCGTCGCTCTTGTGCGGCTAGCGCTTGCGTAGCTGCAACAGCCGCCCGTGTCGCTGGACTTAGACCGGTCATATCGTGATGTGCCTGCTTATCAATTTCGATAAAATATTGACGCGCTTGCTTGCCTCGATCGGTTCGCTGAATCATTGCAACTTCCTTGGCCATGTCAAGTGTCATGACGTGATCAATCCGTGGACGACCACCAATAGGTTTTTCACTTTTTTGTGATAAACCTTTAAAGTCAGTGTTCTCCGTAAATCCATAGTCAATCATGCGGTCAAACCACTGCGTATATGGCGTATCTACTTCCAAGAAATCGTGCAGCTCGCGACCGCTTACCGCGATCGTTCCATCATCGCGTGTGATGGTCTTAATTAGTTCATTCATTTAAACAGTCTCCTTTCGTTCCGAAAAAGGAACATCAACTTCAAAAAAATATGCCATTGGTACCCCAAAGCCCGTATGAAGCTTGCGCGCTTCTGACAAACGAAAATCAGGACCAGTTCCATTGAGCTTTTTGTTTACATAATTTGGAGTAGTACCAAGAAAACTAGCAACTTTATTTTGCGAAATTCCCCGCGCAACTAACCACCCTTTCAAATCTCTGTATCCAGGATTATTCATGGCTTAACCTCCCTTTATAGTTTCCGTTCCTATCAAGGAACAAATACATCTTAGCCCAGTTCATGCTTTCAGTCAACAAAAAGAGTTCCATTTTAGGAACAATCGTGTTACCATGTTCCTAAAGGAGGAATGTGCAATCATGACAGAAGCCCTATTTGGCAAGAGACTACACAATCTTAGGCTATTAAAAAAATTGTCTCAGCAGGAGCTTGCAGATAAGCTAAATGACTGGACAGCTAAACATGATCCAAACAATAAAGCTAAAATTAGCAAGAGCATGATATCTCGCTGGGAAAACGGCAAAGCTGATCCACAAATGTTCTATGTAAGATTGATAACCAATTTTTTTGGAGTCGATCCCAATGCTTTTATACACGAATCATGGTCTGAAAATGACCAAATTATTGACAATTCAGTCAATAGCAACATCATGACCAAAATAAATGACATTCTCCCTATATATAGTAAGCTCCACCCTGAACGTCAGCAAAAAGTCTACACGTACGCGGAAAAACAGCTCAATGAACAGCAAAATCCAGACAACGTTGTCAGCTTAGATGAAGCGCGTGTAGAACGTAATCTTGATGAGCCAGCGTTCAATGTCGAGGTTGATGGTATTGTGGCCGCTGGATATGGTGCCTTTAATGATGATCGCGATGAACCGATGGACACAGTTAAGATTCCAGACAGTGCTATTCCGTCTCACTACGATTACTGTTTTAAAGTTGTCGGCGACAGTATGCACCCTACCTATGATGATGGTGAGTTTGTCTTTGTTCAAAAAACACAAGATGTTACTAACGGCATGATCGCGGTAGTTGATATTGATGACATGACATTCATCAAAAAACTGATATTCGAGCAAGATCGTCTCTGCCTTCGCTCATTGAACGATGACGTAGATGAAGAAACTGGCGAACGTATCTACCCAGATTTCTACGCTGACGACACAGACAATATTGAAGTGATTGGTAAAGTTGTCGGGTCATACGCATTTAAATAAGCCTACGTCCAAACCCTGATCGACGTTAAAAGCTGAATTTTTTGGAGGGGAATAATGAAACTACTTATCTTAATTGCCTTTTTGGGATCGCTCCTATTGGCTGCAATATTTGGCACATTGTCTATAGTTCAACGAAAGGATTCGAGAAAACTAAAACGGAACCTTATTATTACCGCATTGTCGGCGATAGCATTTATTGCAATCTTTTTTTGGATTGGCACCTATTCGGGAGAAAGCAACAGGTCAGTTGCGTCTAGTTCGTCTTCGAAGGCTGAATCGTCAAAGGTCGAGTCGTCACAAGATGATGATGACAGTTACGAAGACACTGATAGCGATGACTCTGATGATGAAGAATCATCAAGCACAGAAACATTCAACGCAGCTGACTACAACACTGGGATCACTTATGAACAGTTGGCACGGACTCCAGAGGACTACAAGGGCAAGAACATCACTTTAACGGGCGAAGTTATTCAAGTCGTTGAGGGTGACGATGAAACTGATTTGCGTGTTGCAGTTGATGGTAATTATGACAATGTAATTATGGTCGGTTATGATCCAGATATTATGAACGGCTCTCGCATTCTAGAAAATGACAAGATCACCTTCTATGCTGAAAGCTTGGGTACCACCACTTACAAATCTACCATGGGTGGCAAAATCACAGTTCCATTGGCTTTGGCCAAGAAGATTGATGACGCCGGAACTGCTCCCGACGACTATGGTGATTAGTCCCTTCCCCCACGCAAGCGGCGTCCCCGTGCAAGCCGGAGAGTGGGGCTGGACACAAAATAAAAAACGCCTACCCCACCGAATGGGTAGACGCCTTATAGATCCATGATTGTATGGTAGATGCAATAGCACTGTCTGTATTGTATCACAAGGAGGTGTAAATGTGGCCAGTATTAGTAAACGTGGCAAAAAATGGCAATATCGTGTCTCTTACAAGGATAATGATGGAACACGCAAGTATGTCAACAAGGGTGGCTTCCCCTCAAAAAAAGCTGCTGATATAGCGGCAATCGAAGTCGAACGTCAGCATAATCGCGGTGCAAATTTGGATCTTAACAAGATAACGTTAATCGACTACTGGGACAAATGGATTGAGCTGTACAAATCTGGTAAGCATTCTCGTATCACCGAAGCCCGGTATAAAACAATTCGTAAACAGTTATTAGCCTATTGGGGTGAAAGCCGTGAACTAAAATCAATTTCAAAATCAGACTGGCAGGCATTTATCAATGAGTTTGGCAAAAAAAGGGCTAAAGATACAGTTAGCAAATTGAATGGCTATGTTCGCTCAATGGCTGATTCTGCCGTCGATGACCAAATAATATATACTAACTTCACTCATAACGTTGTCCTCACTGGTAATGAAGGCCAAGCAGGAATCATCAAATATTTGCAAGTAAAGGATTTGCGCAAGCTCGTCAATTACTGCCTAGAATTTGCAGACTACGAGCATATTGCTTACTACATCATCGCAACTGGGGCACTGACCGGAGCTAGGTATTCTGAAGTTCTTGGGCTCACGTGGGATCATGTTGATCTTAAAAAGCGCGTTGTGCACATTACCAGAACGTGGGATCACAGATATGGCAGCGGCTTTGCTGCTACTAAGAACAAATCAAGTGTACGTGACATCGACATCACGAGAGAACTTGCAGACTTGCTTTTACGTCTCAAGAAAGAACAGCAAGAGGTCTACCTTGCTCAGGGATATCGTGATAGCAAACAACTATTATTTCGTAGCATACGGCATAACATGCTATCGAGCACGGCAATTAATAAGGATTTAAGGACGATCGAGAAGGCTCTAGACATTTCCCCCGCGATTACTTTCCACGGGCTTAGACACACTCACGTTTCCTATTTGATTGCCAATCACGTTGACATTAACTATATTTCAAAAAGACTTGGGCATGCCAATACAATGATCACTCAAAAAGTCTACGCTCATCTTCTTGAAGATCAAAGAAAAGAGCAGGTATCCCAGACGCTACAAGCACTTTCGAGACTTTAGCTTGTGCACATTTTGTGCACCGGAGGAAAAAAACAACCGAAAATAAAAGGAAACAAAAATCCCGAAATGCCTTTATACCAGCATTCCGGGAAGCTATAGAAAGCATCTAGAAGCATAAAAACGGAGAGTAAGGGCGAAAGCAAACGTATATATAGTAGTAGTAAGCCACATTTTGTGCATATTCTGTGCACAAAAATAAGCCTCCCGCCATTGCTGGTAGGAGGCATTTTTGTTACCTGATATACAGGCTTTCGCCTGGATAGATCAGGCTGTAGATTGACTTGCCATTGTTAGCGGCTAACGTGTACATGCTGATGCCATACTTTCTGGCAATGCTCCAGAAGCTGTCACCATAGCGGACTGTGTAGTACGTGTGGCTTACCAGCGAAGTATATCCAGACGAACGCGAGCCATAGCTCTCCCCACCATTCACGCCCAAGGCAACATAATGATACCTGCCTGAGTAGCTGAGATAACGTGCCCAAACATATGTGCCACGGATATACACGTGATCATAAATCACACTTTCACCGGGTGCATAGCTACCAACGGATGCATAGCCGGTACCAGCACCAGTGCGGATGTTAACAGTCGCGGACGGCTTGAAAACACCAGTTTGCGCATAGTCGGTATCACTAGCTGCATTTGATTTCGCTGGCTGGCTTGGTGCCAGTGTTACAGGCACTGACGGAGTTTCTGGCTGCTTCGAGTATCCATTATCGGTCACACCAAGCAGATCAACGTTACCATCGAGGCCTTGCGACAGCCCAAATGCGCTCGTGTACTGCCAAATAGCTACCCCATCCATACTCGGGAAATAACCGTAGTCTGGTTTGGTAGTTGGTAGATAATCACGGTAAGCAGCAATCCAAAGGCTGTTAGGAAATTCTTTCAGAATACGCTGATAATCGACGTGTGCCAATGTATATGGCTTGTAACTGTAATACATGGGCGTGTAGCCTTCTGAACGAATGCGCCGCATGCCGGCCAAAATTGCATCCGTATTAGCTGCCATATTGCCAGAAGCACCATCTTCGTAGTCCAAAGCAACGATGCTTCCCTTCGGCGTCTGTGCTTTGATACGAGGCATATAACGGTCAAGTGCTTCTAATCCCAACTGGCTACTTGCACCAACACCATACCAGATGTAGCTATGCACACGTTTTCCTGCCGCCTTGGCACTAGCAATTTGGCTATCATACGTCCACTGATCGATGTACGTACCACCGTAAGTTCCGCCAATCTGAGATATTACGAACTTGTCTTGATCTGTTCCATATCGTCCACTTGCTCCCTGATACTTCGCCCAATCCGGGCCCTGATCTCCCTTGGTTGCATTGACCTGCGATGGCAGGGCAAAAGAAATAGCCGCCAAGAAGGCGACTACCAAGGTAATTAGTTTATTTTTAAATTTCATGGTGCCCTCCTTATTGCTGTGGAGCAACAGATGATGGTGCCAGCTGAGCCTTAACTGCGTCTGCGGCTGCTTGAGCTGCGGCAGCTACCTTGTCTTGATTAGACGCTTCCTGATCGACTGTCTTTTGCGGATAGGTTTCTGCTAAGCTGTCTTTCAAGTCCGCGTAGGACTGTTCAACCGCGTTGGCAATTGTCTGCTCGTCTGTGCTGGTGAAACCAAGCGACTTTAAGCCATCTTTCACAGCTTGAATGGCAGTCGATTTCTTAACCGCACCATCAATCGCCTTTGTCACACCGAGCTGTTCTGCTGCTGTTACCGCTGCGTTTGCCAATGGGCCTAATACCTTTACCAAAGTGAGTGCCTGTTTGTTAGCCAGCAATTGTTTTGAGATCCAAGCCCCAATGATCGGGATTGCTGCTACTGCAAGTGATACCAAAAGTTCTGTCAAATTATTCATGATTATTTTCCTTTCTAGATTACATGACGTCTTCTGGCGCCGGTGTCCAAGGTGTAGAAACATCCCCCAATTCAAACTTTTCATGATACCACGATATATTCGTATCTGAAGTATAGACTTGGCTAAAATACCATGGTGTCAAACTAGCATAAACCGCATTGATTGGAGCTATAAAGGTATTTGAAAAACGCCCTCCATTAGCTGCCCACAGATTATCATTGCCTGCTTTACTAGATATTATAGCTTTATTAGCATCGAGCCAAGCTATCGAAGAGTGTCCCATATATCCCATATTAATCATCGAAATACTGTAGGTATATGTTTCTCCGCCAACAATACTGAATGATGCTTGGGAATAACCTCTGATGCCAGCTTTAATAATGCTGGTTTTAACTGCTGATGTACCCATAAGCAGATTTCTACCATAAACTTGCTTGCCATCGCTGAACACCTTGTCTACTGGCACGTCATTAACAATACATGCTCTACCATTGATTGTTGACATTCAATCACCCCTCAATAAAATAGACGCCGGACTTGTCGGCCAATGCGTCATAATCAGCTTGTGACATGATATTGATGACGGCATCATCGCCCTTGTCACCTTTATCACCTTTAGCGCCAACGAGAGATGCAAGCCATTGATTGACACTCCCAGAGAAGCCAGCATTGACGGCAACCTGATATGCAGATAGACCTTGGTCTCCGGTGTCACCTTTGTCGCCTTTGTCACCGGTCTTGCCAGTGTCACCTTTGATCCCTTGGGAACCGCTTAGGTCGGCAATATAAGTAAAACTGGTGCCGTTCCAAACGTAAAGCTTACCGTCATCTGGATCATTGACATCACTCGCAATCATGGTGAAATCACCATCAGAGAAGCCGGCACCATTCATTTCAGCAATGGACGGGAACGTCTTCACAATTTTGAAGTCTTTCCCCGGATTGCCTTTTTCACCTTTGTCGCCTTTATCTCCAACAAGAGACGCAAGCCATTCCGTTTGCGAGCCTTGATAGCCATTAATGACCGCAATCTGGTAAGCGGATAGGCCATCGTCACCCTTATCGCCTTTCAGGCCATTGGCAATAGCAACTGCAACTTCCTGTTTTAGTTGTTTGCTTAGGTCGCTAAATTGGTTAATGAAGTCATCAACCGTAATGCTGCTGACGAGTCCGCCAGAAAGACCTGTGACGTTCTCGTTGATTTGTAATGCCAAAAATCCATCGCTAGGGTAGATTGCTGTACCGCCGTCTACGGTGTCCCACAGTTCAAGCAGATAGCCGCCTACTGGCAACTGAGCCAATTGGCCACTAGTGATGACAGCATGGTTGTCCGTGATACTGGCACTTATCCCCAGCAGATAGCCAGAGCCGTTTTTGATTCTTACCTTTGCATCTGCTGTGAGGGCCGCTGCGCTACCATCATCAAACGCGTTCAGATGTATTTCAGTTGTGGTATCGGCAAATTTGAACTGCTTATCGCCGTTGCCAAGATATAGTTTTCTCATAAATAATCATCTCCTCACGCTAATTCTATTCATCATCATTATCTCCTTTAATGCCTACATGGTCTTCCAATCGAGTAATCCTAACCGAGTGACTGCCAAGCTCTTCATCATGTGTTTTCAGATGAGTATTCAAGTCTGCCAGCGACTGTTCGTGCAGTTTTAGCTGACGATTAATTGTCTCTGAAAGCATTTGAATATCAGATCGCAATGGATCTAAGGCAATCTTTTTGAACAGCCAGCTGCCCGCACTTATGCCCACCCCTATGATTGATATGAACTCCGCCCAGTCACCAATCGTGTATCCAAAAAATGTCACTTTCTCACTTCCTTCCACAAAAATAGCCGCTAGCTTTTGCTGGCGACATAGTCACTGCCTG
>OFCG01000432.1_pt1 | contig 16057 bp, 11 predicted proteins | sample 1520781 | NCBI WGS metagenome assembly OFCG01 (sample SAMEA2699038, study PRJEB24076) | metagenome | reverse complement strand
TTGTATGAGAATCTTCCCCTCTCACCCGATGTTCTTCTGAGTGACATGATAAAAGCTTTTCACCCGGAACTACTTCCCGATTATCATCCTGTGTTTTATTCGCTTCTGGAAAAAGAATAAGTATTCCAGTTCTCATGCTTATGGTAACAAACAGTTTTAATCCGGCTTATCTATTTCACTATTACAAAAATGGCTGAAGTCTCGGACTTCAGCCATTCCGTAAAAGGTTATTCCAATATACCGGCAATATCCTCCGCCATCTGCTTGTCAGTCAACCGGTTGGCTTTCATCAGCTCATCCAGATTATAGCGGTCTGCAAATTCTTTACGAAGTCCGTAATTCAGCACCCGCATTTCAGAATTACCATAATAACGCGCTATCTTCTCGCCGAATCCTCCATCCAGCACCCCGTCTTCCAACGTTACGACAATACGATGCCCCACTTTCAACTCTTCCAGCATCGGTTCGTCAAGCCCTGTTATGTAACGGGGATTAATCAAAGTAGCCTCAACACCCGACTCTTCCCGGAGCTTATTCTTCAAAGCCTGTCCCAAATCATAGAAAGCACCCAATGCAAGAATAGCGACAGTTTCTCCCCTGGCTGTCATTTTGTAGCGGTTTAACTCGCTATAATCCGTGTCAAACTCTTCCTTACGATGCACCACTGCCGCTCCCGGCACACGGATAGCAACGGGATATTCCGTCTGGCGGACAGCCCATTCCAACATAGCAAAATACTCTTCGGAACACGTAGGAGCCAAATAAACCATATTCGGGATGTTGCTGATAAGCGGAATATCGAAGAAACCCAGATGAGTCACATCGTTCATTCCAGCTACTGTCCCCATAAACACAGTGATCACCGCCGGATTTCCATTGATACACAAATCCTGAGACAACTGGTCATAGCAACGCTGGATAAAAGTACTGTAAACCCCGTACACCGGACGTCCGCCACCGGCAGCGATACCCGATGCCAATGCCACGGCATGTTCCTCGGCAATACCTACATCCACAAACTGACGCCCTGCCTGTTTCCGGCGTTCAGGAGTAAAACCTATCACAGTAGGAGTACCCGAGCTGATGGCAACAACCGTGTGGTCCTCCTTCATCTTCTCCAACAAAAACTTCCCGGTCAGGCTATGGTAATCCTCCATACCGCTGCAATCCACCTTCGGCTTACCCGTTTCCAGATCGAAAGGCATCTCCCAATGAAATTCCTCCCGGTCGGCTTCTGCCGGAGCGTATCCCTTTCCTTTCTGTGTGTGAATATGAACCACTGTGGGACGTGATGTATCTTTCACCTTGGCAAAAGCCGCAATCAAAGACGGAATATCATTCCCCTCTCCCACATAAAGATAATCCAACCCCAGAGAACGGAAGAAATTACAGGACGACCGTCCCTCCGTATCGCGCAGTTCCTTCAGGTTCTGATAGAGCCCACCGTGGTTTTCGGCAATGGACATTTCATTATCATTAACCACTATAATAAGGTTGGTTCCCATTTCTCCCGCATTACTCAGACCTTCATAAGCTTCCCCGCCGCTGAGCGATCCATCCCCTATCACGGCTATGATATTCTCGTGTCCGCCTTTCAGATCTCTGGCTTTGGCAAGACCGCAAGCCAGACTGACCGAGGTGGAAGTATGGCCGATAGTGAAAAAATCGTGCCCGCTTTCCCGGGGATTGGTGTATCCGGACACCACATCATAATCCTCCGGATTCAGGAAAGCATCCTTACGCCCGGTCAGCATCTTATGTGTATAACTTTGATGGGATACATCATATACCATCTTATCCGTCGGTGAATTGAATACATAGTGCAATGCTATTGTAGCCTCCACCATTCCCAGATTAGGTCCCACATGCCCTCCGTGAGCACTTAACTTGGTCAATAATGCATTGCGGACTTCACCGGCCAACTGTCTTAACTGTTCCGCAGAAAACCGTTTTATGTCTTGCGGAGAATTTACTTGTTCAATATACATCGTTCTACCTATTTAAATGATTTCATCTGTTGTCTTACTTCATTCCGATGCGAACAAAGCCGCTTTCATTTCACAATGCAAAGATAAGCCAGACCCCATTCATTCTTTGTAGATAAATTACAGATAGAATTACCATTTTTACAGAAAGGAACTGTATCACAAGAACATGGTATTGCAACCCGGTTATCAATTCTGCGAGAGCCGGTAATCACTGGGGGCGACACCTGTTATTTTCTTGAAAAGCACACTGAAGCACTGCACATTAGGATAGCCTAACTTCCGTGCCACAGCAGCAGGCGTATGACCGTCCTGCAACAACATGTGCCTGGCTATATCCAGCCGCTTCAGTTGAAAATATTCCTCCAAAGTCTTGCCGGTTTCAAATCTCAGCAAATCATTGAAGTAAGCGACAGACAAATCAAGCTCTCCCGCCATATAGCCGGATGTGGGCAACTTGCCGCCTTGCAATCTTCCGGATGCGATATATTCCACAAACAAACGTTCCATGTTTTCCAAAAGAGCCTTGTTCTTATTCTCACGGGTAATAAACTGACGTTCATAATACCGGGTGCAATAATCCAACAGAAGTTCTATATGCCGGGAAAGAATAATACTGCTATGAGTATCAATGGGATGATGCAACTCATCCTCTATATTCGAGAGGCAACACGTCACTTTCTCTGTCTCACGCCGTGAAAGATGCAGCGCTTCTTCCTTGCGATAATGGAAAAAGGTATAATTTTTAATATGATTCTTCAGTGAGGTGCGGAACAACAGGTCAGGATGAAATGCCAAAAGATATCCTTTATCCGGCAACGTATTCTCCTTACTCATACGAAAGATCTCGCCGGGAGTGAGAAACACCATGGTAGCATTGGAGTAATCATAGTATTTCCGTCCGCAGCAGCAACAACCGCTCGGACAATCCTCAATCAGCAAGACAGCATAGAATTCAAATTTCACCGCATCCTCTTCCAATGAAGGATTCTCCAGATTGATGATGCTCACCTGCGGATGCAATGTCTTGCAACCCAGACAGCGATTACATTCATATACAGTCCTCAAGTCCAACATAGTCTCTTTCATTGCTTGTTAAAACAGGATACTATAAAGGAAGGTTTTGTGTACGATATTCATTCGGTGTACAGCCCACACGCTTCTTGAACAACCGGCAGAAATGCTGCGGATATTGAAATCCCAGTGAATAAGCTACCCTGCTGACGGTTTCTCTCCTGTCGGACATCCGTTCTTTCGCCAGTTCTATCACTTTTTCCTGAATATATTCCTGTGGGGTCTTGCCGGTTTCCTTCTTGAACATATCCCCGAAGTAGTTGGATGAAAGGCACAGTTTGTCAGCAAAGTATTTCACGGTAGGCAATCCGTCACGCTCGGCAAGTTCGCCCTCAAAATAATCGTCAAGCAACCCTTCAAAGCGTGTCAACACATCACGGTTCGAATGACTGCGGGTGGCGAACTGACGTTCATAAAAACGCATACAGTAATTAAGAAGCAGTTCTATATAGTTTACCAGCAAGGTCTTACTATGCTTGTCCACCCCCCGTTCCAGTTCCATACGGATAATCTTCAGGCAATCTGTCATAATATTGCGCTCATCTTCCGAAAGGTGCAGCGCCTCGCTCACTTCATACGAAAAGAAAGTATATTTCTTTATTGTTTTTCCAAGCGTAGTCCCCCGTAACAAATCCGGATGAAAAAGAATTCCAAGCACATTCAACTGCACACGGTCGGTGGTCAATGTGGTTTCCGTTGTTTGTCCCGGAGCAAAACATACTACGGTTCCTTCCTGATAGTCATAATACTTCCGTCCATATCTGAGATCGCCACATTTTGCGTCTTTCAGAAACAGAGAGTAGAATCCGATATTCATACGATAGTAGTCTACCGTCTTTGTCGCTTTCGAGAAGTCGATCACGTTTACCAGCGGGTGCAAGGTCTCTAGTCCGAACAGTTGGTCATACTGATCAATGCTTTCAATTTTTGTTATTTCTTCCATACGGCTTACAGTTTTGATCTGTCACAAAGATAAAGCTTTTAAATGTATCTTTCTCATTCCGGATTTGCAAAACAGTAATTTGGGTATAAGATTCAGTAATTTGTATACAATGCCAGCGGGCAGTAGGAGGCAAACTCACTTTTTCCAGCTAAATATCAGCGTGTCGGAAACAAAAAAACGGGATAATCAAGGGATGTGAATAGTAGAATTAATATATTTGTTCCTGCGAATTTAAAAAGACTTGTTTTATGAAAGCATTATTCATTGGAGGAACCGGTACGATTAGTACCGATGTAGTAGAATTGGCTCAACAGAGAGGGTGGGAGATAACACTGCTTAACCGGGGCTCAAAAAAACTGCCGGAAGGTGTGGGCAGTATCACTGCCGACATTCACGATGAGGAAGCTGTGGCGAAAGCTATTGCAGATGAAAGTTATGATGTTGTAGCTCAGTTCATCGCTTACACGGCAGAAGATGTAGAACGTGATATCCGTCTGTTCCGTAATAAGACGAAACAATATATTTTTATCAGCAGTGCATCCGCCTACCAAAAACCGTTGGCTGATTACCGTATTACGGAAAGTACCCCTTTAGTGAATCCTTACTGGCAATATTCACGGCATAAGATTGCCGCCGAAGAAGTGTTGATGACAGCATACCGTACCAGCGGTTTCCCGATTACGATTGTCCGTCCCAGCCATACGTATAATGGAACGAAACCTCCTGTAAGCCTGCATGGAAATAAGGGGAACTGGCAGATACTTAAACGTATCCTTGACGGGAAACCGGTTATTATCCCCGGTGACGGAAGTTCCTTGTGGACACTGACACATTCCAAAGATTTTGCCAAAGGATACGTAGGACTGATGGCTAACCCTCATGCCATCGGGAATGCCTTCCATATCACCACAGATGAGAGTATGACTTGGAATCAGATTTATCAAACCATTGCCGATGCGCTGGGGAAACCTTTGAACGCACTCCATGTGGCTTCCGATTTTCTTGCGAGACATGGCGGGAACTATGACTTTCGGGGCGAACTGCTGGGGGACAAAGCCGCAACGGTAGTCTTTGATAATTCGAAAATAAAACGCCTTGTGCCGGACTTTATCTGTACAACTTCGATGGCGGACGGTTTAAGACAGTCAGTGCAATATATGCTTTCGCACCCCGAAACACAGACTCCTGATCCGGAGTTCGATTCATGGTGCGACCGTGTAGCCGACGCGATGGCTGCGGCAGACAGAGCTTTTGAAGCAGAATAAACGTTAGTTGAATAAGTGGCTCATCTTGTTATTGATGATTGAAATATCCTATTAGCATATCCTGATTAGCTATTAGCTAATCGGATTATGCTAATAGCTAATCAGGATATGCTAATAGCCGAAACAAGTCGATCATAATGAGTAGCGTAGTTAATAAAGACCGTTCCGTCCCTGCTGAACCTCTATCCGGATACCGAAATTACCATTGGAGGACTTCAGTTCGAATGCTCCCCGGAAATTATTCTTCTCCCAAGGCATGGCACTACGGTTGGGCACTTTCCATCCGTCTTTGTCATAGTCTCCGTATGTATTGATTTTCCATCCGTTTTTCAGTTTGAAGGTACCCATCTGCATGAACTGCGGTGAAGACGACAATCCCCAGCCATACCCATATCCGAAACCGGAGAAAGGGGAAGAAAATGCGTCGGTGAATCCCTGCGTATAGGTCGCGTCTGTATTCAGACGGAATATCTGATTATAGTCTTTACTTACATCCGGTACATCGAGACTGAATTTCGGAAGTTTGGGAGGGGCCACATTCATTAATCCCATATCGAGCAGGAAGCCACCGAATTCCTTTATATTGCTCGACGGAGCACGACGAATACTATCGGAAGGAACTTCCGACTGTGCGGATGCAAAACCGACCGATAATATCAGCGAAAGAAATAGAATCAGTTTTCTCATCTTCGTAAAGGTTGATTGATGACAAAGATAGAGATTTTTAGTCTGACTGCCTGCTTCCGTTATGTTTTCTTAGAGAAAAATCCTTTAAAAAGGAGTGTGCCACTGTCTCGTCGGGATGGTGTCACTATCCCACTAAGATAGTGTAAGTATCCTGTGGGGATAGTGACACTATACCAGTAGGATAGTGACACTATTTTAGAGCTTAGTTTGCAATGAGTTTATAGCCGATTCCCCGCACATTGACGATACGTATTTGCTCGTCCTGCGACAACTTATGCCGCAGTTTCGTGATGAACACATGCAGACTCCGGGAATTGAAGAAACTGTCATCTCCCCAAAGTTCCAGCAGAACGTCCTGCGTATTGACCACCTGATTCCGGTTCTCACAAAGCCGTTTCAGTATTTCCGACTCGCGGTGGGAGAGTTCCTGTCTCACTCCGGCATGCAGCAATGTCTGCGCGACCGGATCGAACAGATAACTTCCTATCTCAAAACGGCTGGATACTTTTGTCTCCGTGAAGCTGAACGCTTTTCCCATCAGCGCCTTGATACGTATGATCAGTTCCTGCATGCCGAAAGGCTTTTTCAGATAATCGTTTGCTCCGAGTTCGAATCCTTCTACTACATCGTTGATGGCCGAACGGGCAGTCAGAAACAGTACAGGTGTCTGCTTGTCCGTCTGCCGGATGCGGCGTACCATTTCGAAGCCGTCCATTTTGGGCATCATCACATCGGCCACCAGCACGTCCGGCCGAAGTTCAAAGAAAAGATGCAATCCTTCTTCGCCGTCGGAGGCGGTATGGATGGTAAAACCGTTTTCCTCGAGCGTATCTTTGATAATCATGGCGAGTGTCAGTTCGTCTTCCACCAACAATACTGTAATGTCGTTTTTGCTCATGTTTTTGATGTTTTAGATAGTAATGGTAAATGTACTTCCTTTGCCGGATTCACTTTTGACGGTGATGGTGCCTCCATGTTTTTCGACCATGCTTTTGACATAGAAAAGTCCTAAGCCGTATCCTTTCACGTTATGAAGATTTCCGGTCGGAACGCGATAGAATTTGTCGAATATATGTTTCTGCTTGTCAAGCGGAATACCTATTCCATGATCGGAGACGGTGATAGTCACTGTTTCCCCCGTTTGGCGGCACTGAATCATAATCTCTGCTTCTTGTTTCGAATATTTCACGGCATTGTCTATCAGGTTACTGATGATATTGCTGAAATGAGTGCGGTCGGCTACTATCGTCAGTGCTTCCGGTTCTGTTTCCAGTGTTATGTGTACGGGGATATCCGCTTTTAGCTGGTGCTGCTCTATTAAAGAAGTAATCAGTTCTTTCAGACAAATCTCTTCGGGGTGCAGTCTGAACGTCTTGCGGCTTTCCATGCTCATGGAAAGAATCTGTTCGACGAGTCCGCTCAAGCGCTGTAGCTGTTCTTGGCTGATGCGCAGATATTGGTCACGTTTGCTCTTCTCTTCCGCCTGGTTGAAATTCAGCAGCGCATCGTTGGCGGCATACGCCACGGCAATCGGGGTCTTTAACTCATGCGTGATGTTGTTCGTAAAGTTGCTCTTCATTTCTTCCAGCGTCTTTTGTTTCAGCAGTGTGCGGATGAGGAACCAGAAGGAAAATCCGAGGATGAGGAAGATGACAAATGAAGTGACCAGGATGCCGGTCATTTGTTTCCATACCAGGGAGGTGATGGGTTCCATTATCAGTTGGTAGCGTTGACTGTGATGCCTGTTGAATTCGTAGTCGTAGCGGATGGCTTTCGGGCTGGGGATATAGGTGCTGTCTCCTGCGATGCCCAGTGTATCTATGAATGTCTGGGATGAATCCTGAGTGGCTCCGCTGTATATATATAAGGTGCGGTGAGGTACATCTATGTTGTGTGCTTTCAGTACATCGGTCAGTAGACTGTCATATTTTTGCAGGTTGATGTCGATGTAGGTGTCCACGCCGGAGTGCATACCTTGTTGGACGCTGAGTATGAGTTCTTTCATCGAGTCCTGTCTCTTTAATAATACATCGAGTCCGCTTTCGCTGGAGGCAACGGCGCTGGCATCCGGATCATTGTCATTGACGGCCAGGGTATCTACTGCTGTTTCCGTGCGTGTATGCAGGGTGTCTTTGTAGGTACTGTCTGTATAAGAGACAGTCTGGCTTGTCACCAGCGACTTGCCGTCTGCACCATATCCGGCGGAAACGGTGACCGAACCATGTTCCACATTATCCTTTTGCAGTTCGTTGACGCGAAGCACGATTTCATTAAAGTCGCTCGTACGCATGGCGTCTTTGATATTATTGTTCATTTCCTGCTTCATCGTGCGGTAAAGCCCTGTCAGCCAATATGTCTGGTAAACAAAGATGCCTGTCAGCGAGCAGATGACAAGGATAATGATATGTTTCAACGGTAGTTTCATACGGACAAAGATAGTATGAAACTGTTATTTTTCTTCTCTTTGATAAGACTAAATAACACTAGATAAGCCGGCGATAACGTAAAGTTTCGTTTTTTCTCCCGTATTTTGCAGCATACTCAAAAATAAATGCGATATGAAACGAACTTATTTACTGCTTTTGTTACTTTTCATGTATTGGATGTACGCTTCTGCACAGCAGGTACAGACAGCGCAGGAACCTGCCGACAGCGTAAAAAACGTAGCCTATATAGACAGCCTGTATCGGGAACTTCCCGAAGTCATGATCACCGGCGAACGTCCGGTAGTAAAAGCCGAACAGGGGAAACTGGTATACGACGTTCCGAGACTGGTCGGCAGCCTGCCGGTAGACAATGCCTATGATGCGGTAAAGAACCTGCCGGGAGTTGTCTCCATGAATGATGCCCTGATGTTGGGAGGGCAGCCGGTCACTGTGGTTATCAACGGAAAAGTGAGCACCCTCTCTGTAGAGCAATTAAGCAACCTGCTGAAATCAATGCCCGTCAGTCGGATTGAAAAGGCGGAAGTGATGTATTCCGCTCCGGCACGTTATCAGGTGCGCGGACCGATGATCAATCTGATACTGACTTCGGGCATGGGAAAAGAACCTTCTCTTCAGGGAGAACTATATACTGCCTACAGCCAATTACACTACGAATCTCTGGCAGAGCGTGCGAGCCTTCTATACTCCGGACGCAAATTTTCTGCTGATCTTCTCTACTCTTACTCTTACAGCCGCGAACGGAGGGAGACAGACAAGGAAGCGCTTCACACGCTCGCCGACGGTTCGGTGCATCCGATGAATATGTATGATATCACTACTTCCCGCCACAACAATCACCAGATACGCCTTGGGATGGACTATGCCTTTACCGACAAGCATTTGCTGAGCTTGGTTTATACCACTGCTTTCACCGATGTCAAACCTTACGCCACAGTCACCGGTGCGCAGAACTCGGTCACCGATTCGCACTCGGAAGGACAGCTCCATAATGCCAAACTCGACTATCAGACTCCTTTCGGACTGAAAGCCGGAGCGGAATTTACCTATTATCATGCTCCCGGCAGTCAGCTGCTTTACAGCACACTGGGAGAAGAAACACTGAACTTCCTGAGCAAAGATAACCAACGGATCAACCAATGGCGTTTCTATGCCGGACAAGAACATACTTTGGGCGCAGACTGGGGATTGAATTATGGTGTTGCTTATACGACCGCATTGGACAATAGTTATCAAATGTATTTCGATCCCGAAACGGAAACTTTACTGCCGGACAACAACATGCAATCCCGTCGTCGCGAGCAGACGCTGAACTTTTATGCCGGACTCAGCAAGAGTTTCGGTGAGAAACTTTCGGCGGATGTCTCTCTGGCTGCCGAGCAATATCATACGGATATGTGGAACGAATGGAGCCTGTATCCGGTTGCCAACCTGACTTATTTGCCTGCTCCGGGACATATCCTGCAATTTTCATTGAGCAGCGACAAGGAATATCCGGAATACTGGAGTATGCAGAACTCCACTTCCTACATGGGCGCTTATTCCGAGATTCAGGGAAATCCCTTCCTCAAACCGGCAACCAACTACGAAGCTAACATTAGCTATATATTAAAAGGTAAATATGTGCTGACCGCCTATTACAGCCGCACGAAAAACAAGGAAATGCAGACGCTTTACCAGTCTCCGGAACGTCTGGTCGAGATCTATAAATGCTTTAACTTCGACTTCTCGGAACAGGCGGGCTTGGTAATGGTAGTTCCCTTTAAAGTGAAGAAATGGCTGGACTCCCGCATCACGGCAATCGGCTTCCGTTACCGTCAGAAAGACAGTGATTTCTGGGATATCCCGTTCGACCGCAAACTATATACGTTTGTATTGACCATGAACAATACCTTCACTCTCTCCACCAAACCTGATTTGAAGTTTACCCTAAGCGGATTTTATCAGAACAAAGCGATACAAGGCATTTTCGACCTTCCCCGTTCGGGAAATCTGGATGCGGCCCTGCGCTATACTTTCGCAAAGGGAAAAGCACAACTGACCTTGAAATGCGACGACATATTTAATACTTCCACCATTTCGACTAATGTCCGTTTCGGACAACAGAATGTGAAGAATCACTATATGAAGACTACCCGTGCCTTCGGTATTTCCTTCAACTACAAATTCGGAGGATACAAGGAGAAAAAGCGGGAAGAGGTGGATACTTCCCGCTTTAAATAATAAGTATTACCTATTTTCTGCATACTCATCCAGTACGCGCTTGATACTTTGTCCTATTTTTACGTAATCGGCTTCGTTCAGATTGGCGAGCGAAACACGGACACTCCATTTCGGTCCGGCAAATCCGCCGCCGTTCAGCAGGACGAGCGAAGTCTCGTTGGCAAGGCGGAAAACAACGTCCAGCGGATTGTAGGTCTTTTGCAGATAGTCTACAAATTCGTCACCGTAGAATTTCTTCGCCCATACCAGCATATCGATTTCCGAATAATATCCGGCACGCAGCGGGTCTTCTATCAACGTGAAGCCGGTGCTGTCCCAGAGTGCATGCAGTCGACGGTGGATGATTTCCTGCATCTTTGCCTTGTACCGGTCTTCCTTGTCGAGAAGGGAGAAAGCGGCGAACAGGCTCATCTGCATTTGCTGAGGCAGCGAGAGTCCTGCGGTATGGTTCAGCGCAATCTGCCGGCTGTCGGCCACCATGCGGTCAATAAACTTCATCTTCTCGGGGTGTAAACTGAGGCTTGCATAACGCTTGTTTAAGATTGCTGTTTGCTCCTCCGACAGGCGGGCAATCATTTTGTCGTAGATGTTGTCTTCGTGTAGGGCTATCACTGCATTTCTCCATCCTGTGGCTCCGAAATACTTGGAGAAGGAGTAGACGCAGAGTGTATTATGCGGCAACTCCGCCATCAACGAACGGAAGTGAGGTATGAATGTTCCGTACACATCGTCCGTAATGATCATCAGATTCGGATTGTCATTCTTTACGATGTTGACAATACGTGCGGCAGTCTCCGGGCTCAGCGCGTAACTGGGCGGATTGCTCGGATTGGTGATGAACAACGCTTTTATCTGCGGACTTTTCAGCTTATCGATATCTTCATCTTTATATTGCCAGGTGTGCAGCCCGTCCGGTGTCATCTGATCGGCAGATATTTCGGTAACATCGAACTGATAGCGGCGTAATTCCGGAATCTCGATGTAGGGCGTGAAGACAGGAATCATCAAGGCGATGGAATCCCCTTGATTCAACAGGAAGTTTTCCTGCAATGAATCGAATACATAGCACATGGCAGCCGTTCCGCCTTCGGTAGCGAAAAGGTCGAAAGTGCCTTTGGGCGGACGGCGGTCGCACATTTCTTGTGCCAGATAATCCTGTACGATCAGTTCGGTGAAGTGCAGGATACGGTCGGGGACAGGATACTGGTCGCCGATGACCGATTCCGCCCATTCATGAACCAGCATATCCGGATCGGCTGCGTGCTCCATCAGCATATAATTATAGGTCTCTTTCAGTAACCTGGCTCCGGCTTCTTTCTCGTTCTCTTTGAGGAAAGCCTCGAAGCGGGCGGCTATTCCTTCCTGTTGTGGGATGCCTGCAATTCCTTCTTCCAAGGATTGGACACGGCGACATTCGCAAAGTCCGAATTTTCCTAACAGGAAGAATGCTTCACGCGGTTCGGTCGCAATCCAGTTTGGGTTGCCTCGTCCTGCGTTCAGCATGGTATGGGCCATTTTCTTGATACTCTCGTCAGCCATTTCGATGAGCTTGTTTTTAAGTTCGAAAGGGCTGATCGTTTCCATCTTTTTGGCAAAGTTCTTGGTGATAGCTGTGCCAGTTGTTTTCTTTTCCATAATGGTTTTTATTATTTTGATACTTAATTTTGATTTCCTATACATTCACTATACTGACATTTACATGAGCAATACGATGGCTACTCCCCAGATAATCAGTAGTGTATTACCGACTGCATACGTCACGGTGTATCCCAAGGCGGGAGTGTCGCTTCCCAGTGCGTCCTGAATAGCTCCCAGTGCGGCAGTTGTGGTACGTGCTCCGGCTGTACATCCCAGTGTGAGGGCAGGGTGGAACTTGAACAGATATCTTCCCATCAGCAGTCCGCTGAGAAGAGGGATGGCGGTTGCCAGCGCACCGACGATAAACAGGCTGAATCCTACTTCCTTGAAACCGGTCACGAAGCTGGGACCTGCGGCGATGCCGACAACGGCGATAAACATATTCAGTCCTACATTATTCAATACCCATAACGAAGGTTCGGGGATACCGCCAAAGGTAGGATGTTTGCTACGCAGCCAGCCGAATACGAGTCCTGCGATCAAGGCACCTCCACTGGTGGACAGGCTGATCGGGATACCTCCCAGGTGAATGGCAAGTGCGCCGACCAGACCACCGAGCAGAATACCCAGTCCCACGAAGATCATATCTGTCTGGTTGGTGGGGCGATCGATATAGCCCATCTGTTTGGCGGCAGTTTCTACTTCGAGTTTTGTTCCGGTCAGTTCGAGGATATCGCCGGAGTCGATCACTGTCTGAGCGAGTACCGGAACATTGATGCCTGCCCGCTTGATGCTGCGGATGCTGACACCGTGCATGAATTTCAGCGCACGGATCGTGGAGACCTTTTCGCCTGCGAATGTGCGGTGGGTGACCATTACCGGAAGCGTCTCTGCCGGGAAGTCGAGCAGTTGGGCGTCGATCACTTCCGGACCGATCCAGTCCTCTTCGCCGATTGCATATTCACGGCGGCCGCTTAACACGACTTCATCGCCCGGTTGTAGAAGCATATCCGGAGTGACTTCTTCTATGACGCCCTTTTGCCGTACGCGTTCTACAAACAGCCGTTTATCGTTTTCCACCAGATAGTTCTCCAGTTCGCTGACCGTTTTTCCTTTGCCGAACCATTCGTTGTCTATTTTATAAGCACGGAATACGACGGGGCGGAGGGCGGTGTAAAATCCGGGTTCATCTGCTTCGGAAGTTCCCATTTTGGCTTCCAGTTCTTTGCAGTCCGCTTTCACCTTCTCCAGTCCGCCCAGCATTTTGGGACCGAGTGAAGCCAGAATCCATGCGGAACCTGCCGTACCGAAAATATAAGTCACAGCGTATGCTACGGGGATAGCATTGATAAATGTCGCTTTTTGCGCATCGCTGATGCTTAATTGATTGATCGTGTCGCTTGCCACACCGATCACTGCGGAGATGGTCTGTGAACCTGCCAACAATCCGGCAGCTTCGCCTACATGATAGCCCATGATTTTGGCAAGTATCCATGGGGCGATGAGGCTGACAATGCACATCAGGACGGCAAATCCTACTTGCGGCAATCCGTCTTTCTTCAATCCGCGAAAGAATTGCGGACCTACCTTATAGCCCACAGCGAATAAAAACAGGAGGAAAAAGACAGCTTTCATCGGGCCGTCTACACTAATGTTTAATTGTCCCACCAGTACTCCGACCAGTAGCACGCTGGTTACTGTTCCCAACGAAAATTTTCCTATTTTGAATCTGCCCAGCCAGAAGCCGGCGAATAAAGTGAGGAAAATGGCAAGTTCGGGATGATCCCTTAATTGATTAATAATCCATTCCATATATGTTGTTCTTGTTTAGGTTATGTTCTTAACAACAGTTCTTGTACAAAAAGAGTTTAGGGGAGTATGTGCGTTATCGTCATAGTTTATAAAAATATAAATTAATTGTGCGGAAGTTCCGGGCAAACGAGAGAGCGTCTTAAATTTCTCAGTTTCGCTTTTTTGTTATACTTTTGTCACTTCAAATAAAACTAATCATATTCTGTATGAAATCAGACATAGAAATAGCTCGCAGTGTCGAGTTGAAAAAGATCAAGCAAGTTGCCGAAAGCATCGGAATCCCTCGTGAAGAAGTCGAAAATTATGGTCGCTACATCGCGAAGATTCCCGAACAACTGATCGATGAGGAGAAAGTGAAGAAAAGTAACCTTGTCCTGGTAACTGCCATCACAGCGACAAAGGCGGGTATTGGCAAAACTACAGTATCTATCGGTCTTGCCCTGGGACTGAACAAAATCGGAAAGAAGGCGATTGTCGCTTTGCGCGAGCCGTCTCTCGGTCCTTGCTTCGGCATGAAGGGAGGAGCAGCGGGTGGGGGATATGCACAGGTGCTTCCGATGGAGAAGATCAATCTGCATTTTACGGGAGACTTCCATGCGATTACTTCCGCGCATAACATGATTTCTGCTTTGCTCGATAATTATCTTTATCAGAATCAGGCGAAAGGTTTCGGATTGAAAGAAATTCTCTGGCGTCGGGTGCTCGACGTGAACGACCGTTCGTTACGCAGCATCGTAGTCGGACTCGGACCCAAGTCGAACGGTATCACGCAGGAGTCTGGCTTCGATATTACTCCGGCTTCGGAAATTATGGCCATTCTCTGCCTTTCCAAAGATGTGGAAGACTTGCGCCGTCGCATTGAAAATATTCTGCTTGGTTTTACATATGATGACCAGCCCTTTACGGTGAAAGATCTCGGAGTGGCGGGAGCTATCACGGTATTGCTGAAAGGCGCCATCCATCCGAATCTGGTGCAGACGACCGAAGGTACCGCCGCTTTCGTACACGGCGGACCGTTTGCCAATATCGCTCATGGCTGTAACTCTATTCTTGCCACCAAACTGGCAATGTCATTCGGTGACTATGTGATCACGGAAGCCGGATTCGGCGCAGACCTCGGTGCTGAAAAGTTCTATAACATCAAATGCCGCAAAAGCGGACTCCAGCCTAAACTGACCGTGATTGTCGCTACGGCACAAGGACTGAAGATGCACGGTGGTGTCAGCCTCGACCGCATCAAGGAACCGAACATGGAAGGATTGAAAGAAGGATTGCGCAATCTGGATAAACATATTCGTAATCTTCGCTCTTTCGGACAGACGGTAGTAGTTGCTTTCAATAAGTTTGCCACCGACACGGACGAGGAAATGGAAATGCTGCGCGAGCACTGCGAACAGTTGGGTGTAGGTTACGCCATCAATAATGCGTTCAGCGAAGGTGGTGAAGGAGCGGTAGATATGGCCCGCCTCGTAGTCGATACGATAGAAAATAATCCGTCCGAACCTTTGCGTTATACGTATAAAGAAGAAGACAGTGTACAGCAGAAAATAGAGAAAGTGGCTACCAACCTTTATGGAGCCAGCGTCATTACGTACAGCAGCATCGCCCGCAACCGCATCAAGCTGATTGAGAAAATGGGAATCACTCATTATCCGGTTTGTATTGCCAAGACACAATACTCTTTTTCTGCCGATCCGAAGATTTATGGCGCCGTGAATAATTTCGAGTTCCATATCAAGGATATAGTGATTAATAACGGTGCCGAAATGATTGTAGCGATTGCAGGAGAAATCCTTCGTATGCCGGGATTGCCCAAAGAACCGCAAGCGTTGCATATCGACATTGTAGATGGTGAAATTGAAGGACTGAGCTGATTTTTACTATTTCATTTAGTATATTTCTGTACTGTCAATCATCCAATATAAATCCCCGTCTTCCCAAACTATCAGAAGTGGAAAGACGGGGATGATTGTATATAGAGTCCAGTGTACCGGTATGTTGACCTTGTCTGATACACTGTACGATTGAAGTCGCTGCTTTCCGGAA
>OFCG01000431.1_pt1 | contig 16100 bp, 20 predicted proteins | sample 1520781 | NCBI WGS metagenome assembly OFCG01 (sample SAMEA2699038, study PRJEB24076) | metagenome | reverse complement strand
GCTTCCAGGCGCTGCCGTTTTATCAGAAATTAGGCTATCAGCTGCAGATGTCGCTGCCCGACTTCCCGCACGCAGGCATGCAGCGCCACTATTTGTCGAAGGCGCTGTAACGATCCTGGTATCCCCGGGCGGTCAGGTACCGTACCTGTGGTTGTGCCGGGTGGCGGCTGTCGCCTTACCCGGCCTACGGTTCGTGCTGTGCGCTCCCTGCGGCATAAGAGACATAACGCAGAAGATCAACCGGGAGCGCAATCTGCCCGGACATAACACGGGAGTGGTAGCCCTGCTAAGCGCAGTGCGAGCAGGGAAAATCCCGGATGGCGGCCCATGGTGTCTTATCCGGACTACAAAAGCGTCAAAACCACGCCTTAACCTCCAACGCCGTGGCCCATTAACGCCAGCGCGTGGCTGACGATGGTCTGGCGGTTGACCGCCTGTAAACGCGGATCGCTGTGGATGCGCGAAAACGGCACCAGCACCAGGCTAATCACCGTAGTAAACAGCAGCTCCGGCGCCAGCGCCGGGTTAATTTTCCCCTCCTGCTGCCAGCGACGCACCGTCCCCAGCATCACCTGAAAACGCTCCTCGCCGAAGCGGGCATCCATATGCTGGCGCAGAATCGGCATCTCGCCGATGATCTCCTGCATCCACAGCGGCGCGAACCAGGCGTTTTTCTCCGCCATATGCCCCAGCGTTTCGACCATCATCGTCAGCGCCAGCACCGGGTCCTGTGGATGATCGACAAAGATGCGGCTGATGTGATTGCGCAGCGGCATAAAGCGCTCCTCAATCAGCTGAGTCACCAGCGCATCCCGCGAGCTGAAGTAGTAATGCAGCATCGCCGGCGTCACCCCGGCCTCTTTGGCGATGGCGTTCAACGATACGCGGCCCGCCCCGTCGCGGGCAAACAGCGTCAGGGCGATGTCCATCAACTGTTCGCGGTTGGCGGTACCCGGTTTTTTACCGCGCGGCCGACCCGGGCGGCGGGGAGCATCCTGATCCTTTTGTGCTGTCATGATATGGCGATCTCTTGACCCGACTCATTCTTTCACTAAATATTAATTATGCATTTAATTAATTTCAAGCGAGCGTTGTAATGACTACTCAAGTCGCAAACCCACCGGTGCAGTCGATACGCCTGCTGTTCAGCGCATTGCTGCTGGTGATGCTGCTTTCAGCGCTGGATCAGACCATTGTCTCCACCGCGCTGCCGACGATTGTCGGCGAACTGGGCGGGCTGGACAAGCTTTCCTGGGTGGTCACCGCCTATATCCTCAGCTCCACCATCGCGGTGCCGCTGTACGGTAAATTTGGCGATCTGTTCGGCCGCAAAATCGTGCTGCAGGTGGCGATTGGGCTGTTTCTCGTCGGCTCTGCGCTCTGCGGGCTGGCGCAGAATATGACCCAACTGGTGCTGATGCGCGGCCTGCAGGGGCTCGGCGGCGGCGGCCTGATGGTGATCAGCATGGCGGCGGTCGCCGACGTCATCCCGCCCGCCAACCGCGGCCGCTATCAGGGGCTGTTCGGCGGCGTTTTCGGCCTGGCGACGGTGATCGGCCCGCTGATCGGCGGTTTTCTGGTGCAGCACGCCTCCTGGCGCTGGATCTTCTATATCAACCTGCCGCTCGGCCTGTTCGCGCTGCTGGTGATCGGCGCGGTATTCCACAGCAGCAATAAACGCAGCCAGCATCAGATTGACTGGCTGGGGGCGATTCATCTCAGCATGGCGCTGCTGTGCATCATCCTGTTTACCTCGGAAGGGGGCAGCGTCCATGCGTGGAATGACCCGCAGCTGTGGTGCATTCTGGCCCTCGGCATCGTGGGGATCATCGGCTTTATTTACGAAGAACGGATGGCCGCCGAGCCGATTATTCCGCTGGCGCTGTTCCGCAACCGCAGCTTCCTGCTGTGCAGCCTGATCGGCTTCGTCATCGGCATGTCGCTGTTCGGGTCAGTCACCTTCCTGCCGCTCTATCTGCAGGTGGTGAAGGAGGCGACGCCCACCGAGGCCGGGTTACAGTTAATCCCGCTGATGGGCGGCCTGCTGCTGACCTCGATTATCAGCGGGCGGATTATCAGCCGTACCGGTAAATATCGCCTGTTTCCGATCCTCGGCACCCTGCTCGGCGTGACCGGCATGGTACTGCTGACCCGCATCACCATTCACTCGCCGCTGTGGCAGCTGTACCTGTTTACCGGCGTGCTGGGAGCGGGTCTGGGGCTGGTGATGCAGGTGCTGGTCCTGGCGGTGCAGAATGCGATGCCGGCGCAGATGTACGGCGTCGCCACCTCCGGCGTGACCCTGTTCCGCTCGATTGGCGGCTCCATCGGCGTGGCGCTGTTTGGCGCGGTGTTCACGCACGTGCTGCAGAGCAACCTGCAACAACTGCTGCCGGAAGGCGCGGTGCTGCCGCCGGGAATGAATCCGGTGGCGGTCCAGCACCTGCCCGCGGATATCCGCCTCGACTACCTCGACGCCTTCGGCGCGGCGATCCACGCGGCGTTTCTGATGGCGGCCGGCATTATGGCGGTGGCGTTTGTCCTCTCATGGCTGTTAAAGGAGGCGCCGCTGAAGACCGCGACGCATTAAGCGGCCCCGGCGATGCGCAGCAGTGCCTGACGCAGCGCCGGTGCGGCAAAATCGATAAATTTGCGCAGCTTAAGCGGCGCCAGATCCCGAGCGGTATACAGCAAATGGACCGGCGCCGGATCCGGCTCGACGTTTTCCAGCAGCAGACGGAGCTCCCCGTGGCGCAGGCCATCCAGCGCCTGATAATGCAGTAAGCGGGCCACCCCCACCCCCAGCCGCGCGGCATCGGCGGCGCTCTCCGGCGTGGTGACGGATAGCACCGGCGGCAGGTTAATCAGCTGGTCCTCGCGCTCAGCGGCGCGAAAGCGCCAGCCGCGATAGGGCATCGGCGATTCAATGCGGATGATCGGCAGCGCCGCCAGATCGCGCGGCCGCTGCGGCTCGCCGTATTTCGCCAGCAGCGCCGGATGGGCGCAGGCCACAATCCGCATGGTGCCGAGGCGGGTGGCCACCATGCTGCTGTCCGCCAGGTCGCCAATCCGCACCGCCAGATCGACATGGTCGCTCACCAGGTCGGCATTGCGATCGCTGAGCAGCAAACGGATGCGAATTTGCGGGTAGCGGGCGATAAATTCACTGATTACCGGAAGAACGTGCTGGCGTCCAAACATCGTCGGCGCGGAGATCACCAGCTCGCCCTTCGGTTCCTGATATTCGCCCGTCGCCTGGCGTTCGGCGTTTTCCACCTCCTCAAGGATCCGCCGCGCGGCGGCGACATAATCGACCCCGGCGTCGGTGAGCGTCAGTTTGCGGGTGGTTCGCGCCAGCAGGCGTACGCCCAGCGCGCTCTCCAGTTCGCCAATATGGCGGCTGACGGTGGTCAACGGCATATTCAGCGCCCGCGCTGCCGCCGACATGCTCCCCAGCTCGGTCACTTTCACCAGCAGCGCCATCGCGCTTAATCGATCCATTATTCTCCCGTTTTTCGGAAAGATGATTGCCACTTTACCCGTATTATCATTCTTCACAGTACAGTCCATGATGGCGCCAGACAACAGGAGGCGCTATGGCAGCAACCTTTCTCGATATCGCTATCACCCCGGACGTGATGGATGTGCAGCATGAAATGGGCAGCGACTCGCTGTGGCAAACGCCGCGCAGTCGCCGCCAGGCCGACCGCTTCGGCGACAGCGAAGCGGGGATGATCGCCACCCGCGACAGCTTTTATCTGGCGACGGTGTCGCAGAGCGGCTGGCCCTACATTCAGCATCGCGGCGGCCCGCCGGGGTTTCTGCATCTGCTGGATGACACCACCCTGGCGATGGCCGATTTCGGCGGTAACCGCCAGTACATTACTACCGGCAATCTGCGCGGCAGCGACCGGGCCTGCCTGTTTTTGATGGATTATCCGCGCCGTGCCAGGCTGAAAATCTACGCCACCGTCGAGGTCCTGGCGGCAGAGGACCACCCGCAGCTGCTGGCGCAGGTGGTGCCGGCCAACTATCGCGCCCGCATTGAACGTCTGTTTCTTTTTCATTTGCAGGCGTTTGACTGGAACTGCCCGCAGAACATTACGCCGCGCTACAGCGCGCAGCAGGTGGCGGAGTACAGCCAGAACCTGCAGCAACGTATTCATGACCTGGAGCAGGAGAATCAGCGCCTGCAGCAGCAATTAGCCCGTAGAGGAGAGTAAGCATGACCGAACAACGTCCCCCGTTACCGCCGTTTACCCGCGACAGCGCTATCCAGAAGGTCCGCGCCGCGGAAGATGGCTGGAACAGCCGCGATGCGGAAAAAGTCGCCCTGGCCTACACCGTGGATAGCGAATGGCGCAACCGCAGCGAATTTGTCCACGGTCGGGGGCAAATTGTTGAGTTCCTGCAGCGAAAATGGCGCAAGGAGCAGCAATACCGGCTGATTAAGGAGCTGTGGGCATGGCAGGAGAATCGCATTGCCGTGCGCTTCGCCTATGAGTGGTGCGATGACAGCGGCAACTGGTTTCGCTCGTATGGCAATGAGAACTGGGAGTTTGATAAGCACGGACTGATGCAGACGCGCTACGCCTGCATCAACGACCTGCCGATCGCCGAAAGCGAGCGCCTGTTCCACTGGCCGCAGGGGCGCCGCCCGGACGATCATCCGGGGCTCAGCGATCTGGGGCTGTAAAACCGGCGCTGCGCGACGGATTAATCGGCTTTCGGGAAGTCGACCACCGTGTCGTTAACCCGGTTCACCATGTTGGTGAACAGGATGGCGCTGATGGCGCTGATAATCTCAATCACCTGCTGGTCGCTAAAACCGGCGTTGCGCAGCGCGGCGACGTCGGCTTCCGGCAGCGTACCGGTGGTGGTCACCAGGGTCTGCGCGAATTTCACCAGCGCATCAAGCTGCGCCTCTTCCGCATACTCCCCGCGGCGCAGGGCATGGATCTGCTCGCTGCTGAAGCCGGCTTTTTTCGCCATCAGGGTGTGCGCGGCCAGGCAGTAGTCACAGCCGGTGGCTTCGCTGACCGACAGATTAATCGCCTCCAGCTGTTGGGCGCTGAGGCTGCCTTTATGGAGCATCGCATTGTGCGCCAGCGCCTGCTGCAGCGCCGCCGGCGAGTGGCCGCCGATGGTCAGGTAGGCGTTCGGCACTTTGCCCATCGCTTTTTTAATCCCGGCGAAAATATCGGCGGCTTTGCCGGTGGCGTCTTGTTCACGGATATCTGCTAAACGGCTCATGGTTAACTCCTGTTGTTATCGAGGGTGTGTTGGCAATGGGGTCATCTTAGGCGCTTGCCGCATGCTAGACTGGCGGTCTTCGTCTCACCTTTTTGTCTTATCGTCTCAGGAGAAGCATGGACAGTCTCAGTCATCTGCTGGCGCTGCTGGCGCCGCGCTGCGAAGTGAACCTGCACTGTCGCTTCGGCGGCCGCTGGCAGGCCGGGCACCAGCAAATGCGCAGCGGCGTGGTGCCCTGGCACGTGGTGCTGCGCGGCGAGGGGCGGCTCAACGTCGGCGGCCAGACTCATCACCTGCGCGCGGGAGATGTCGTCCTCCTGCCGCACGGTTCGCCGCATCTGATGGAGAGCCTGGTGGAGTGGGGCCAGGTGCTGCCGGTGGCGCACCGGTTTAACGGCACGGTGACGGAAATGCGCGCCGGCCCGGCGGAGGGGGCGCTGGAGATGCTGTGCGGCGAATTCTATTTTGGTCCGCACGTCAGCTGGCTGTTCAGTGAAGCATCGACGCTGATCCATCTCCATACCGATGCGCGTGAAGACTGCCCGGAGCTGGACGCGCTGCTTAATATACTGGTGCGCGAGAGCCTGGCGCAGCGTCCCGGCGGCAGCGCTATCGTGCGCAGCCTCGGCGATACGCTGCTGGTGCTCCTGCTGCGCATGCTGCTTGGCGAGCAACAGCCGCCCGGCGGGCTGCTGCGCCTGATGAGCGATGAACGCCTGATGCCGGCGGTGCTGGCGGTGATGGCGACCCCGGAGCAACCGTGGACGCTGGAGAGTATGGCCGCCCGCGCGTTTTTATCACGGGCCACCTTTGCCCGTCATTTTGCCCGCGTCTATCACCTGACGCCGCAGGCGTGGCTGTCGCAGTTGCGAATGGCGCTGGCCGCCCGGCTGCTGCGCCTGGAGCGTCAGACCAACCTCGAGGTCATTGCCGAACGCTGCGGCTTTCAGTCGCTGGCGTCCTTCTCGAAGCGCTTCAAAATGCGCTATGGCGTGACGCCGGGCGAGTGGCGACGGGGCTAGCGCCTCGCGTTTCGCGAAGATGATTTTATTTCCAGTTGCGTGGTTTGCTGTTTATTACCCGACCCGAAAGTCGCTATAGTTTTGCACGAAAAAAACAATGACAGTCAGGACAGACAGGGTGAAGAGGATGAGATTACGTTTACGGGCCGCCGCCGCAGTGATGCTGGCGGGTCTGGCGCTGGTCGGCTGCGACCAAAAGGGTAATGAAGCGAAGCACATTAAGGTCGGTGTGATTAACGGCGCCGAGCAGGATGTGGCGGAAGTGGCGAAGAAGGTGGCCAAAGAGAAGTACGGTCTGGAGGTCGAGCTGGTGGGGTTCAGCGGCTCACTGCTGCCCAACGAGTCGACCAACGCCGGGGATCTGGACGCCAACGTCTTCCAGCATCGGCCTTTCCTTGAGCAGGACAACAAAGCGCATAATTATCATCTGGTGGCGGTCGGGAATACCTTCGTCTTCCCGATGGCCGGCTATTCGCGCAAGATCAAGTCAGTCGCCGAACTGAAAGACGGCGCGACGATCGCTATCCCCAACGATCCGACCAACCTCGGGCGGGCGCTACTGCTGCTGCAAAAAGAGAAGCTGATTACCCTCAAAGCCGGGACCGGCCTGCTGCCGACGGCGGTGGATATCACCGACAACCCGCATAACCTGAAGATCATGGAGCTGGAAGGGGCGCAACTGCCGCGCGTACTCGACGATCCCAAAGTCGACGTGGCTATCATCAGCACCACCTACCTGCAGCAAACCGGGCTGTCGCCGGTTCGTGACGGCATCTTTATCGAAGATAAAAACTCGCCCTACGTGAACATCATCGTGACCCGGGAAGACAATAAAGACGCGCAAAACGTGAAGGAGTTTATGCAGTCGTACCAGTCGCCGGAGGTGGCGAAGGCGGCAGAGACTATCTTCAACGGCGGCGCGGTGCCTGGCTGGTAAGCCAACACACAGGGAGAGGCGCGTATGGTACGCCAACGGCAGGCTGACCTGCTGCTGATTGCCGCGACGGTGATTGCCGCCTGCGGCTGGATATTTTCCCGCGAGGCGATCGCCGGCATGCCGGTGTTCGCGTTTCTTGGGCTGCGTTTTTTCTTCGCCGCGCTGCTTCTGCTGCCGTTCTGCCGCGGTTTTCGCCCGCAAAAGCAGCACTGGCCAAAACTCATCATCAGCGGACTCTGGTTTGCGCTCAACCTCTGCCTGTGGATCTATTCGGTCTCCACGACGGCGTCGCTCGGCGAAGGGGCGTTTATCATGAGCCTGTCGATGATGTTCGTCCCGCTGACCGCATGGGTGATGATGAAGGTGCGCCCGCCGCGCGCCTGGTGGGAGTGCCTGCCGATCGCGGTGGTTGGCCTGGGGCTGCTCAGTCTGCATATGCCGATAGCCTTCCACCCCAGCCAGGGCTGGTTTTTGCTGACGGCGCTGGTGCAGTCGATCTGGTTCTGTTACACCAGCCGCTGCGCGCGTGAAGTACCGCTGATCCCCCTGACCACCGTGCAGCTGGCGATCACCGGTATCGTCGGGTTGACCATCTCCGCTGCCGTTGAACGCTGGGACCAGCCGATGACCCTGCCGACTCTCGGCTGGTTGGTGGCCAGCATTGTCATCGCTACCAGCCTGCGCTTCGGTCTGCAGATGAAGGGGCAGAAGTACGCGGCGGTGGCCAGCGCGGCGATCATCATGGTGCTCGAACCGCTGCTGACGGTCATTGCCGCCGCGCTGTGGTACGGCGAACAGCTGCCGCTGCAAAAGATTATCGGCGGCGTGCTGATCCTCGTGGCCCAGCTGTGGTTCCGCTGGCGGATGCTTAAGCCGTAAGCGAGCCGCTTCGCCGCTGCGCCATCAGCTGCAGCAGCGGCACCAGCGACAGCCCGTCCGGCATCTCGCCGCGGGCGATCAGTTGGTTTATCTCGTCGAAGGTAAACCAGCCGGTCTCCATCACCTCATCCTGATCTGCATCCATCCCCACCCAGCGTAAACCGGTGGCCAGCCAGGTGATAAACAGCTGATCGCTGCTGCCGTAGGAGGGGTTAAAGCGAATGATCTCCTCAACGCGTTGCGCCTGCCAGCCGGTCTCTTCCCGCAGCTCGCGCAGCGCGGCGACCGCCGGGTCTTCCCCTTCATCGACGCCGCCAGAAGGGATCGCCCACACCACCTTATCGATCAGGTAGCGGTAGTGGCGAATCAGCAGCACCTTCTCATCCTGGATGGCCACAATCCCCACCGCCGGGCGCGGGTAATGAATGGAATAAAAGTCGCGGCGCTCGCCGGGGGCGACATCAATACCCACCTTACGCATGCTGAACCACGGCGTCTCGGCGATGACCTGCGGGTCGTGCATATCGGCGGCGGTCAGTTTCTTTTTCATCCTGCCACTCCTGTCAAAAATTGAGCCTTAAGAACAACATAGCCGGAGGCGGATGGCAACCGCCGCAGGTTGGCCCGATTTCATCGATCATTGCCCAAACGCCCCTGTTGAGCCAGGCGGGGACTCAGTACGATGTTCGTCAGATGACCCCAGAGGAATGCCAACATGAACATCACCCACATCCGTAATGCGACCCAGATTATTCACTACGCCGGGAAAAGATTTCTCATCGATCCGATGCTGGCGGACAAAGGCGCCTGGCCGGGTTTTCCGGGCACCGCGCGCAGCGAATTGCGCAATCCGCTGGTTGAGCTGCCGTTTTCCCGCGATAAAATTGTCGATGTTGATGCGGTGATCGTCACCCACACCCATGACGATCACTGGGACGCGGCGGCGATCGCCGCGATCCCGAAAACCCTGCCGGTGTTCGTCCAGCATGAGGCCGACGCCGCGCTGCTGCGCAGCCAGGGATTTCAGGATCTGCGCCTGCTGTCGGCAGACAGCGAATTTGCCGGCGTGCGCCTGCAGAAAACCACCTCCGGCCAACACGGCAGCGACCGGACCTACGCGGTGCCGGCGATGGCTGAACGCCTGGGCGAGGCCTGCGGCGTGGTGTTTCGCCATCCGCAGGAGAAGACGCTGTGGCTGGTGGGGGATACTATCTGGCGCGATGACATTGCAGCCGACCTGCTGAAGCTGCGCCCGGACGTGGTGGTCCTCAACGCCGGCTACGCCCACGTCATCGGCTTTGGCCCGATTATCATGGGCAAGGAAGATCTCCTGAACGTGCACTTCACCCTGCCGGAAGCAAAAATCATGGCTATCCACCTCGAGGCGGTCAACCACTGCCTGGTGAGTCGGGAAGAGATGCGCCAGTATGCGCTGGATAATCAGATTGCCGATGTGGTTTCTATCCCGCAGGATGGAGAAACCGTCGTTTATTAACATGCGTAAGGGGAAGGGACGATGAAACTCACCGACGTGGCGATTGTCGCTGTAGAGGGCTTTAGCCCGTTTCACTACGCCGTCCCCTGCATGCTGTTTGGCGATTCGGTTTCGGAAATCAAACGCTTTAATCTGCACATTTGCGCCGAGCGGCCGGGGCTGCTGCGCGCCCGCGATGGTTTTGCGCTGTACGCCACCGGCGATTATGCCGCGCTGGAACAGGCGGATATCGTGGTGGTGCCTTACTGGGGCGAGGTCGATCGACGTCCGCCGCAGGCGCTGCTTGATAGCCTGGTGCGGGCCCGGGATAACGGCGCGGAGATTGTCGGCCTGTGCCTCGGCGCGTTCGTCCTCGGCTACGCCGGGCTGCTGGATGGCAGGCGAGCGGCGACTCACTGGGAGTTCGAGCAGGATTTCCAGCGCCGGTTTCCGCAGGTGCAGCTGGATATCAACGCCCTGTACGTCGACGACCGGCGGATCATTACTTCGGCGGGCACCGCGGCGGCGCTGGACTGTTGCCTCTACATCATCCGCCAGCGTTTCGGCAGCCTCGCGGCCAACCAGATCGCCCGGCGGATGATTGTTTCGCCGCACCGCGAGGGCGGCCAGGCGCAGTTTATCGCCCAGCCGGTGCCGAAAAACACCCGCGATGCGCGAATCAACTGCCTGCTGGATTATCTGCAGCAGCATATTGCCGAGCCGCACAGTCTCGATTCGCTGGCCCGGGTGGTGGCGATGAGCCGCCGTACCCTGACCCGCCACTTCGCCCGGGCAACCGGGATGAGCATTACCGACTGGCTGACCGCCGAACGTCTGCGCCGCAGCCAGACTCTGCTTGAGGCGGGCGATCTGCCGGTCGAGCAGGTGGCGGAGGCGGTGGGCTATCTTTCAGCGGTCACCTGGCGCCAGCAGTTTAAAGCGCGCTTTGGCGTCAGCCCGACGGAATGGCGGCGTACCTTTCGTCGCGGCGCTTAGCCGGCGAGGGTCGCACTGTCGATCACGAAGCGGTATTTCACGTCACCCTTGACCATTCTTTCTCAGGCTTCGTTGATCTCATCGCCGTGGATCAATTCGATATCGGCGACGATGCCGTGTTCGGCGCAGAAGTCGAGCATCTCCTGAGTTTCCGGAATACCGCCGATCATCGAGCCGGCAATCGACCGGCGGCGGAAGATCAGATTGAACACTTCCGGCGACGGATGCGGCGTGGCCGGGGCGCCAACCAGCGTCATGGTGCCATCACGTTTCAGCCGCGTGGTGAAGGCATCGAGATTATGCGGCGCTGCCACGGTGTTGAGGATGAAATCGAAGCTTTTGACGTGGGCCGCCATTTCGTCTTCATTGCGCGACACCACTACGTCATCGGCGCCCAGCGCTCTGGCCGCATTACGCTTGGATTCGGAGGTGGTAAAGGCCACCACGTGGGCCCCCATGGCGTGGGCCAACTTGATCCCCATATGCCCGAGGCCGCCGATGCCGACCACGCCCACTTTTTTACCCGGCCCGACGTGCCAGTGGCGCAGCGGCGAGTATGTCGTGATCCCGGCGCACAGCAGCGGCGCGACGGCGGCCAGCTGCGCTTCGGGATGGGTTATCCGCAGCACGTAGCGTTCATTGACCACGATCTGCTGTGAATAACCGCCAAGCGTGTGTCCCGGCGCGTCCTGGGTCGGGCCGTTATAGGTCAGCACCATATGGTCGCAGTAATTCTCCAGTCCCTCAGCGCACTCTTCGCACTGTTGACAGCTATCGACCATACAGCCGACGCCCACCAGATCGCCGACGGCGTAGCGCGAGACGGCGTTGCCGACCGCGGTCACCCGACCCACAATTTCATGCCCCGGCACGCAGGGATACAGCGTTCCCGCCCATTCCGATCGCGCCTGGTGGAGATCGGAGTGGCAGACGCCGCAGTAAGCGATGGCGATCTGTACATCCTGCGGCCCCGGGTCGCGGCGGGTGATGGCCATTGATTCCAGCGGCTGGCTGGCGGAGTAGGTACCAATAGCGTTGATCAGCATAGCGAAACCTCTTCTTGATGAATGGACTCAATAGAACGGGAGGGGAATGCGGGTGGTCAGTGGCATCGATAAGCGTAGCCTGGACTGGCCGAGATGCGAGGGGGAAAGCGGTAGAGAAACCCTCAGGCGCGGCCTTAACCAGCGCAGTAAATAATAAGATGGCCTTATCTTTATCGCCGCTAAGCCTTATAGGTATTTACGGCATATAGTATTATTTATTCCTGTAGAATAGAGATAAATAGTTATTGCAGATAATGATGCTTACACTCTTTTTATCCCCGTAACGTCTTGTCTTTTATTCGTTATTTCACCTGTTGATACTATGATTCTCAATGAATCACTTTTTCAACCTGACCTGATGGCATAAAAACCATGTCGATACCTGCAGCCAGCCCCTCTACCGACCAGGCGTTAACGTCCTTTTACTACGGAAGACAGACAAAGCCGTTATTCGCGGTGAAATCCCTGTTATCTGCGTTCCTGCCCGTCAGCTCACCCTTTGCGCTGCCGCGATCGACCTATTATCGTTTTCCGCCGACCCGGGAAGAATCTGGAATAATTTTAATCGAAGAGGGGATTGCCTCCGTTTGCCATGCGGAGAAGAGCATGGTTGTATCAACGATATTTGCCCCTTCGCTATTGGGATTAATCGATGGTTACGGCGCGTTTAATGGTATCCCGGAAAAAAGCCACTGTTCCGTATTTGCTGAGACGGATTTGCGCGGGCGCTGGATAGGACACCAGGTGGCGGTCGAGATCCTCAATGAGAAAAACCTGTGGCAGGAGATGGCTCATATTCTGGCGCAGCGACTGATGGTGTTGAGGATGCGTTCGCAGGAGATGGTGGGGGTGGATTCTTATCCGATGGTGCGAACCCTGCTAACAGAGCTGGCGGACTACCCGGAGGCATATCGTCGCCAAATTAACGCGTTAAGCTTTATACAGCGCCGCACCAACCTGTCGCGCAGCCGTGTTATGTCGATTCTGGCAGAGCTGCGCAAAGGTGGTTACATTACGGTCCATCGCGGGGTGCTGGAAAAGATAACCCGCACGCTTCCCGCCCACTTTTAAACCCGCGCGGCGGAGGGGCGTGATTTTCCCACCCCTCGTCAGCCGGTGGGCTAAGGCTCAACCGGCGTCAGAAAGTCCAGCCGCAGCGGCTCAGCCAGCAGAGACTCCATCTGCGTCATAAACGCCTGAAAATAGGGCATCGCGACATGGGCATCGAGGGCGTCCTGTCCCTGCCACGCCTCGCGCATATAGAAGGTGTCCGGCGCGTCGCGCAGCTGAAACAGGGCATAGTCGAGGTTGCCCGGCTCCTGTCTCGTCGGCAGGAGTAGCGCCTGCAAAGCCTGGCGCAGCGCCGCCGTCTGGCCTGGTTTCGCCCTGAGCACGGCGATAAGCGAGATCATCTTAAAATCCCTCCAGCACGATCTTGCCTACAGCGCGTCCGGTTTCCAGCTGACGATGCGCTTTCTGCAGATTGGCGGCGGTAATGGCGCCGTAGTGTTCACCGAGCGTGGTTTTGATGGTGTGGTTGTCGATCAGGGCGGCCACACGGGTCAGCAGCTGATGCTGGGCGATCATATCCGGCGTGGTGAACATCGACCGGGTAAACATAAATTCCCAGTGCAGGGACAGGCTTTTGGCCTTCAGCGGCACCACGTCCAGGGTCTCCGGGTCATCAATCAGCGCCAGCTTGCCCTGCGGGGCGAGGGCGTCGATCAGCGCGTTGAAGTGCTGCTCGGTATTGGTCAGGCTGGCGACATGGGTTACCGACGTGATACCAATGCGCGCCAGCTCGTCGGCGAGCGGCTTGCTGTGATCGATCACATGGTGCGCGCCCGCCTCGCGGACCCACTGCTGGCTCTCGGGACGCGAGGCGGTGCCGATCACCGTCATGGCGGTCAGTTTACTGGCCAGCTGGGTCAGGATAGACCCCACGCCGCCCGCCGCGCCGACGATTAGCAGCGTGTCGCCCGCATTGCCGCCTTCCTCAACGCCGAGACGGTGAAACAGCAGCTCCCAGGCGGTGATCGCCGTCAGCGGCAGCGCGGCGGCGGAGGCATTATCGAGGGTGCGCGGTTTGTGCGCCACCAGGCGCTCATCCACCAGCTGATATTCACTGTTGCTGCCGGCCCGGCCCAGCGCGCCGGCGTACCAGACCTCGTCCCCGGGCGCGAACAGCGTCACTTCCTCACCGACGGACTGCACCACGCCAACGGCGTCCCAGCCCAGCACCCGCGGCGTGTCGCCCTGAAAGCCGGCGCGCACTTTGGTGTCTACCGGATTGACCGAGATAGCCTTCACAGCGACCAGCAGATCACGCCCGTGGGCGGTGGGGATCGGCAGGTCGATCTCGGTTAAAGAAGGGATGTTGTTGCCGTCAGCGGCGGCTTGAGTAATGGCGATAGCTTTCATAACTGCTCCGGTCTGTGATTCGGGTGAATGAAAAGATGGAGCCATCGTAGACCGCTGCCGGGAGGGGAAAAACGGGCTAACGGCAATAACAGTTATATGCAGAAAGTGAAAATCAGCCCACCTGATAGAAGTCGAGCATCACCCCATCCTGGGTCCGGCCACCGGCGCAGATAAACAGCGAGGTGGTTAGCCAGCTGAGCGCGGGAGCATCCACCTCAAAGGTGGGCACGGTGCGAAAATAGATGGCTTCTGGCGGAATATCGCTAAAAAAGCGCATATCGTCGGCGAAAAGCTGGTCATGATACTGGGCCGGCACCCGGCGGATGCCATTGTTTTCCACATAGACTGTGCCTTCCGCCACCTGCAGGGCATAGCGGGCGGACAGCCTGCAGGTGCCGTCGGGTTCGATTATCTGGCTGTCGACGCCGCCGGGTAATACGTGGCCGCGAAGTTGACCCGAGACGCTGCCGCCGACAATCGGGATCAGCTGGCGCTTACCGGTCTGCGGGCTGCGGGAGACGATTATCGGTTTATCAACCTGGATGGTAATGGAAAAACAGTGTCTGAGTTCGGGGGTCATTATGGCTCTCCTGTTTCGGTTGGTAAGGCGCGCGGCCACCGCGCCAGTGTAACGGGTTTGCGAGAGACAAAATAACGCAGGGTTTGGATAAAAATGATTGGCTGGGATGATGAGTTGGGGGGCTGAGGTTGGTAGGGAGTGGCTGTGGGGTATCCTTGGCTACTTTTTAGGTGCTGTTTCATCGGCCATTTTTTTACTGACTTTACCTGCGCCTTGCAAAACATCACGGTCGTTAAATTGCCGGAACTGATCCCTGACGGCTATCTTCTTGTTGAACTTGTAAGTAAGACTCACAGGTTGCGTTTTGCTCAAGCTCGCCTTCCTCATAGATCGCTTTAATATGCCGTGTAACGGCTTGGGGGGTGACTTGATTAAGGCTGGCGATAGTTGCCTGAGGGAGCCATAGTGTTTCTTGCTCAAAGCGGCATTCAACGCGCACTTCCCCATCACTACTGGCAAACATAATGAATTCACCTGCTGGGGACGACGTTATAGTTTCCTTTGCCATATGGTCTCCGGGTCAACCTGTTCACAACGGTAGAGTATGTCAGGAGCGGGGCATAAATTTCATTAGACGAACGATTAATCTGGCGCGTTTGCGGGCGGCAATCCGGAATGTGAAAATATGGAAGTGTCAGACAGGATGGAGGAAGGGGAGGCGTTAGCCGTTTTATCGCCCGGATCAGGCGGCAGATGCAATCCAGGAAATTTCCCTGCTCGCGCTATCGGGTATGTTGCAGCGTGCCGTTGACGCTTTTCAGCGATTGTTGAATATACCGTAATTTGGCTGTTAGCTTCTCTTCTTTTATCGCTGAGTGGCAGCAGCAAAATGCAGCCATCCATCACCTTAACCGTGACCGGCTTCCCGGTACCGAATCCCGCTTCGCGTAGCCACTTGCCAGAAAGGGGAAGACTTGGTGTACTGATATCCCGGCCATTGGGTCGATAGCCAACCAGCAACCGACGCTCGGTTCCGCTAACGGTGATATCTGGGGTAGAATGCAAATCAGCCATAATCAACTCCTTGATTGTTGGTGAGGTTAGACGCTCCGGTTGTATTCCCGCACATCGGAGCGTTGCTTGCACAAGATGCATTTAGATGGCCCCATGTCAACCATATCGCGCGAGAAAAACAAAAGGTGGCGGACTGTCTCCACAGTTCAAAATGCGCATGGACCCAGCATTAAAGCGACAACTTGATACCGTGGCGGCAGAGGGAGGGGTAAGTCTCGCCAGTTGGTTAAAGGAACTGGCGAGGGAGTCTCAAAAAAAGAAACATTGAACCAAAGGGATAACTGAAGGTAAAAGGAATTTCGGCAGTCAAATATTAATCGACTTCTTTTGATATGTTATTTTTAAGATTGTTTATGTTTTCTGAGAAAATAATTTCTCTTTCACGAATAACTTTATTGATTCGTTCTATTTCATTGAGATACTGACTCCTGGTACTCTCTAGTAACGAGACTTTTAAATTGTCTACAGTACTTTTTAA
>OFCG01000407.1_pt1 | contig 16848 bp, 13 predicted proteins | sample 1520781 | NCBI WGS metagenome assembly OFCG01 (sample SAMEA2699038, study PRJEB24076) | metagenome | reverse complement strand
CTGAATCAGGAGAGCAGATTACCCCCTGGATCTGATTTCAGGCGTTGGGTGTGGATCACTATTGCACCGTTCGTGACACAATGGGCCATACGGGCCGACGTTCCATGCCGCGTTACTACATTCAGCCCGGACGTAAAATGCGCCCGTCAAAAAGAACGGTTCGCTTCGAAACTCAGCCAGGATACCACCTCTCCGCCACACCCGGGAAGAAGTTGATATGGTGGTTGCCGGACAACAGAGCTCCTGGATTGACTGCTGCATCACTCAACCACGCTGAATATCAAAGGAGAGCGTTACCGGTTAAAAGAGAAACGTAAAGCTGTGGTGATGACCCAAAACGCAACGCCTGTCAGTGAGGATGAAATGGTGAAAAGCGGACAGCACCAGTAACGGAAGTATCTTAGCGGGTACGAAAATGGCAGGATCGTGACATTGACAGAATATCTCCTGATCATCCTGAATGACTGCAGTTGCTGTGGAAAAGTAAGCTGTCTCCACCCACGGCACGACTTAACAGGCATTCCGTAACTCCCCCAGACTTACTATGACGCATTATCGGTGCACTTAAAACCGCAGACCGCATTGCGGGTGTTACTGCATGACAGTCTGACCGTATTGTGAGATGTCGGCAGGAACCGATGTCCGCGCAGGGGGGAACTTCCTGCAGTACCTGACGCTTCAAATAGTATTAACCGTAGGGCGTTGTTGGTTCCGGATCGCGGAAATGGGAGCACAGGTCTGCTACGGGGTGTACCTCTGACAGTAAATCCGGCTCGCTCATCTGACAGCCTCTCTCCCGGAAAAGACCAAAAATGAGATCGTCTCCTCAACAGCAGAGAAGAGGTCTTGACAGACAGGCTACATTGCATACGATTTATGAAGAAAAAGACAGCAAATATGGAGGTTATAGCGGAGAACACCCTACGAAATTCCTATGAAAAACGATTGAAAAAAATATCAAATTCGATTCGTTTTTATATGCTTTTTGGGAACGTGGCGATGACGAACTGTTGCATGTGCAGAGGAGAATGCACCCGGAAGCACCAGAATCATCCAGAAAGGCAGAACGATTACGCATCAAACCAGGAGACAGCAATATCAAGGTAATACACTGATTTAAAATGAATTTACAGCAATACGTGAAAACATTTTTTACTTAAAGGAGACAGATGCGCTGAAGAGAGTGCAGGTATTTTTATATAAAAATGAGAAGATTACGGGATATATATCCGGCACACTATGACCGGAGAATACCAGTCAGGCTTAAAAAGACAATAAATACAGTGAGTTAAATACACAGAGAAAACGAAAACGTAGTATCAGAGGGTACATCTTACAACAGAGACTGAATTTCCGGTTTTTCATAACCGGCCATTCCGGAAAGTGCAGGCGGCCCGGAGCTCTTCTGACGCCAGTACCTGCCAGATTGTTCTGTACATTCTGTACATCATGTACGGAGGTTTTTGTTTGCTTTCTTAAAATCTGCAAATGTGGGAAGAGCAGGTGAGGTGTATTGTGGGAAAGGAACTGGATGATATCTGCACCAGCTGTCCGTATATCGATGCTATAAAACGGCACAAACAACAGCTCGGTGCCATAGAGGAATATACACAGTGGTTAAAAAAAGAACCACGGGCATCTTATTTTTTTCTGTTCCGGCTGTATACCCGCATTCACAATACATTTTTCCCCAAAAAGCAACAACTCCCGTTCACTCCCGGTGGCACTCACTGCCCGGAACCTGATGTCACCCTTCGGGACTTAACGCTTTCCCCGGGCTACCACAGTGATTATGCCCCTCAACCCATTCCGGAGATGGACAGTTCTGCTGTTGTTCCCCCAACTAATGAAAACACCTCGCCTCCGGAAGATACTCCCGACAACACTCCGGCCGGAGGCAATACCGGACAAGCGGAAAAGACCAGAAACTCAGGACTCACACCCATTCCTGAAAAACGTTCAGGAATGCCCCCGGAACATCTGCGGTTTGCCACAGGGTTTCCACCGCAACCGAAGATTGCCGGTCCCAAAGGAAAGCCGATGCGCACCGTGCATCCGGATAAAATCTACCGTGAAATTATATGGTTCTGCTCCGGTTACCTGCGGAAATCCGGACCAGAGGCTACGAGGACGATCATCAACTCAATATTCTGTGAATGGGCCAGCATCTTCAATGATTACTCCTCCCCCTTTTCGTGGGTGGACAGCAGGGACAGTGAACAGTGTGACTGGTTATGGAACGCCATGCAGGTCCGGTGTGTGGGAACCCCGCTGAATCCCCTTACCCCGGAGCAGAAATACTGGTTCGCCTGCGCCACGTTTGATAACTGGGAAGGCTGGAATGAGCAACAGGTACAGTTTTTACTGGAAAGTAATCCCAGACGGAACAGAGCGAAGTTTACGCAGGCCTCCTTCCAGGCCCCCAGGATTCAGCATAAAGCGATTCTTCTTGATGAGCTGAAAAGTGCCCGGGAGCAACAAAAAAGGCGTGATGAACGTGCTGATGGTTCCGTCCCGCTGAAACTGTCCGGAAAAATCCACAAACAGCTTGAAAGTATTGCCCGAAGTCGTGGTGTCCTCCCAAAAAAACTGCTGAATGAAATGATTGAGCAGGCGTACCAGGACTTTGTGGCAAATGAGCAACACAAGACACTGAGTTAAGGACCGCAGGGCCTCCGGTTACCGATTCTGCAGCATACACAACGAATGTGTCCGGCTCTTACCTGTGGGGGCCGCACTAAAGTTACGCATTGAGTATGAGTGGGTAATCCCGGATGAGAATATCCCGGTTTTTACACTATTCACTGAAGGTGCGACATATCATTCAGTCTCTCTGAATTCTTCATTTCAGTGGCCCCGGCTACAGTCGTTTAATCTCCTCCACGAACCGGGGCCGCAACTTGTTGTGTCAATACCAAATTGTTGGTCATTACTGTCTTGTGTCACTGGCGCTGACAAGTGAACTGAAATCCGCACCTTAATATTCTGACTGGCTGCGTACATTCATGGCATGAAGCGGCCGGAGCGGCTGAACTGAAGGTCCGTTGTGAGCGAACAGCGGACATTCACTACACATGGTTCAAACATGAACCGGAGCTTTATTGTCTAGCTGTCAGTGTACTGCGATTTACCCGCTCGGCTGTCCAGAAAATCGGTCTGAAATCCAGTCATTAAAGGGCCTTAGCCTGACATTAAGCAACTTGGTAGGCGGATAGATAATAGAAATAGGAATGCGCAGGTCTGTCATGTTGCCTAGAACGGTGACAAGCTGTCCGGTGCGAAATCATTCCGGCAGCGACAGGCTCATGTGTCAGCCCGACGCCCAGACCGTCAACGAGCATGTGGATCTGCGAGGCGTTATCGTTCGCAGCGATGTTAAAACGAACAATCTGCTCATCTTCTAGAAGCACAAGTGCTTTAATGACATTAAGGCGGTCTATATGTTGCATTACAGACTTCCTATTGATCTTTACCTGAGGCTGAAGCAACCACGTTAATCCGACTATTTTTCGATTGCACCATCCACTATCACCATCGATCTTCCCTGAGCACAACGTTCAACTCTCCCGCGTACGCCGTATACCTGCGCAAGGCTCTCTGCATGGATCACCGTTTGCGGGTCGCCGCTGTCGATAAGTTTCCCCTCTTTCAGCATGATGACCTGGGCGGCATGCCGCAGTGCGATATTGATATCGTGTAAGACGACCAGCGTAACCATATTGCGTCTTCGCGTTTCGCGCGATACAACATCCATCACATGGAACTGATAATTGAGATCCAGCGCGCTCAGTGGTTCATCCAGCAATAATAATGCGGGGCGGCGAATAAGCGACTGTGCAAGCCCCACCAGCTGCTTCTGACCGCCGGACAGGCTATCGAGGTAGTTCATTGCCAGATGTGCGATGCCTAGCTCTTCGAGCAGCGCTATAGCCTGCGCCTGATTTTGCCCGGCGCCGGAGGCGCGCTGGGCGACAACCACCGACTCCAGCACCTGTAAATGCACGCCCTGCGGCAGGGACTGCGGCAGGAACACAACTTTTTCAGCCCGACGAGCAAACGGCAGCGTAGAAATCGACAGATGCTCAATAATCCGCCGTTTGCCGTAACCGGCGCACAGCGCATTAATCGTAAGCCCGCTCATGACATACTCCCTCGATGACGCATTACAATGCTCAGAAAGAACGGAACGCCTACCAGCGAGGTAACAATTCCTACCGGTAAAATGACACCGGGAATGATGTTCTTCGACGCTACCGAGGCCAGCGATAGCACCAGCCCACCGATAAGGATGCTTCCGGGCAAATAAAAGCGATGATCTTCTCCCAGCAACAGGCGAGAAATATGCGGTGCAACCAGGCCAATAAAGCCAATTGGCCCCACAAACGCAACCGAAAGGGCCGCCAGCAGGCTGATGCGCAGCAGGGAACCCAGGCGCAAACGGCGAACATCAATGCCAAAACTCATCGCCCGCTCTTCGCCGAGGCGTAGCGCGGTAAGCTGCCAGGCACGACGCAGCGACCAGGGTAAAACAATCGCCATCGCCGCCGCCAGCACCGCCAGTTTCTCCCATGATGCGCGAGCCAGGCTGCCCATCGTCCAGAACACCAGGCCCTGCAAAGTATCTTCATCGGCGACAAACTGCATAATGGACACCAGCGCATTGAAGGTAAACACCAGCGCAATCCCAAACAGCACAACGCCCGACGTCGGCACGCGCGTCCAGCGGGTCAGACTATCGAGCAGCAGGGCGGACAGGAGCGCAAAAAGAAAAGCGTTTGCCGGTATAAACCCGCTTTCGGGAACGCCGGGAATACCGATGCCCAGAACAATCGCCAGCGCTGCGCCAAAGGCCGCCGCCGACGAAACGCCAAGCGTAAACGGGCTGGCGAGGGAGTTATTCAGAATAGTTTGCATCTCTGCCCCGGCCAAACCCAGCGCCATTCCTACCAGGAGCGCCATCAGCGCATAGGGCAAACGGATGTCCCAAACGATAACCCGCATGCCGTTAGTCGCCCCGGACGGATGCATCAAAGTCTTTATCAGCGAATGTAAAGGGAGCCCTGAGGGGCCGAGGGTGAAATCGAGCAGCAGCGAAGCAATGATAGCGATAAAAATAACCGCCAGTATTACCAGACGCTGGCGAAAAAGCTGGCGATAGCGGTTCTCGACCGACAGCGTACTTTCCAATACAGTCATGGTTTTTCACAGCCTCCGTTAGCGCGGCGGATTGAGCACATCGCTCATCTGCGCATCGCTTAACGTCAGGCCAAAGAACTGCCGATAAAACTCACGCGTCTCTTTGCGTATATCCACATCAGCAAATCGCGCAGGATAAAGCGTTTTCGCCAGCCACAAAAATTGCAGCGCCTCTTCGCTGGTTTCACGGCACCACCAGAACATTCCTTTCGGATTAACGTAAACGCGATGATGAATGACCGCGTCCACGCTTGCCCACTGCGGAGAACTCAGAATGGCATCCGCGTCGCGCTTGTTCATCGCGATGATAACCGCCGGATTGGCAGTGACAATTTTCTCCAGCGCGACTTCACCCGAACGGTTTTGTTGATGCTCGCCAAACCAATTTTCAGCGATATTTTTGCCGCCGGCCAGGTCAATCCAGTCCTGGTTTAGCGAGGGTCTACCGGTGGTGGTCAGCGGATTGCCCATACTGTGATAGAGCGACACGCGCTGTGACGCAGGAAGATCTTTCAGGCGCCCGGTGACCAGGGCCACGTTGCGATCGAAGTAGCGTTGATAGGCGAGCGCTTTTTGCTGCGCATCGGGCCCCAGCACCGCTGCCGTTTGCTGTACGCGCTGCGTTAACGCCCGCAGTGAATTCGCCTCAAACGCCAGCACCTGCACCCCAGCCTGTTTCAGCAACGCCTGTTGAGGCACTACCATATTCTGCGGTACAAAAAGCATATCGACCCCCAGCGCGATAATCTGTTCGGGATTGATTTCATGCCCGCTGTTTACGCTAACTGCTGCGACTTTCTCTATGCGCGGCAGGCTCTGGCGAAACAGGGGGATCCTTTTTGCAATCATCGAGGTTCCGACAATGTTATCGCCGTACCCCAGCATGGCAATAATGGTATTTTGCGCCGGCCACGGTGACGCGATACGCACCTCCTTGTGCGTATTTTCTGCGTGCAGGCTGGCCGCCAGCAGCAGCGCCAGCAGCGGAAATAAACGGGAGAGTTTCATCATTTATCCATCAGAAATCGAAGGTGACGGATGCACGCACTTCGCGGCCGCCGCCGATAAACGCACTTGGGGAACCGTTATCGCCATCGGTACCCGATGGGAAGATAGAAGCCCAGTAATGTTTATCAAACACGTTGTTTACCACCACGCGGAAAGTGGTTGGGACGTTGCTCACTTTCGTGGTGTAACGCGTTCCCAAATCCCATGTGGTATAGCTGCTGGCGTAAGAGGTGTTGGTATCGTTCGCCGCGCGTTTGCCCGTATAATGGACGTTAGCGCTGTAAACCCATTCCGGTATGGACGGCAAACTGTATTCCGCCAACAGATTGGCCTGCACTTTCGGCACGCCGACAACCTGTTTATTGCTGGTTGAGGCATTCGCCGTATCTTTCAGTTTCGGGTCGAGGAAGGTCACGCCGCTGTAAATATTCAGCCCCTGCCACACATTCCCGGCAGCGGTTAACTCAAGGCCGTTGTTAACCTGGTTACCCTGCTCTTTATACACGTTATCCGTATCAAGATAGGCAAACGGACGTTCCAGTCGGAACAGCGCGGCGCCTAGATTCATCTCGCCGATGTCCGATTTTAGCCCCACTTCATACTGCTTGCTGCGATACGGGTTTAGCGTTTGACCGGCATTTTTTACGCTCTCATCCGTCGGTGCGGTACCGCCCTGCTCCAGCGAATCGGCATAGCTAACGTAGGCCATTGTGTTAGGGGTAATTTTATACATCAGCGCGGCGTTCGGACTTAAACCATTTTCATCAACCTGGTTCGTTTGATTACCGTGCTTATCGTAGTTTTTAGTCTGCAGCCAGCTCTGGCTGAGATAGAACATTGCCGACCACTGCGGCGTAAATGTCACCGTATCGCCGAGCGTAACGCTCTGCTGAGTATTTACGCTGGAGCGGTATCGCGGCCCGCCGGTGCGGATTTTGCCATCGCCCTGCTCATCTATCGCATCCGGGTGATACATATTTGTTGTACCCCAGCTATAGCTGGAACCTGTTCCTTTGGCACTATAAAGCGACCAGACATATCCCGTGGTAGAAAGTGACAGATCGTGGCCGATAGAGCCGGTATCAATATGACCATTCAGCCCGGCGGTGTTGCTCAGGACGCGAAAACGTCCGGCAGCGGTGGAATCCTTCATCGAACGAGAGATATCGCCCTGATTGTTGAGTATTTTACTGGAAACACTACGCATCGCGCGGTCAGCCTGCTGCCAGCCCACGCCAGCGTTCATGGACCAGTCGTCGTTAAAGTAGTGGATCAGGCGAGTGCTGATGGTATCGGTAGTGAGGTCGTTGCCCGCAGTGCTGAGCGCCAGATTTTTGTCCTTCGGATTCGGCGCAGACGGCAGTTTGACGTTCGGCCCATAGTTAAAGCTACCGACATAGCCTTTCTGGATAAATTCGTAATGGCTGGCGTCGAGCTGTAGCTGAGTGCCCGGCTGAATATTCCAGTCGAGCGCAACGGAAACGAGTTTGCGACGCAGCGTGCTGTCATCCACATTGCCTTCCCCTTCCTGATCAAGCAGGTTCACGCGATAGCCAAACCGTTTGTTTTCATCAAAATGGCCACCCAGATCGGCATGGCCGGTAAACGCACTGCGGCTTTGATAGCCCAGCGTCACTTTACGCAGCGTCTCTTCGGTTGGGCGCTTCGCCACGAAATTAAACTGCCCTGCTGGGCTCGCCGGGCCGTACAGCGCGCCGGTCAAACTGTTAAGCACATCCATGCGCTCAAGCATTTCCACCGGAAACGCGGTTGTTGAAACGATATTCAGCCCGTCCAGACGGCTGTTGGCCACCACGCAGCCCTGCATCCCCCGACTTTGCGGACGCCCGACATCCATTCCACCGCGCGCCTGCATTTGCGTACTGGGAGAGTATTTCAGCATCTCGCTGACGCTTTGCGCCTGCTGATTTTCAATCATCTCTTTAGTTACAGTGGTGCTGGAATATGGTGTTTCGATCCAGGATTTCGTTCCCAGCGGGCCGACATCTATATCGTTCGTTTTGAAACCGGCACCGGCGGCAGAATCGGTGGTGTCGGCGGCGGTGTTGCCCGTGACAATCATTTCATCTTCAGAAGTAGACGAGGCATGAGCATGAAGCGGTATGAAAGACGCTAATGCTGGCAAAAGCGCAGCGAAAGTTATTTGAGTTTTCATGAATCACTGATCGTTATGTAAATATTTATATTACGATCGGTGCATAGGCAAAATTATGATCCAGATCACACGTGAATGTAAGTTATTTACAAATTACGCTAACCTTCTGTCTCCGCTCTTTGCAGCATAAAAGTATGGCGGCGCGTTGTTGAAAGCAGGAGCGGCCGGGTTGTCAGAAAGCTGGTTTGGACGCAAGTAATATATAACAACTCTGATTACCGCATACTGTCAGGACAGTATCTACTTGAGCGTCCGCCTTTGGCACAAAGCGGACTGTCAGATTAGATTCAGACCTGTACTCATTAGCTGATACAAATCAGCCACATATACCTGCATTCAAAATAATTTCAGAAAGATATTATCTCCGTGAATCCCCCGCCACCTTTCCGGTGCACGGGGTTTTGTCTTTTTTCACTGGGAATACATGTATGAATCCGTCTGATGCCATTGAGGCAATTGAAAAACCGCTCTCCTCCCTGCCTTACTCACTTTCCCGTCACATCCTGGAACATCTGCGCAAACTCACCAGTCACGAACCCGTGATTGGCATTATGGGTAAAAGCGGGGCCGGTAAATCCTCACTCTGTAATGCACTGTTTCAGGGGGAGGTCACCCCGGTCAGTGCACTCATGACAGTGCTTCCCGGACATGCCGCCATCCATCTGATGACACGCCTGCAGGACGAACTGCGCACGGAGTCTGTCCGCACTCAGACCCGTGAACAGTTTACCGGTGCGGTGGACCGGATATTTGACACGGCGGAGAGTGTCTGCATTGCCTCTGTTGCACGCACGGTTCTGCGCGCCGTCCGTGACTCGGTGGTCTCTGTTGCCCGCGCGGTATGGAACTGGATTTTCTTCTGAACCCGGTGGTGATGTACCAGGCTGTTGTTACAGATTTTTAACTCCATGAAAACACTATGCAAACGCAGCCATACCCGGGGTGTCCCCTTGCGTTGTGTTCCTCAAGTTAATAGAATACATCGATCGTTACTATCATATCGATCGTTATAAACGATCGTTTGTAGTAAATGACCTCCTCCGTGGTTGTCATGAAAATGCGTCTCAGGAAGGTTAAATAATGCACGAAAAGAACATCGCCCTGCTTTGTGATGAAGCCGACCGACTTTTGCAACTGAACATTAATCTGCTCCGGCAAATGGTTGAGGAGCCAGATGTGTTATCTGACAGTAAGAACGAAAACAGACTGCTTTTTGATAAACAGAAAGCACTGAAAAGAATTGAGGAGCTGGAGGGCGAACAAATCAAAACCGCCCGCAGGGAGATGGTGCTGGCTGTTGTCGGCACGATGAAAGCAGGCAAATCAACCACCATCAACGCCATTGTGGGGCAGGAAATTCTGCCTAACCGTAACCGCCCCATGACCTCTGTACCGACGCTCATCCGCCACGTTCCCGGAAAAACTGAGCCGGTTCTCCATCTGGAACATATTCAGCCTGTCCGCAATTTATTAATCACACTGCAGGAAAAACTCGCCACCCCGGCAGGACAGCAGGTCGCACAGACCCTGCAGCAAACCGGGGATACCCGCGAACTGCTGGATATTCTGACGGATGATGGCTGGCTCAAAAATGAATACCACGGGGAGGAGGAAATCTTTACCGGACTGGCATCGTTAAACGATCTGGTTCGTCTTGCTGCGGCAATGGGGACTGAATTTCCTTTTGATGAATACGCAGAAGTGCAGAAACTGCCGGTGATCGACGTGGAATTCAGCCATCTGGTGGGGATGGATGCATGCCAGGGAACACTCACACTGCTGGATACCCCCGGCCCTAATGAGGCCGGACAACCGCAGATGGAAGTGATGATGCGGGATCAACTGCAGAAAGCCTCTGCGGTTCTGGCTGTGATGGATTACACCCAGATGAACTCAAAAGCGGATGAAGACGTCCGTAAAGAGCTTAATGCCATTGCTGACGTATCAGCCGGCCGCCTGTTTGTACTGGTCAATAAATTTGATGAGAAAGACCGCAATGGCGATGGGGCAGATGCCGTACGCCAGAAAGTTCCGGCAATGCTGAACAGCGATGTGCTGCCCGCCTCCCGCGTTTATCCCGGATCCTCACGCCAGGCATACCTGGCTAACCGTGCGCTTCATGAGTTACGGAAAAACGGAACCCTTCCTGTTGATGAAGCCTGGGTCGATGATTTTGTCAGGGAAGCCTTCGGTCGCATGAAAAAAGATTACGTCTGTAAAGACAGCGAACTGGCAACTGAAGGGGCGACAGACCTGTGGGAATGCTCACTTATCGATCAACTGATAACGGAAGTCATACTGAGTTCACACTCCAGAGCTGCGGCACTGGCGGTTGATTCTGCCGCCGCAAAACTGATGCAGAATGCAGAAAATATCAGTGAATACCTGTCGTTACGCCATCAGGGGCTGATGCAAAGTATTCAGTCACTGCAGGCGCATATCACCAGCCTGCTTGAGGATATCCGGGAAATAGCAGACTGTCAGGAGCAGGTGACCGCTGATGTCAGAATGGCCATGGAGGAGATCGATGCCAGAACCCGGGAATTACTGACGGGGGTCTGCACCTCACTGGAAGAGGAGCTGAATGACTATTTCAGAAGCGGTAAACGCAAAGAACAGCAAATGCTGGAGGAAGAAAATTCAGCGCAGCCCCGGGAGAGAAACGCATTCGCTTTCTTTCACGATATTTTCGGAACCGGAAATCAGCATGACAGGATGCGGGACTTTGATCCCGACAGCCCCGAAATAAAATTCAGTGATCGCAGGGAAGCCCTTGAACTGATGACGCAAATCGAATCGACCGTGACCAGCCTGCACCGTGAGGCTGAAGCACAGTTCCGGCCTGAGCTGGAGAAAATCGTCAGCGGGATTGAAACAGGTTTTCGTGGCACGGCCCTGTACGCCACAGAAAACATTGCCGGTCGCATCAATACCCGCCTGGAGGATGAGGGCTTTACCGTAAAAATCAGTTTTCCGGCAGTCAGTCAGTTACAAACCCGGCTCGCGGTAAAAACAAATCTGAGTGCGCTTATGGAGGAAAGAACGGAGACCGTCACCCGTCGCCGTCGGCAGAGTGGTTTATGGGGAAAGATTTGTGGAGCGTTTGGCACCAGTGACTGGGGCTGGGAAACCTATAAAGAGGATGTGAGCCGCAGTGTTATCAATATCAACACCGTCAGGAAGGAAGTTATGTCACTGACCCGGGCATATTTCGGGGAGCTGCAGGCATCCATTGAGCAGGATATTAACCAGCCCGTCCGCCAGGAAATCGATGCCTTTTTCTGCGCATTCAGGGAGAAAGTTGAACAACTGCGTAACACGCTGATTCAGAGCTCTGAAGATCATAAACGCGATCAGCAGGCACAGGAACGGCTTACCAGGCGACTTCAGGCATTAAATGAAAGGGTTCCTGAGCTCATTACTGACAGTAAGGCGCTGAGGGAAGAGCTGGAGACAATGCTGTGACTTCACCATTTATTCAACAAATTGCTGATAACCGGGTATGTCAGGTACTCACCTGTCTTCCTGAAAAATTTGTGGTTGATTTCGCAAACGGAATCGATGTTGCACAGGAGCATATCCGCACGGCCGGAGAGCGCACGTTCTTCCGGCGTTTAAAAGAGGGACTGACCGGCGAAGGCGCTGCACGGCAGAATGCCATCAATGCTTCGGTTGCACAGGGCCTTGAGGCGTCCCTGCGCTGGCTGACGGAGCTGACAACGTCACTTGCCACCACAAACTACGCGATTACCCGGGTAAACGACAGGGTCAGTTCACTGGTCAGTGATACTGCCAGGCTGGCGCATTATTCCGCAGATACACGGGAGCAGTTACTCATCCTGGCCGATCAGGTTCACCATAAACTGAATCATCTTGAAGAAAAACTCCACCGTGTTGACCAGGTTCAGCGGGCGCAGTTACATCTTGAGCAGATATTCTCATGGTGGAGCGCCGGGCGATATGCGTCATTTTCCCCTGCCGGACGTTGTTATGTGGCGCTTGAAGAGCTTCGCTGGGGCGCGTTTGGTGATGTGATACGTCAGGGCGAAACAGGCCAGGTTAACCAGCTACTGGATATTCTCAGACATAAAGCATTAACGCAGATGGCACAGGAGAGTGGCGGTAGTGCAACCGTGCGTCTGAACACTCTGGACTGGCTTGGTGGTCAGGGCCGGGAGCAGGCAGATAACGAGTGGCATGACGCGATTAACTGGCTGGGAGACTGGTGCAGTGAAGAGCAGCATCCGGTGATCTGGTCAACCACGCAGGCTGCAGAACACTTACCGGTTCGCATGCCTCGCCTCTGCTCTGCAGAACGCCTCTCTGAAAGTATGGTCGATGAAATATTTCAGAAGGGGGCTGCATGAGTACAGAAATGAAAACGGGGCTGGTGCTGTCCGGTGGCGGGGCGGTGGGCGCTTATCAGGCGGGAGTGGTTAAGGCACTGGCAGAGTGTGGTACACAGATCAGCATGGTTTCAGGGGCCAGCATTGGCGCATTCAATGGTGCCATTATCGCGGCCTCTCCCGATCTGTCAGAAGCTGCCGTACGCCTGGAGGCGCTCTGGGATCATCTGGGGAATAATCAGGTGCTGTCGGTAAACCGATTGGTTTACTTTTCATTGCTGAAAAAATTGTTCCAGGCAATGAACCTCTGCCAGATCCCCGGACGTGCAGGAGCACTGCTTACGACGCTTCTTCGCCATATATCGATACTCAACGGGTTTGACAATCTGATGGCTCAGCCGTTGTTGTCAGATGAGCCCCTGACAGCGCTGTTGGATCATTATCTTGATACTGATGCTCTGGCAGACGGGCTACCGCTGTATGTGTCGCTGTACCCCACAGAAGGGGGCATGCAGGATATTATTGACTGCATTCGTGCTGAACTGGGTGCCGGAACCACGAAAAACGCCGTTTTTCAGCATATCCAGAGCCTGCCCCGCGGACAGCAGAAAGAGGCTCTGCTTGCGTCAGCCGCGCTGCCCCTGCTGTTCCGTCCCCGTGAGGTTCAGGGGACAATGTTCGGTGATGGTGGTATGGGAGGATGGCGAAATATGCAGGGAAATACCCCTGTGACGCCTCTGGTCGATGCCGGATGCAATATGGTGATTGTGACGCATCTGAGTGACGGTTCTTTATGGGATCGCCAGGCTTTTCCGGACACCACAATCCTTGAGATCCGTCCCCGGAAAAGGCTGAAATATGCAGGTGATGGTGACAACAGCGGCGGTCTGCTCAGTTTCACGTTGGCACATACCGACGCCTGGCGTCAGCAGGGCTATGAAGACACGATGCTGACGATGGAGCATATCCGGAAACCGCTGGCAGCACGTCAGGTACTGTCCCGGTCAGAAACGGTGTTGCAGAAAAGTCTGGAGATAACGGAAGAGGCAGATTTGGCACTGAGAAACGCGATGGCCCGGATTAAATAAAGACGCCCCAAAGAAACGCCACCGCCTGTGGTGGTGTTTTTCCTGGCTGGTGTTATTGAAAATATTTTCAGATATATATTACCTGAGAGAAAGTTTTACCCCTCACCTGTCAATTCACTCACTGGAAATTTAATTATGCAATTACCTGTAAAGTTATTAATGAGCCTTATATCTCTGGTCAGCGTTATTGCACGTGCCGGGAAATATAAAAATTACATCCGGGATGAAATAAAATACTGGCGATATACATCATACAAGGGGGGGGAATTTCCGGAAGGTTTCACTGATGAGAAATTTTCCAGCGCCATTTACAACGGAAGAATATTTACAATGAAACGTTTACATACCCTGATGTTATTTCTGGCGGTTCTGTTTACTGGCTTTAACGTGGAAGCAGCGAGCGTGAAACAAGCGCTCAGCTGCGACCCAAACGCCCGGGCTGAACAACCTGGAGCGTGTCCAACAACGTACGAGTTGTACGAAGGTGACGCTGCCTACAAAGCTGCGCTTGACAAAGCATTAAAACCGGTCGGACTGAGCGGCATGTTCGGTAAAGGCGGGTATATGGATGGCCCTGGCGGAAACGTAACGCCAGTAACCATTAACGGTACAGTCTGGCTCCAGGGCGACGGTTGCAAAGCCAATACCTGCGGCTGGGACTTTATCGTAACACTCTATAACCCAAAAACCCATGAAGTCGTTGGCTACCGCTACTTTGGTTTAGATGACCCGGCCTACCTGGTTTGGTTCGGCGAAATTGGCGTGCATGAATTCGCGTATCTGGTGAAAAACTACGTAGCTGCGGTTAACTAATTTAAGGAGTCTGTCATGAAAACTTTTATCAAAACTTTACTCGTTGCTGTAACTATTCTGTTCTCTGTCTTCGCTACGGCGAAACAAGTAAAACTGCCAAACAACATCAAATACGTTAATACTACAGAGGCGTTTTCCTGTACTGAGATTGACGGTATGAATTGCCAGACGAAGAATCCGTTTAACTATAAAGATAACAGCTATGTTTTCGTGCTTGAACGTGGTGGTGCCTGGTGTTACGACTACACTGTCTCGGTACTTAACCTGAAAACCGGGAAAGCACAGATGCTCGAATACAAAGACAACCAGCTGTGCTCAGGTAGCAACAAACCGTTCTTCGAAATCAAAAATGGCGTACCGACGGTAGGAGTCATCGACACATCCGGAAAACCTGTCGTTGTGGCTCTGGACAAACTTAAAACCTGAGGAGTAAACCATGCGTTTCTCTGCACATTATTAATATCAAAGGTAAATACAGCCCCAGCCATTGTTGCCGGAAAGCCGCTTAATGCGTGGCTCGCCAGTGAAAGGCTTCTCAGACAATAAACCTCATTCATTTCACCCGTCAGGCCGCGTCTTCTCCGGGAGACGTGGCTTTTTTCATTTATTACACCAGTAAATCTTAACCACCGATAAGGAGCAAAGTATGCGATTAGCAAGTCGTTTTGGTTATGCTGCAAACCAGATACGTCGTGACCGTCCACTGACACATGAAGAGCTGATGCACCATGTGCCGGGGATTTTCGGGGAAGAGAAACACACGTCCCGAAGCCAGAACTATACGTACATCCCCACCATCACCGTACTGGAAAATCTGCAGCGGGAAGGCTTTCAGCCGTTCTTCGCCTGCCAGACCCGTGTGCGCGACCAGAGCCGCCGGGAATATACCAAACATATGCTGCGTCTGCGGCGGGCCGGACAGATAACCGGTCAGCATGTGCCTGAAATTATTCTGCTCAACTCCCATGACGGTTCATCCAGCTACCAGATGTTACCCGGATATTTTCGTGCCATTTGTACCAATGGCCTGGTCTGCGGTCAGTCGCTGGGAGAAGTCCGGGTGCCACACCGGGGAAACGTGGTGGACAGGGTCATAGAAGGTGCTTACGAAGTGGTGGGCGTGTTTGACCTGATTGAGGAAAAGCGTGATGCCATGCAGTCGCTGGTCCTGCCGCCACCGGCACGCCAGGCGCTGGCACAGGCGGCGCTGACTTACCGTTATGGTGATGAACATCAGCCCGTCACCACTACCGACATTCTGACGCCACGACGCCGGGAGGATTACGGTAAGGACCTGTGGAGTGCTTATCAGACCATCCAGGAGAATATGCTGAAAGGCGGGATTTCCGGTCGCAGTGCCAGAGGAAAACGTATCCATACCCGGGCCATTCACAGCATCGATACCGACATTAAGCTCAACCGGGCGTTGTGGGTGATGGCAGAAACGCTGCTGGAGAGCCTGCGCTGATACCGTTTCCCTGAAAGCGCAGTCCTGTTCACGGCTGTCCCTTCCCCCAGACATTCCACCATTCATTTACTTTTTATAAGGAATAATCTCATGACAACCTCTTCGCATAATTCCACCACACCTTCTGTTTCCGTGGCCGCTGCATCAGGGAATAACCAGTCTCAGTTGGTTGCCACTCCCGTCCCTGATGAACAGCGCATCAGCTTCTGGCCGCAGCATTTTGGCCTCATTCCACAGTGGGTGACCCTGGAGCCCCGTGTCTTCGGCTGGATGGACCGTCTGTGTGAAGACTACTGCGGTGGTATCTGGAATCTGTACACCCTGAACAACGGTGGCGCATTTATGGCACCCGAACCGGATGACGATGATGACGAAACATGGGTACTGTTCAATGCCATGAACGGTAACCGCGCTGAAATGAGCCCGGAAGCCGCCGGCATTGCTGCCTGTCTGATGACGTACAGTCATCACGCCTGCCGTACGGAGTGTTATGCCATGACGGTTCATTATTACCGTCTGCGGGATTACGCCCTGCAACATCCGGAATACGACGCCATTATGCGCATCATTGACTGAAAGGGGGCAGGAACAATGCAACAGATTTCCTTTCTGCCCGGAGAGATGACGCCCGGCGAGCGCAGTCTCATTCTGCGGGCCCTGAAAACCCTGGACCGTCATCTTCATGAACCCGGTGTGGCCTTCACCTCCACCCGTGCGGCACGGGAATGGCTGATTCTGAACATGGCGGGACTG
>OFCG01000399.1_pt1 | contig 17009 bp, 10 predicted proteins | sample 1520781 | NCBI WGS metagenome assembly OFCG01 (sample SAMEA2699038, study PRJEB24076) | metagenome | reverse complement strand
TTCACGTTCGTGGACCGTTCGGTTCACGTACATGAACCCAATAGATCACGTACGTGGACTGATGGACCCATGTACGTGAAATGACTTCTTCTTACTGACAGAATACATTAATCTAACCTACATAATAGCCTAATGAACGGTTCTCCTACTATTAATCCCAGGTGATTATCTTCCCCTTGTACGGATAAATGTTTGTGTATACTATAATAAAAGACAGGAGTTGCCTTAAGCAAACTTAAAGCAACTCCTGTTTTAACTATTTAAAAGTATTACTGATTAGAGTTCCAGTTCTTTCCGGTCATTGCGGATAAATTCCAGTAACCGTTCCACCGCCTCTTCTTCGGGTATGTTTTTCTCTACACAAACTTTACCTTTATAAAGGCTGATTTTTCCGCGTCCGGCACCTACATAGCCGTAGTCAGCATCCGCCATCTCACCGGGGCCGTTGACGATACATCCCATGATGCCGATCTTCAAGCCTTTCAGATGTGAGGTAGCCGCCTTGATACGCGCAATTGTCTTTTCCAGATCATAAAGCGTACGACCGCAGCCCGGACAAGAAATATATTCCGTTTTAGAAGTACGGGTGCGTCCTGCCTGCAAGATTCCGAAGGCAGTAGCATCTACTACCGCATGACTCAGACTTCCTTGATTGAACAGGAAAATCCCGTCACATAAACCGTCAAAAATCAATGCTCCCATATCGGCGGCGGACTTGATCTGTAAATCTTCCGCCTCGTCCTCCGCATAATGCTGGAAGAAAACAACCGGATTCTCCAGACCTTCCGTCATGAGTTGATGCACCAATGCACGGTGCTCGCCCAAGCGGTTCGGATGATTGCTCTGAGAAATGACCACAACTTCGGGATGCACCTTAAGACAGGCAATCACCTCATCCGTTTGCGCCATGTAAGGCATAAACAGGAATTTCAGTTCTGCACTACACTCGCCCATCAACGGCAACTGCGCATGATTGAAAGCAGGCCATGTTCCACCCTCCCCTTTCCATACATCGGCATCAAGGATATATTCCACTCCTTCTTCCCGCTGTTCGGGCAACGTTCTTCCGGCATAGATATAATCCGGAGTAAACTGCGGATTGACTTCCGTCTTCCCATCCATGCGGTCGGCAATAACGACAGGGAGATGTTCGCCGCCGATATTGCGCACTGCCCGCGTCTTGCGGCGCGAAGGAGAAAGATAATTAAATTCCGGTGCCTCCATGCCCGGGATATACGGATGATCCTGCCTCAACAGAACATAATCCACCAGCTTGCGCGCTACGGGAATTTCCGCTTCGGGAGCCTCACTAAGCGACACACGAATCGTATCTCCCAATCCGTCACAAAGCAGCGCACCGATGCCCAAGGCAGATTTTATACGTCCGTCTTCTCCGTCTCCGGCCTCCGTCACTCCAAGATGCAGGGGAAATGACATTCCCTCCTGCTCCATCACAGCAACAAGCAAGCGGACGGTCTTCACCATCACCACCGTATTGGAAGCCTTGATCGAAATCACCACATCCGTGAAATGTTCCGCCACACAGATACGCAGGAATTCCATGCAGGATTCCACCATCCCTTCGGGAGTGTCTCCGTAGCGGGACATGATACGGTCGGACAGGGAACCGTGATTGACTCCGATGCGAATAGCCGTATGATTCTCTTTACAGATATTCAGAAACGGCACAAAGCGGTCGTGAATCTTCTGTATCTCCTGCGCATACTCCTCGTCGGTATATTCCAGTTTCTTAAAAGTACGCGCTGCATCTACATAGTTGCCCGGATTGATCCGTACCTTTTCTGCATATTGAGCTGCTACATCGGCCACCTTCGGATTAAAATGCACATCGGCCACCAACGGAACCATATATCCCTGACTTCGTAGTCCGATATTGATATTCATCAGGTTTTCCGCTTCCTTGACGCCCTGCGTGGTCAGTCGTACATACTCGCCGCCGGCATCGACGATGCGTTTGGCTTGTTTCACACAAGCTTCTGTATCCATAGTAGACGTGTTCGTCATCGACTGGATACGAATAGGATTGGGGCCGCCCAAAGGTACAGCCCCAATATTTACTTCGGATGTTTCTCTTCGAAAGTAATTGAATAAATCCATTTAATTGGTTTTATATTCGAACTTCACTTCTTTCAGTTCTTCGTTTGCCTTTACGATTTTCTTTTTCAGTCCTTCTTTGTAAGCAGCAAAAGCCTCAGCCAATGCGGCATCGCTCAATGCAAGCATCTGAATGGCAAGAATAGCCGCATTCATCGCTCCATTGATAGCAACCGTAGCCACAGGAATGCCCGGAGGCATCTGAATGATGGAGTACAGAGCGTCTACACCGTCGAGCACAGAACCTTTTACAGGTACTCCGATCACCGGAAGCGTTGTGTTGGCTGCGATGACACCCGGAAGGGCGGCAGCCATTCCGGCAGCAGCGATGATTACTTTAATGCCACGGCTACGGGCATTTTTGGCAAACTCTTCCACAGCCTCCGGCGTGCGGTGAGCAGAAAGGGCGTTCATTTCGAACGGTACATGCATATCATTCAGCAGTTGCGCAGCCTTCTCCATAACAGGAAGGTCGGACGTGCTACCCATGATGATACTTACAATTGGAGTCATTTTCATCTAATCTAAAAGTTATTACATACATTCATTTACCTACCACCTCCCCCTATGGGAGAGGCAGAAGTACTGCTTATTCAGTTTCAGCCGTTCACTACCGCCTTGTACGCTTCGGCATCGAGCAGGTCTTCCGCAGCACTGGCATCAGCAGGCTTCATCTTGATCAGCCAGCCTTCGCCGTAAGGGTCTTTGTTTACCAGCTCCGGATTTTCTTCCAAAGCTTCGTTCTGTTCGAGTATCTCGCCTGCCAACGGTAAGAAAAGATCGGAAATGGTCTTTACCACTTCAATCGTTCCGAAAGTTTCTCCGGCTTCCAACGTTTCTCCTACGGTAGGAATATCAACGAATACAATATCGCCCAGTTGTTCCTGTGCGTAATCTGTAATACCTACGTAAGCGATGTCTCCTTCTACGCGAATCCACTCGTGTTCATTCGTGTACTTCAAGTTCTGTGGAAAGTTCATAATAATTAGTTTTTAGGATTTATATTGTTTTTAAAATAAAAATACTCTGAATATAAGGTTGTACGCCGGATGGAGTATCAAAAAAGAGCAGACCAGCCCGACTACAAAACCGGAAAGGACCTCGCCCAAGGTGTGATGCCCCAGCACAATCCGCGCCGAGCCCAATATGCCTGCAATCAGAATAAACAGGCACAACCACACTACCGGATTATAGCTGAACAGCGCACTGAACGAAACCAGTCCGCCGATAATACCGCCCATCCCCGCCATGTGTTCGCTCAGTTTCCATTTCAGATTGACCAGAATGCAGATGATCGATATCACCAGGGAAACAAAAATGATTCCGGTCATATACCAGGGAATATTCAGTTTCCGCATCATCAGCAGGCAGAACACATACGAAATGATAGTCAGCAGGATAGGTACATAACGTTTCTTACGCTCACTCAGTTCCTGACGGGCAAACCCGTTGATCTTCCGGAACAGGAAAATGGTGATAGTGGGCGTCAGTATGGTGAAGCAGTAAACGATTCCCAACACAATTCCCTTATAAAGTATCGGCATGATACGGAGATAAGAAAACAGGAATAACACCAGAAACGCCAGAAACGGTATAGAAAATGGAGTAAACACGATGGAGGTGATCCGTGCCACCCGCAACATTGTTTTATCCGCTATGATATGCTCTTTTTCTTTATCCATCAGCACTAATACTTAATACTTTATAGTTAATACTTTAAACTCACTTTCTCAGTCTTGCCACCGGTATATTCAACTGCTGACGGTATTTCGCCACCGTACGGCGGGCGATAGGATAGCCTTTTTCCTTCAGGATATCCGCCAGTTCGTCATCTGTCAGCGGTTTCTTTTTGTCTTCTCCGTCAATGCATTCTTTCAGAATCTTACGTATCTCGCGTACGGACATTTCCTCTCCGTCTTCCGTCGTATAGCCATCGCTGAAGAAGAATTTAAGCGGATAGATGCCGAAGTTGGTCTGTACGTATTTGCTGTTGCTGACACGGGAAATCGTAGAGATATCCAGTCCGGTACGTTCTGCCACATCTTTGAGAATCATCGGTTTCAGCAATGACTCGTCGCCTTCGAGGAAGAAAGGACGCTGCAAGTCGATAATCGCCTGCATGGTAGTCATCAATGTGTTCTGCCGCTGCTTCACCGCATCGATAAATCCTTGTGCCGCATCCATCTTCTGTTTCAGGAACATCATGGCTTCTTTCGACTCTTTGGACTGGTTCGCCTTATTTTTGGTATGCTCCTCCACCATCTCGGTAAAGTCGCGGCTCATCCGGAGTTCGGGAACATTGCGGTTATTCAGGCTTACGTTAATCGTTCCGTCATCGTAGGTATCCACCAGAAAATCGGGAACAATCTGCTGTAGGTTTCTTCCGATCGTCTCTCCGAGCGAAGCGCCCGGACGGGGATTCAACTTGGTTATTTCGGCAATCGCCTCATTGAAAGTCTCTTCTCTGACATCCAGCTTCTTAATGATTTTCTCCCAGTGCTTCCGGGTAAACTCTTCATAACAGTCACTGATGATGCGCTCTTCCAGGTTCAATATCGGTGACGGCTTCTTCTCTTCGCTCTTCTTGCGGAGAATCTGTATCATCAGACATTCCTGAAGGTTGCGTGCTCCGATACCTGCCGGGTCAAAATCCTGCAGGATGCACAGAGCCTCTTCCAGTTCTTCTTCCGTAGATTCGATACCGGCGTAGATAGCCAGTTCGTCACAGATACTTTCCAGCGATTTGCGGAGCAGTCCGTCATCGTCCAGCGAACCGATCAGATATTCCACCAGTTCGCACTGGTGTTCGGTCAGGTTACGTTCACGGAGTTGTTCTTTCAGGATTTCATAAAAAGAGGTGGCGTCGGAGAAAGGAATATCTTCCGCCTGCTCGTCCCGCGAGCGGTTGTTTTCCTGCAATTTATAGTCGGGGATATCGTCTTCGGTGAGATAATCACTTAAAGAATCATAATCATTGGCATCGTTATCCATGCCTTCTTCCGGACTGACGCCATCGGCATATTCATCTGTAGCAGCGTCTTCTTTGCCTTCTTCAAGCGCCGGATTTTCCAATAGTTCAGCATGGATACGGTCTTCCAGCTCGACTGCGGGAAGCTCCAACAACTTCACGACCAGAATCTGCTGTGGCGATAGCGTTTGTATCTGCTGTTGCGCCTGCGATTGTATTTGACGGGAACCTTGTGCCATATTCGTTTTTGCTTTCTACTGTTTCTCGCTACAAAAGTAACTTTTTAACGAGAGATTACACAGATTAGTGGGATTATTTTTAATCCTATAACACAAAATTCTTTATCTTTGTTGCACGAACTTAAAAATTAGGACAGTATGTTTGCCAAAGAGACGTATATGCAGCGCAGAGCCCTGCTGAAAAAGAATTTAGGCTCCGGAGTTTTGTTATTTCTGGGAAATGACGAGTGCGGGCTGAATTATGAGGATAACACGTTCCGTTATCGTCAGGACTCCACTTTTCTTTATTATTTCGGTCTTTCGTGTGCCGGACTTTCGGCCATCATCGATATTGACGAAGACAAAGAAATTATTTTCGGTGACGAATTATCCATCGATGCCATCGTATGGATGGGCTCGCAGCCTACGTTACACGAAAAATGCGAACGTGTCGGCATCAGGGAAATGATGGCTTCCACCGATATCGTCGGCTATCTGCACAAATGCGTCCAGAGTGGAAAAGCAATTCATTATCTTCCTCCCTACCGCCCCGAACATAAACTGAAACTGATGGACTGGCTGGGTATACCGCCTGCACGTCAGGAAGGTTCCGTACCTTTCATCCGTGCCGTCATAGCTCAGCGCAACTACAAGTCGGCGGAAGAAATCGTAGAAATAGAAAAAGCCTGTGACGTGACTGCCGATATGCACATCACCGCCATGAAGGTGCTTCGTCCGGGAATGTACGAATATGAAGTAGTAGCGGAAATGAACCGTGTGGCAGAGTCCAACAACTGCGAACTGTCGTTTGCAACGATCGCCACCATCAACGGGCAGACGCTGCACAACCATTATCACGGAAACAAAGTGAAACCGGGCGATCTGTTCCTGATTGACGCAGGCGCGGAAGTCGAGTCGGGTTATGCAGGCGATATGTCGTCCACGATTCCTGCAGATAAGAAATTTACAACTCGCCAGCGCGAAGTTTACGAAATTCAGAATGCGATGCATCTGGAATCTGTCAAGGCGCTTCGTCCGGGCATTCCTTATATGGATGTATACGAACTGTCCGCCCGTGTCATGGTAGACGGAATGAAAACTCTAGGACTAATGAAAGGAAATACGGAAGATGCTGTCCGCGAAGGCGCGCATGCCCTGTTCTATCCGCACGGATTGGGACACATGATGGGACTGGATGTTCACGATATGGAAAATCTGGGTGAGATATGGGTAGGATACAACGGTCAGCCGAAGAGCACGCAGTTCGGACGCAAGTCGCAACGCCTCGCCATTCCACTGGAACCGGGATTCGTACATACCGTAGAACCGGGCATTTACTTCATCCCCGAACTGATTGATATGTGGAAAGCAGAAAAGAAGTTCACCGATTTTATCAATTACGACAAAGTGGAAACTTACAAAGACTTCGGCGGTATCCGTAACGAAGAAGATTATCTCATCACGGAGACAGGTGCCCGCCGACTCGGCAAGAAAATTCCGCTGACACCCGAAGAAGTGGAAGCTTTAAGATAACCCCTGCTTTAAAGGATAAGGCACCGGAATTCACATAAAACGATAAATGCCTGTACTACAACAAGTATAGGCATTTATTATTTCAAGGGGACGGTCATATTTTTAAGTATTAGTGTCAAAATTCTTATGTCTATCCAAGACAATAAGCACTATATTTGCAAGTATCCCCCATCATAACAAACTATTAATACTTTAAACTAATGGCACGAACTACTTTGTTACTTTTATCTATTCTTTTTCTGCTGCCCACGAATGCAGCAATCAAAAAACTACAGGTTGAATATCTGACCAATCCTATCGGGCTGGACATAACCGCTCCCCGATTCAGCTGGCAACTAGCGTCAGCGGAAAGAGGAGTCAGACAAACAGCCTATCAAATCACGGTAGCGACCGATGCAGCCTGTCTAAATCCGGTCTGGACTTCCGGAAAGGTGGCATCTGACGAATCATTACACATCTGTTATGCAGGACCGGCTCTCACCCCTTCCACCCGCTATTATTGGAAAGTAACCGTGTGGAACAACCAGACCGGAGAAGAGACTTCGACGGAAAAGGCTTTCTTCGAAACAGGACTACTGTCCGACGGATGGTCGGGAGCGCAATGGATCAAGGCGACTCAAATAAACAAGAATTCCAAAATCAATCCGGAAGACAAGAAACAGACAAAGGCACGAATGCTGCTGGAAATGGATGTCACACTGACTTCCGGCAACGCATCCGTTCTTTTCGGCGCACGCGATGCTTCCAACGTGTTCATGTGGTCTGTCAATACGCTGGACAATGAAAAAGAACCTTTGATCAGAAGACATATTTATGACGGAGGACGCTTGCAAAGTTCGGATACTCCGATCGGCAAATTCTTCACCAAATCCGACTTGCTGAATAAAGAACACCATCTGGCAATCGAAGCAAAAGATGGAGTGGTCAAGACTTATATTGACAAGGTACTGGTGGATACCTATACCGACACCGATTCCAAACTATCGAACGGATATATCGGCTTCCGGGCATTCAGAGGGAATAACACCAACGAAACGGCCATGTTTGACAATATCGTACTGACAGAGTACGAACAGAAAGGCGACAAGGAAGAAGCCAAAGTTGTCCTGAAAGAGGATTTCGAAAAACCTCAGTCCACCTTTGAAGAAGGAGAAATCGTAACTGTGGGAGGTAATCGTAAACTGAATATGGTTTCCGCTTCCGGCGACTATCGGGTATTGCAGGCTTCTATGAGCAGAGTACCCATGTTCCGTAAAGAATTCAAGACAAAAAAGAAGATAGCATCCGCCCGCATCTACAGTTCGGCTCTGGGCGTCTATGATTTGTTTATCAACGGACAACGGGTAGGAAACAAGATGGAAGACGGCAGCATACGCTATGACGAATTGAAGCCGGAATGGACGGATTTCAGCAAAACAGCCCACTATCAGACGTATGACATCACCGATTTGCTCCGAAAAGGAGAAAACGCAGTCGGCGCCCAGGTATCCTCCGGCTGGTGGAACAGTGATGTCTGCCACGGAGAGTATGGCAGTCACGAAGTAGGATTCATCGCAAAGATATTACTGAAATATACGGACGGCACTTCGGAAACGGTAGTAACGGACCTTTCCTGGCTGTCATCCATGGACGGTGCCATACGAATGGGAGACATCTACCACGGAGAAACCTATGACGCCCGAAAAGAAAGTGCATGGACGAAGCCCGGCTATAATACCGCCAACTGGAACAAAACGGCTGTCAATCCTCATTTCAAAGGAGAGTTAATCGCCTTTGCCGGCCCCACCGTTCAGGTACGCCCGCATCTGAGTCGTATCCCTTTGTCCACTACCGTTTACCAAGGTGAAAAAGACGGCAAGATCAATGTACTGAGTGTTACGGACAAACCGGCTCCTATCCGGTTAAAGAAAGGTGAAACGGCCGTCTACAACTTAGGTCAGAACATGGTCGGCTGGGTTCGGTTCAAAGTAAAAGGTACTTCGGGAACAGAGATGAAACTCCGTTTCGGCGAGATGCTGAACGACACGGGAGATAAATCACGCGGAGACGACGGCCCTGCCGGAAGTATATATACCGCCAACCTCAGAAGTGCAAAAGCAACATTGAAGTATATCCTGAAAGGAAGCAAGGAAGGCGAATCATTCCATCCGTCCATGACCTTCTTCGGTTTTCAGTATTGTGAGATAACGGCAAGTGAAGACATCGAGGTACTTTCCCTGATAGGGGAAGTGGTCGGTTCCGCTACCGAAGAGGGAGCTTCGTTTGTTACCAGCAGCCGGTCAATCAATCAGTTATACAGCAATGTCATGTGGGGACAAAGAGGCAACTATCTGAGCATCCCTACCGACTGCCCGCAAAGAGACGAACGTCTGGGCTGGACCGGAGACACACAAGTGTTCTGCCGTGCCGCTTCTTATAATGCGAACGTATCCGCCTTCTTCGAAAAATGGATGAGAGATATGCGTGACGGTCAGCGAAGTGACGGCGCCTATCCGGATGTAGCCCCGCACTCATGGGTAGGCTACGGACAGGCAGCCTGGGCTGATGCCGGTATCATCGTTCCCTGGACTATCTATCTGATGTACGACAACAAAAAGATATTGCAGGACAATTATGCATCTATGGAGAAATACATGGAGTTCCTGTCCCATCAAAAAGGAGACGGTTATAACTATAACGGTGCCGGAACAAATTATGGCGACTGGCTATCGTACGAAGATACCGAACGCCGCTATGTCAGCGTATGCTACTACGCATATACGGCACAATTGATGGCCAAAATTTCGGAAGCACTGAAAACGGACGACTGTGATGCCTACGCCTCCAAAGCAAAGGTTTACAGAAAGCTGGCACAGGAAATCAAGAAAGAATTCCAGACACGCTACGTCGATGCAGACGGAGACTTGAAGCAAAAGAGCCAGACGGCCTATCTGCTTGCCTTGAAACTGGATTTATTCCCGTCAGAAGAAGCACGTAAGAAAGGAGTGGAAACACTGGTCCGCAAGATTGCCGGCAACGGTAACCGTCTGAGCACAGGATTCGTGGGTACAGCCATCCTGAATCAGACATTAAGCCAGTTCGGAGAATCAAATACGGCTTACGATCTACTGCTGCAACGGAACAACCCTTCCTGGCTGTATAGCATAGACCAGGGAGCAACCACTATCTGGGAACGCTGGGATTCGTATACCAAAGAGAAAGGTTTTGGCCCCGTATCGATGAACTCGTTCAATCATTACTCCTACGGAGCAGTCTCCGAATGGATGTACCGCACAATGGGCGGTATAGATATCGACGAAACACGTCCGGGATTCAAGCACATCGTATTACAGCCGATTCCGGACAACCGTCCGGAAGTTGCCGCCGGTCAGGAACGGATTGACTGGGTAAATGCTTCGTTCCCTTCCTGTTATGGAGATATCAAGAGCAGCTGGAAAAAGGAAAATGACGGAGCGGTTTCTTACCAAGTGACGATACCTGCCAACACCACCGCCACTCTTCACTTGCTATTACCTACTCTCGACTATGTAGTAGAAGAAAGCGGAAAAGCTGCCGTGAAAGCGGAAGGAGTTTCTTCGGTTACTTTCATGAATGGAAAGGCAGTATTAGAACTACAGTCCGGTACATATCAGTTTGTGGTTAAAAAGGAAAACAAATAGACAGAATGAAAAAAATATATTTAGTGACTGCACTTGCATGTTGTGCACTGCAACCGACCCTTGCACAAAAGCAAGAAGAATGCAAGCCCATGAACCTTCATTGCGACCACCTGATCAATCCGCTGGGCATCGACAATGCCAATCCCAGATTGTCGTGGATGCTGGACGATGCCCGACAAGGAGCCCGGCAGACTGCTTATCAGATAATAGTCAGCACAGACTCACTGAAAGCAAACAACGAAAACGGGGAAATATGGAACTCGGGGAAAAAAGAATCGGATCAAATCCTTGTTACCTATCCGGAAAAGAATCTTCAACCCTTTACCAAATATTACTGGAAAGTGAATGTATGGGATAAGGACGGCAAAAAGGCTACTTCGGACATCAACAGCTTCGAGACTGGAATGATGGGAATGGAAAACTGGCAGGGCGCATGGATTGGCGACAACAGAGACATCAACTATAAGCCCGCCCCCTATTTCAGAAAAACATTCGACACTCAAAAGAAAATCAAATCCGCCAGAGCGTACATCGCCGTCGCCGGTTTATACGAATTATACATCAACGGAGAGAAAATTGGAAACCATCGGCTAGACCCGCTGTATACCCGTTTCGACAGACGGAATTTCTATGTGACTTATGATGTGACCAACCAACTTCAGAAAGGTAAAAACGCGATTGGCGTACTGCTGGGGAATGGCTGGTACAACCATCAGTCAAAAGCAGTCTGGGACTTTGACCGCGCACCGTGGCGTAACCGCCCCGCTTTTTGCATGGACCTGAGAATTACCTACGAAGACGGCACTACAGAAGTAATCCGCTCCGAAAGAGACTGGAAGACTTCTTCGGGGGCCTTGATCTTCAACAGCATCTATACAGCGGAACATTATGACGCCCGTCTGGAACAGAAAGGCTGGAATACAGCAGATTTTGACGATTCGAAATGGAAGGAAGCTGGTTACAGAGCTGTACCTTCTCAAAACGTCGTATCCCAGCAGATACAACCGATTCGTATCGTAGAAACAATACCGGCAAAAGCGCTTAAGAAAGTGAACGACACGACGTATGTATTCGACTTTGCCAGAAATATGTCCGGAGTGACCCGCATCAAGGTATCCGGAGAAGAAGGAACGGTAGTAAGGCTCAAACACGGTGAACGCATCTATGACAACGGACGGGTGAATATGTCAAACATTGACGTATACCATCGTCCGGTAGATGACAAAGACCCATTCCAGACGGATATTCTCATCCTGAGTGGAAAAGGAGAAGACGAGTTTATGGCACGGTTCAACTACAAAGGCTTCAGATACGTAGAAGTGACAAGCAGTAAGCCTGTCGCACTCGATCAAAACAGTCTGACTGCTTATTTCGTTCATAGCGACGTTCCGCAAAAAGGAGAGATAAACACGTCAAACCCACTCGTGAACCGGTTGTGGTGGGCTACCAACAACGCCTATCTGTCCAATCTGATGGGGTATCCCACCGATTGCCCCCAACGGGAGAAAAACGGATGGACGGGAGACGGACATTTTGCGATAGAAACAGCACTATATAATTATGACGGCATCACAGTCTACGAAAAATGGCTAGCCGACCACCGTGACGAACAGCAACCCAACGGAGTATTACCCGACATCATTCCGACCGGAGGATGGGGATACGGCACGGACAATGGTCTGGACTGGACGAGTACAATCGCCATTATTCCCTGGAATATTTATCTGTTCTATGGAGACAGCAAATTATTAGCCGACTGCTACGAAAACATCAAACGATATGTAGACTACGTAGACCGTACCAGCCCAAGCGGACTGACTTCATGGGGAAGAGGAGACTGGGTTCCTGTGAAATCGCATTCGTCCAAAGAACTGACCTCATCGGTATACTTCTATGTAGATACTAAAATACTGGCCAATGCCGCAAAGCTGTTCAACAAGCAGGAAGATCACAAACATTATCAGGCGCTTGCGGAAAAGATCAGGCAAGCGATCAATGACAAATATCTGAACAGGGAAACCGGCATATACGCCAGCGGCGTTCAGACGGAACTGAGCGTACCGCTGATGTGGGGTATTGTCCCCAAGGATATGAAAGCAAAAGTAGCCCGCAACCTGGCGAAGAAGGTGGAAGAAGCCGGTTTCCATCTGGATGTGGGTGTATTGGGAGCCAAAGCCATACTGAACGCCTTGAGTGAAAACGGAGAAGCCGAAACCGCTTATAAAGTAGCTGCACAAGACACCTACCCGTCATGGGGCTGCTGGATTGCCAACGGAGCCACCACCCTGCTCGAAAACTGGGATTTGAATGCTACACGTGACATTTCGGACAACCACATGATGTTCGGAGAAATCGGAGGATGGTTCTATAAAGGCTTGGGCGGTATCTTCCCCGACCCGCAGCAGCCGGGTTTTAAACATATCCTCCTGCGCCCCAACTTCCCCAGTGATTTAAAGCAGTTTGAGGCCAGACACCGTTCTCCGTACGGAGAGATTCAGTCCCAATGGGAACGTAAGAAAAAAAGTGTTGTGTACAGCGTGACGATCCCTGCCAACAGCAGCGCCACTTTATACGTGCCCGATAGTGTGAAAGGAGAACGTGTCATAGAGTTAGAAGCCGGAAAACATACATTCGAGTGGAAGTTGCTCTAAATTTACACTTAATAGAACATTTTATCGACCTCTGTTTTTCTAATCTTTCCTAATATTGCGGCGTAATTAACAAACCGATCAGATGGAAAATAGAATGAGAAAACGAATGACAGTTATATTGAACAGTAAAATGAATATGAGAAGATTTTACGTATCAGCAGCGTTGTTACTGACAACGCTGCTCGCGGTTGCCGAAAATAATCCCTACCGGAGTGACGTATTTTGGGTAACCGTACCCGATCATGCCGACTGGCTTTACAAAACTGGAGAACAGGCAAATGTAGAAGTACAGTTTTACAAATACGGCATTCCGGGAGATAGCATAGCGATTAATTTCGAAATAGGCGGAGAAATGATGCCTGCCGATACCAAAGGAACAGTCATCATGAGAAAAGGAAAGGCAACAATCCCCGTAGGCACCATGAAGAAACCGGGCTTCCGAGACTGCCGCCTGACCACCACCGTAGACGGAAAGAAATACTCCCATCACGTCAAAGTGGGTTTCTCGCCGGAAAAGCTCCGTCCGTATACCACCATGCCTGCCGACTTTCAGCAATTCTGGGAGAACGAAAAGGCGGAACTGGCCAAATTTCCGCTGACATACACCAAAGAGCACGTAAAGAAATACTCGACCGACCAAATAGACTGCTATCTTATCAAGTTGCAGGTGAACCAACGCGGACAAAGTATCTACGGCTACCTGTTCTATCCGAAGAAAGAAGGCAAATACCCTGTCGTACTATGTCCTCCGGGCGCAGGAATCAAAACAATCAAGGAACCTTTGCGACATAAGTATTACGCCGAACAAGGCTGCATCCGTTTTGAAATAGAGATTCACGGGCTGAACCCGGAAATGAGCGAAGAAGAATTCAAAGAAATCAGTGCCGCTTTCAACGGCAGAGAAAATGGCTACCTGTCCAACGGTCTGGACAGCCGCGACAACTATTACATGAAACGGGTATATCTGGCCTGTGTCCGCAGCATCGACCTACTGACCTCACTACCGGAATGGGACGGAAAGAATGTAATCGTTCAAGGCGGCAGCCAGGGAGGAGCATTAGCACTCGTCACCGCCGGACTGGATCAGCGGGTAACGGCCTGCGTAGCCAATCATCCAGCTCTAAGCGATATGGCAGGTTACAAAGCCGGTCGTGCCGGAGGTTACCCCCATTTCTTCCGAAATACCGTAGATATGGATACTCCCGAAAAGATCAGAACAATGGCTTATTATGATGTGGTGAACTTTGCCCAATTAATCAGGGCGGATACTTATATGACATGGGGATTCAATGATGACGTTTGTCCACCGACTACCAGCTACATTGTATATAATGTATTGAATTGCCCGAAAGAAGCATTGATCACTCCTATTAATGAACATTGGACCTCCAGTGACACAGAGTACGGACATCTGCTTTGGATAAAGAAACATCTGAAATAAAAGCAGTAGAAAAGGAAAAACCGCCGAAAGCAGAAATAACTGTTATCATATCATTATTCAGGCACGGCTTACAGAGTTTTTATGGTTCTGTTTTAATCGAAACCATATTAATCTGTGTAAGCCGTGCCTGAATAAATCCGCAAGAGAGTTTTAACGTCTCTCTATTCCTTTAATCTTCCCATTCCGATTTCGGAAAAGTTTTCTTCCCATACCATTTCATCCAGGCATAGGATTTTCTTTTTCTCATATAAACGGCATCACCACAATAAGTCAATGCCTCCCAGTTAAAAACCGAATGAGAACTAATTGCTTTTTCAAACCAGTAAAGCAAGTGATATGTCATGAACGGAAGCACCATCCACCACCATGAAAACCATAGTGACAAACCCAATGCTGGGATTAAAGTCAATAAAAAACACTCCCAGAATTGCCGTGCATGTATTCTTAACTCCATTTCTTCCCAAACTTCCAAATACTTGTACCGAGTAAAGAATAACCCTCCTATCAAGGTCTACATGGCAGTAATTCTTGAAAAAGACTGCTTCTTTTTCCCTAAAAAGCATTTCGCTAGTAAATTGTTATAAAATATCATATACCCTTTTTTTGCTGTGTAATAACATAAACGGAAAGAACGTACAAATGTTCATTATTTAAGTCTAATCTTACAGTTATTTCCTTTCCCTGGAATACAACAACATATTGCCACGCTTGTTTTTTGCGGCGCGAAGTTACGAACTTATATTTATACAATAACTATAAATTCCAAAATAATTCTCTTAAATAAATTTATTATCTAATATTTGAAGCTACTTCCTCCCAAAAACTCCCTGAGTAAAGACGTCGGGGGAATTTCCTTATCTTGCACCGGAACGAAATATTTAATGAATTTCAGCAACCGGTACGCCTCACAATATTCCGGACAATTGCGCGGAACACCCATCAAAATAGGTTCCGCATGCAGGCGAAGCACTGCAAATTCAAACAACAGCGCCGAATTGAACATCACATCCGCATTCTCCTGATAAGGGAATATCCATTTATCTTCGCCGGCACGCACACTAGGCCAGCGGGAGATAGTCTCGCGGGCCGAATATCCCCGATAATTAAAGTCGCGGATAATGCGGCGAAGCAAACGATTGTCTGTTGTAGGAATCCAGTTATGGTCGTCCAAAGAAATAGTGGTCAATGCCGAAACATAAATTTTGAACTTCTTTTCATCCGGGATATGCGGTGTCAGTTCCGGATTCAACGCATGAATACCTTCCAGAATGAGAATCGTATTATCCTCAATTTTCAGTTTATCACCTTTATATTCCTTCTTCCCCAGAGAGAAGTTAAAACGCGGAAGCTCCACTTCCTCACCGCGCAGCAAAGCCTGTAACTGCTGGTTAAACAATTCCAGATCGAGCGCATACAGAGACTCATAATCATAGTTACCGTTTTCATCCAGAGGTGTCTCTTCACGGTCTACGAAATAATTGTCCAAGGAGATCGGGAAGGGTTTGAGCCCGTTCGTCATCAACTGGATGGAAAGACGTTTGCTGAACGTGGTCTTTCCCGAAGAGGACGGACCGGAAATCAAAATCAGTTTCACCCGGTCACCGTTTTCCCCACGATGGAAGATCGTATCGGCAATCTGGGCTATTTTCTTTTCCTGCAATGCTTCCGCTACATTGATTAAATCCGTAGCGTGCCCTTCTTCGCAGGCGAGGTTAAAGTCGCCGGCGTTATTAAGTCCCATGATATAGCTCCAGTTGAGATACTCCTTAAATACATCCAGCATCTTCTCCTGCTTCACCACTTCCTCCAGCACATCCGGATTCTCTTTATTGGGAATGCGCAGCAAGAGGCCATCATAGTATTTCACGATGTCGAACAACTTGATATATCCGGTACTGGGGAGCAGATTACCATAATAATAATCGACCGTATCGCCCAGCGTATAATAATAGGTATATAGTGAACCGGAAGTTTCGAGCAGCCTCACCTTATCATTCATCCCGCGTTCACTGAACACCCGTACAGCCTCAGCCGTATGGCATTCGATGCGGTGATAAGAGATATTTTCTGCGATAATCTCCTGCATACGCTGTTTGATACGCGTCACATCTTCCAATGTAATAGGGCGACCGATCCGCAGATTACAAAAATAACCTTTGGATACCGGATGTTCCACAAACAGCTTCCCTTCGGGAAAAAGCTCACTGACAGCCTTGAACAAGACAAAGCAGAGTGACCGCACATACGTACGCATACCGGATGAATCGCGTACATCCAGAAACTCTATATCCTTGTTATTATATACTTTGAAATTGAGACCTTCGGAACGGTTATTCACCTTGGCACTGACTACCTGATAAGGAAAATTAAGATTAAAACCGTAATAAATATCCAAAAGTGAGCTTCCGATAGGGAATTCTTTAT
>OFCG01000395.1_pt1 | contig 17108 bp, 16 predicted proteins | sample 1520781 | NCBI WGS metagenome assembly OFCG01 (sample SAMEA2699038, study PRJEB24076) | metagenome | reverse complement strand
GGTGCATCTACCCGATGTACGACTTCACCCACTGCATCAGCGATGCGCTGGAAGGCATTACCCACTCGCTGTGTACCCTGGAGTTCCAGGACAACCGCCGCCTGTACGATTGGGTGCTGGACAACATCAGCATCCCGGTGCATCCGCGTCAGTACGAATTCTCGCGCCTGAATCTCGAATACACCGTGATGTCCAAGCGTAAGCTGAACCAGCTGGTGACTGAGAAGCACGTGGAAGGCTGGGACGACCCGCGTATGCCGACCATCTCCGGTCTGCGTCGTCGCGGCTACACCGCCGAATCCATCCGCGAGTTCTGCAAGCGCATCGGCGTGACCAAGCAGGACAACACCATCGAGATGGCGTCGCTGGAGTCCTGCATTCGTGAAGATCTGAACGAAAACGCCCCGCGCGCGATGGCGGTGATCGATCCGGTGAAACTGGTTATCGAGAACTATCCGCAGGGCGAAAGCGAAATGGTGGTGATGCCGAACCATCCGAACAAGCCGGAAATGGGCAGTCGTGAAGTGCCGTTCAGCGCCGAAATCTGGATCGATCGCGCGGACTTCCGCGAAGAAGCCAACAAACAGTACAAGCGTCTGGTGCTGGGTAAAGAAGTGCGTCTGCGCAACGCCTACGTCATCAAAGCGGAACGCGTGGAGAAAGATGCCGAAGGCAATATTACCACCATCTTCTGCACCTACGATGCCGACACCCTGAGCAAAGACCCGGCCGACGGCCGCAAGGTCAAAGGCGTGATCCATTGGGTAAGCGCGGCGCATGCGCTGCCGGTAGAGATCCGTCTCTACGATCGTCTGTTCAGCGTGCCAAACCCGGGCGCGGCGGACGATTTCCTCGCGGTAATCAACCCGGAATCGCTGGTGATCAAACAGGGGTACGCGGAGCCGAGCCTGGCGCAGGCCGAAGCCGGTAAAGCTTACCAGTTTGAGCGTGAAGGCTATTTCTGCCTCGACAGCCGCTATGCAACCGCAACCAATCTGGTGTTCAACCGCACCGTCGGGCTGCGTGATACCTGGGCGAAAGCGGGCGAATAACATTTCTTTTCTGTCAAAGCGTCGCTCCCAGCGGCGCTTTTTTTGTTTCAGAATCAGCTAATTAAACTTTTCATTTTCGCGATGCGAATTAATTCTGTTTCTGCGCGGTAATAAATAGCGCTTCTGATGTTTCCTGTCACATACAAAAAACCAATGTAATCGCTTTCAATGATTGCGTTTTTCCCTGATTTTGCAATGACTTCCATAACAAAATCATCAGAGATAAGACTGTAACAAAACGACATAAAATATGTGCGCTTTGTCATAATCTTAAGCTTTGCCTCACGAAAAACATTGATAATTCGCGTCACGAAAAATAGTCTATCTATAGTGGTTTCGCGGTCTTTTTTACCGCCCCACATTTTGCAGTTTTATTTATTTTTTAGCGATTGACCGCTGGTCTTCGCCTTTTAAAACGTCAAAGAGGATATGCACATGCGTACGTTTAGTGGCAAACGTAGTACGCTGGCGCTGGCTATTGTCGCCGTCACCGCGATGTCGGGCTGGGTTGTTGCTCCACAGGCCAGCGCAGCAGGCTTTATCGATGATTCAACCTTAACCGGCGGTATCTATTACTGGCAGCGTGAGCGTGACCGTAAAGATGTGACCGACGGCGACAAATACAAAACCAACCTTTCTCACTCCACCTGGAACGCCAACCTGGACTTCCAGTCCGGCTATGCCGCCGATATGTTTGGCCTTGATATTGCCGCGTTTACCGCGATTGAAATGGCGGAGAACGGCGATAGCGGCCACCCGAACGAAATTGCCTTCTCGTCACGTAACAAAGCCTATGACGAAGACTATTCCGGCGATAAGAGCGGCATCAGCCTGTATAAAGCCGCAGCGAAATTCAAATATGGTCCGGCGTGGGCACGTGCGGGCTATATCCAGCCAACCGGCCAGACTCTGCTGGCCCCGCACTGGAGTTTTATGCCAGGTACCTATCAGGGGGCGGAGGCCGGGGCTAACTTCGACTATGGCACGGCGGGCGCGTTAAGTTTCTCCTATATGTGGACGAACGAGTATAAAGCGCCATGGCATATCGAGATGGACGATTTCTATCAGAACGATAAGAAGACCAAAGTCGATTATCTCCACTCCGTCGGTGCTAAATATGATTTCAAAAATGACCTGGTGCTGGAGGCGGCATTTGGTCAGGCTCAGGGCTATATCGATCAGTACTTTGCTAAAGCCAGCTACAAGTTTGACGTCGCCGGCGCGCCGCTGAGCACCAGCTACCAGTTCTACGGCACCCGCGATAAGGTCAGCAACGGCGGGGTCAACGACATCTATGATGGCACCGCATGGCTGCAGGCGTTAACCTTTGGTTATAAGGTGGCGGATGTCCTGGATCTGCGTCTCGAGGGAACCTGGGTGAAGGCTGATGGCCAGCAGGGCTACTTCCTGCAGCGTATGACCCCGACCTACGCCTCTTCCAATGGTCGTCTCGATATCTGGTGGGATAACCGCTCCGACTTTAACGCCAATGGCGAAAAAGCGGTCTTCTTTGGCGCGATGTATGACATGAAAAACTGGGATATGCCGGGCTGGGCGTTCGGCGCGTCTTATGTCTACGCCTGGGATGCGAAGCCGGGAAGAATGTCCTCTCCGGATGCGTACTATGACCCTGACTATCGCCTGAAAGAGTCGGCCTATAGCCTGGATGCAATGTATACCGTACAGGAAGGGCGGGCGAAGGGCACCCTGTTCAAACTGCACTTTACCCAATACGACAACCATTCCGATATTCCGAGCTGGAGCGGCGGCTACGGCAACATCTTCCAGGATGAGCGCGACGTGAAGTTCATGGTTATCGCCCCGTTCACTATTTTCTGATGCCTGCGCGGCGGGCGTGAGCCTGCCGCACCTCTGGGAGAACGACAATGAAAAAAATGCTGCTTATTGCCATGATGGCAGCGGGCCTGGTGGCCTGCACCACGTCGCCGGCGCCGAAAGAAGACACCAAACTGAAAGATGCCTATAGCGCCTGTATTAATACGGCGGAAGGGAATCCGGACAAGATTGAAGCCTGCCAGAGCGTACTGAATGTGCTGAAAAAGGATAAACAGCACCAGCAGTTCGCCAACCAGGAGAGCGTTCGCGTCCTGGATTACCAACAGTGTATTCAGGCCACCCGCACCGGCAACGATCAGGCGGTGAAAGCGCGCTGCGATCAGATCTGGAAGGAGATCCGCAGCAATAATACGACCCATTAAATCAGACGACAGCGGCAAACGGGCGGGGCATATCTCCGCCCGTTTGTTTTTTTGCGCTGACTCTCCGCCGGCTGATAGCCGCGGCTCAGCCGCACGAACAGTAGCGCGGTGGCAATGAATCCGCACAGCGCGGCGCACATTAGCCACCAGCCCGGCGGGCTTTTATCGCCGGTGAGCTCGACCAGGGCGGTGGAAATAGCTGGCGTCAGGTCGCCGAAAATGGCAGTAGCGAGACTAAAGGCCAGCGAAAAGCCCACGGTGCGGACGTGTACCGGCATCACTTCGGTAAGCGCCGCGACCATCGCGCCGTTATGCATGCCAAAGAAGAACGAGAACCATAGCAGGACCAGCGTCATACGGGTGAAATCGGGCGCGACGGTGAGCCAGTGCATCACCGGCCAGGTGGTGAGCAGGGCCAGCACGGTAATGCCCATCAGCACCGGACGACGACCGATCCGATCAGAGATCGCCCCGCTGGCGAAGTTCCATATCAACTCTCCGGACAAAGCGGGGATGAGGAAAGTCACCCCAGGGGCGTGTGCGGGAAGGGTGCCAGAGGCGCCCATAAAAAAAAGCCAACCGGCAGGTTGGCTTTTCAGTCTCAGCGAAACGGGGAATTATTTTTCCACCGCGTCGTGGGCGTGTTCGTCCTCGCGGCAATCCCCTTCCGCACAGTGACCGTACAGATATAAACTGTGGTTGGTCAGGCGGATGCCGTGGCGGGAGGCAATTTCACGCTGGCGTAATTCGATCGAGTCGTCGCTGAATTCGATCACTTTGCCGCAGTCGAGGCAGATCAGGTGATCGTGGTGATGCTGCTGGGTCAGTTCGAAAACGGATTTTCCGCCTTCGAAATTATGACGAGTCACGATGCCGGCGTCATCAAACTGGTTGAGGACGCGGTAAACGGTCGCCAGACCGATCTCTTCGCCCATGTCGATCAGGCGTTTATATAAGTCTTCCGCACTGACATGATGGTTATCCGGTTCCTGCAGCACTTCAAGGATTTTTAGTCGAGGAAGTGTGACTTTCAGGCCAGCCTTCTTTAATGCGGTATTGTTGTCAGTCATGCGGAATCTGTCCTGTTGCTAAACGATCTACTTCCTTCAACGGAAGTCATACAGAAATTAACCCGACGTAATGCGTCTCATTATAGAACTGCCACTGGTAAATGAAAACTGCAAGCATCAGGCCTGGTTTGCTGTCAAAAACGAGGCACCAGCTACAAACTGCGTCACGTGCCTCGTAGAATCAGAGGACATTGTACAGATATGTGATTAAAAGTTAAAAACTTGTAGCTATTAGTTTGATTGCTTTTGTCTATTAATGCGACGCAACCCAATGATTGCGCCGCTTAATCATCAGGCGTTTTTGATTTCTTCGAGGTGCAGCTCTTCGGCAACCTGCTTCACCCATTTCTCAACGCGCTCGTTGGTCAGCTCCGGCTGGCGGTCTTCATCAATGGCGAGGCCGACGAAGTGGTCGTCATCCGCCAGGCCTTTGGAAGCCTCAAAATGATACCCCGCCGTTGGCCAGTGACCGACGATGGTCGCGCCGCGCGGCTCAATGATGTCGCGGATGGTGCCCAGCGCGTCGCAGAAGTATTCTGCGTAATCTTCCTGGTCGCCGCAGCCGAACAGCGCCACCAGTTTGCCATTGAAGTCGATCTCTTCCAGCGTCGGGAAGAAGTCATCCCAGTCACACTGCGCTTCACCGTAGTACCAGGTCGGGATACCGAGCAGCAGGATGTCGTGGGCTTCCAGGTCTTCTTTGCTGCTTTTGGCAATGTCGTGAACATCAGCAACATCTTTACCAAGCTGCTTTTGAATCATTTTTGCAATATTTTCGGTGTTGCCGGTGTCGCTGCCAAAAAAGATGCCGATGATTGCCATGAGTAAAATAACCTCTTGAAACTTAAATGATGTGGTAGGGACGCAATGCCCATAGATAACGGCAATCATAGCAGAACAGGCAAGGGCGCGGAAACAGCAATCACGCCCGACTGCACACTCTGCTACATGAATGCGGGTTTTTCGCGGAAAGTTAGACTTTTCCCTGGCTGCGCAGGGCGGTTAACTGGGTCATCAGCATCTCTTCAATGAGATCGCTGCGGCTCATATTACGCGCTTCCGCCAGCTCGTTGAGCGCATCGACCGCATCGGCGTTGAGTTTTAACTCCACGCGCTTCAGCCCGCGAACCTTATCGCGTTTCAGCTGGTTACGTTTGTTGATGCGCAGTTGTTCATCGCGCGACAGCGGATTGGTTTTCGGTCTTCCCGGGCGACGCTCGTTTGCGAACAAATCTAATGTCGTACGGTCCGTTTGTTCTTTTGCCATGATTCTGAGTGACTTCGGGGAAACAAGCTGCCGGGCTCTAGCCGGCGCAGATAGCGCGCCATCATACATCAGGCGAACGGCTGCGCCAACGACCGCGGGCATTCTGCGGCGCGGTCGGGCATATTTTAGCCAATCAGGCGGCGATGCTCGTCAGATAGCGGCGGATGGCGCGTAACACCGCCTCGGGTTTCTCAGCATGGACCCAGTGTCCGGCGCCGGCGATGACGTGGGCCCGGGCCTGCGGGAACTGGGCCAGCAGCGCGTCGCGGTAGGCGTCGGTCACATAGGGCGAGTTGCCGCCGGGAATAAACTGCGTCGGGTGCGGCCAGGCCGGGATGGTTTCCCAGCCGACGATATGCGGATACTGGTCCCACAGCACCGGCACGTTGAAGCGCCAGTCGCCGTCGACGAATGATTTCAGCAGGAACTGAATCACGCCTTCTTCCTGCAGGTGCTCGCGCATCACCTGCGCCGCCTGCTGGCGGGTGCTGGCGGCGGATTCGCTGACGGCGCGGATAGCGGCGAAGATCTCATCATGGCGGCGAACGTGATAATCCACCGGCGCGATATCGATCGCCACCAGACCGCTGATGCGTTCAGGCGCCAGGGCGGTAAGCGCCATTACCGCTTTCCCGCCCATCGAATGGCCGATAAAGGTGGCGCGCTCGATCTGGTGCGCGTCGAGCGTATCAAGCAGATCCTGCGCCATGGCGGGGTAGGTCATCTCTGGCGACCGCGGCGACAAACCGTGGTTGCGCATATCGACTTGCACAATATCATGGTCGGCGATCAGGTCGCGGGCGAGGATGCCCAGGTTGTCCAGGCTGCCAAACAGACCGTGGACCAGCACGATCGGGGAGTGGTTGTGCGGATTCTGTGCAGATTGCGCTCGGCTATTTAATTTCATGGCAAAGTTCTTTTTTTCGCTCCGTCGGGTTAGGGTATTATGTTGGACATTCTGCCATCCGGCTGCAAGACCCAGAAGTTTTCTGAGTTTTACCGCCATCCTGGTTTGACGCTATCCGCGGTTGGGATTTGTACTTATAATCCCAACGATTTGTATTCAGAAAAGATATCGCACTGGATTAAGATGAAAACAATTGAAGTTGATGATGAACTCTATCGCTATATTGCCAGCCACACTCTGCATATCGGCGAGAGCGCATCCGACATTTTACGGCGTATGCTAAAATTTTCCGCCGTTTCCCAACCGGCTACACCGGTCAGCAAAGCCGCGCCGACGCTGGCGCCAGCGCCTGTCGCTGAGGTGAAACCCGCTAACCCGGTGAAAGATAAAGTCCGCGCCATGCGCGAGATGCTGTTATCTGATGAATACGCCGAGCAGAAGCGCGCGGTGAACCGTTTTATGCTGGTGTTGACGACCCTCTACTCCCTGGACAGTAAAGCATTTGCCGAGGCCACCGAGTCTCTGCATGGCCGCACGCGCGTTTACTTCGCGGAAGATGCGCGTACGCTGCTGAAAAGCGGTAATCAGACCAAACCGAAACAGGTTCCTGGTACACCGTGGTGGGTGATCACCAATACCAATACCGGCCGTAAATGCAGCATGATTGAGCACATCATGCAGTCGATGCAGTTCCCTGCGGAGCTGATTGAAAAGGTTTGCGGCACGATCTAGCTTTTTAACATTTGCACCAGAAGGATCAGGCAATGGCAATCGATAAACGTGCGGGGCAGCCTGCGCAACAGAGTGATTTGATTAACGTCGCCCAACTGACTGCTCAGTACTACGTGCTGAAGCCTGAAGTCGGTAATGCGGAGCATGCGGTAAAATTCGGCACCTCTGGCCATCGCGGTAGCGCGGCGCGCCACAACTTCAACGAACCGCATATCCTGGCCATCGCCCAGGCCATTGCGGAAGATCGTGCGAAAAACGGGATCACCGGTCCGTGCTATGTCGGCAAAGATACCCACGCCCTCTCCGAGCCGGCGTTTATTTCGGTGCTGGAAGTGTTAACCGCCAACGGCGTCGACGTGATCGTGCAGGAAAACAACGGCTTCACCCCGACGCCGGCGGTCTCCAACGCGATTCTGGTGCATAACAAAAAAGGCGGTCCGCTGGCGGACGGCATTGTGATCACCCCGTCACACAACCCGCCGGAAGATGGTGGTATCAAGTACAATCCGCCAAACGGCGGCCCGGCTGATACCAACGTCACCAAAGTGGTGGAAAACCGCGCCAACGAACTGCTGGCCGCGGGCCTGCAGGGCGTGAAACGCATTTCTCTGGACGCGGCGCTGGCTTCTGGCCACGTTAAAGAACAGGATCTGGTGCAGCCGTTCATTGAGGGGCTGGCGGATATCGTCGATATGGCCGCAATCCAGAAAGCCGGCCTGACGCTGGGCGTCGATCCGCTGGGCGGGTCCGGTATCGAATACTGGAAACGCATTGGCGAGCACTACAAGCTCAATCTGACCATTGTTAACGATCAGGTGGATCAGACCTTCCGCTTTATGCACCTCGATAAAGACGGCGCCATCCGCATGGATTGCTCCTCAGAGTGTGCGATGGCCGGCCTGCTGGCGCTGCGCGATAAGTTCGATCTGGCGTTTGCTAACGACCCGGATTACGACCGCCACGGGATTGTGACCCCGGCGGGGTTGATGAACCCGAACCACTACCTGGCGGTAGCGATCAACTACCTGTTCCAGCATCGTCCGCAGTGGGGCAAAGAGGTGGCGGTGGGTAAAACGCTGGTCTCCTCCGCGATGATTGACCGCGTGGTGAACGATCTGGGCCGCAAGCTGGTGGAAGTGCCGGTGGGCTTTAAGTGGTTTGTCGACGGCCTGTTCGACGGCAGCTTCGGCTTCGGCGGCGAAGAGAGCGCCGGGGCCTCCTTCCTGCGCTTCGACGGCACGCCGTGGTCCACCGATAAAGACGGCATCATCATGTGCCTGCTGGCGGCGGAAATCACCGCGGTGACCGGGAAAAACCCGCAGGAGCATTACAACGAACTGGCGGAACGCTTCGGCGCGCCGAGCTACAACCGTCTGCAGGCTTCCGCGACCTCCGCGCAGAAAGCGGCGCTGTCCAAGCTCTCTCCGGAAATGGTCAGCGCTGACACCCTGGCGGGGGATCCGATCACTGCCCGTCTGACCGCGGCGCCGGGCAACGGGGCGGCGATTGGCGGCCTCAAGGTGATGACCGACAACGGCTGGTTCGCGGCGCGTCCGTCAGGCACTGAAGACGCCTACAAGATCTACTGCGAAAGCTTCCTCGGCGAAGAGCATCGCAAGCTGATTGAAAAAGAAGCGGTAGAGATTGTCAGCGAAGTGCTGAAGAACGCTTAACGACGCATTACCATCAGGCCCCTTGCGGGCCTGATTTTTTTCGCAAGGATAGCGATGAAAATACAACGGAAGTCTCTTTTTTTGTTCTGGGCGTGGATGGATCTCTTTTTCGTCCTGCAATTCTTATGGTGGAATATTGCCCACCGCCGCCTCCCTTTTTACGACGATCTGCTGGCTTATCTCCAGCTGCTGCACACCTGGGGCTCCGCGGCGGTCTGGCTGTACCCGCTGAATGTTCTGCTGATTATCAGCATCCCGCTATCGATGATCTTTTTTTTCCACCAGAGCCGCTATGCGCTGTGGCTGGCCTGGGGGCAGGCGCCGCTCAGGCTGCTGTTTATGCAGCCTTCGCTATCGCTGGGCCTGTGGCTGATTCAGGCTGCCGGGGTCCGGCATGTAGCGATCCTGGCAGGCTTTCTGCTGCTCTCTGAAGGGCTGAAAATCGCCAGCCTCTGGTACTGCAGAGGCGGGATTCAGGGCATAAAGCGATAGCCAATCCCGGTCTCGGTCAGCAAATGCTGCGGCCGTGCCGGATCGGCCTCCAGCTTTTGTCGCAGATGACCCATATAGATCCGCAGATAGTGGCTGTGCTCCACGGCGTTAGGCCCCCACACCTGATTCAGCAGCTGGCGCTGGGTAAGCACTTTGCCGGGATTATTCAACAGCGCCGCCAGCAGGCGAAACTCGATAGGCGTCAGGTGGATCTCTTCGCTGCCGCGCAGGATGCGGCGGGCGGGGATATTGACCTCCAGGTCAGCGAAGCGCACCACCGGCTCATCGGCCTGCGCCGCGCCGTGGCGACGCAGCGCGACGCGCAGACGGGCCTGCAGCTCGCCGATGCCAAAGGGTTTACTTAAGTAGTCATCGGCGCCGGCATCCAGGGCGGCAATTTTGTCATGCTCTTCGCTACGCGCTGACAGGACGATAATCGGCATCTGGCTCCACTGACGCAGGTCGCGAATAAAATCAATGCCGTCACCATCCGGCAGGCCGAGATCGAGGATCGCGAGGTCGGGCTTACGGGTGGCGGCTTCAATCAGCCCACGCTGCAGGGTTTCCGCTTCAAATACGCGCATGCCGTCGGCTTCCAGCGCGGTGCGCAGAAAGCGTCGGATAGCGTGTTCGTCTTCGATAATCAGAACGTTAATCACAATTCCTCAGGTAGCTCTTCCAGTTCAGGGGGCGTTTCTCCCGGCAGTGTAACACGGAATGAGGCGCCGCCCTCGGGCCGGTTGCTGGCGGAGATGGTCCCGCCGTGGACGTCGACGATGGCCTGACAGATGGCAAGGCCCAGCCCGACGCCAGGGATCGCCGACTCTTTGTTGCCGCGGGCGAATTTATCAAAGATAGTCTGTTCCTGGCCTGCCGGGATCCCAGGACCGTTATCCCATACCTCCAGCGACAGCTGCCGGGCGTCCGCCTCGGCGCGAATGCCGATGCTCGCCCGGGCGCCGGCATACTTATGGGCATTTTCCAGCAGGTTGATCAGCACCCGCTCGAACAGCGGCCCGTCGACATGCACCAGCTGGAGGGGATCGGGTAAATCCAGCTGAATATGCTGGCCGCCGAGGCTTGGCTCGAGCATGCGCAGCGCGCTGCCGACCACTTCCTCCAGCGTCAGCCACTCCTTATGCAGATTAAAGCCGCCGGACTGGATCCGCGCCATATCCAACAGATTGTTCACCAGCCGGGTGGTGTTGAGCACATGCTGGCGAATTTCATTGGCCTGCGGAGCATGCTTTGAACCTTCGCTGGCCAGATCGAGGGTCAGAATTTCCGCCTGGCCAAACAGCACGGTCAGCGGAGTACGCAGATCGTGCGACAGGGCGGCGAGCAGCGAGTTACGCAGGCTTTCCCGCTCGCTGGTCAGCCGGGCCTGCTCTTCGCTGGCGGTCAGGGTGAGGCGCTCCAGGGCGCTGGCCACCAGCAGGGTAAAGGTCTCCAGCAGCCGCTGCTGCTCCGGGATCATCAGCTGGCGCAGATTCTCCGGCTCCACCACCAGTAGTCCCCAGGTGCGGGCGGCGCTCTTCAGGGGCAAGATCTGATACGGCACGCCGGGCAGGGTATCGGTGCCGGCGCCGGCAGGTTGGCCCTTATCAAAGCTCCAGCGGGCGATGGCATCATCCCACGGGGTCAGCCCTGGCTGGTGGGTTAAGGGCAGCAGTTTTCCCTGGGCGTCCGGGAGCAGCAGCTGGCTGCGGGCCTGAAAGGTGGAGGCGATAAACCGCTCGCTGGTGGTGGCGATATCCTGCTGGCTACGACCCACCGCCAGCGCTTTAGACATCTCATACAGATGGCGGGTACGGCGTTCACGGTAGCGCGCCACCCGCGCCTGGTAGCGTACGCCGGCGGTGAGGTTGCCGATAAGCAGGCCCACGGTGAGCATCACGCCGAAGGTGAGCAGATACTGGACATCCGACACCGCCAGCGTCCCGCGCGGGGCGACAAAAAAGAGATCGAAGCTGATGACGTTGATCACCGTCGCCAGCACCGACGGCCAGCGGCCATAGACCAGGGCGATGATCACCACCCCCAGCAGATAGAGCATCACCAGGTTGGCGGCTTCGAAGGCCATCAACCACTGCATGGCCACCAGGGTAATGATGGCGCATAGCGCCACCGCCACCGCGCAGCCCTGCAGCTGCAGGCGCCATTTCTCCAGCGCCGGACGGCTGTCGCTGGCGCGTGCGGCAAGGGGGAAGGGTTTCTCATCGAGGGCGATCACCACCAGATCGAGGTCCGGCGCATGGCGAGCCAGACGATCGGCGAAGCCGCTGCGATCCCACCAGCGGCGCTTGCTTTGGCGGCCAATGACGATTTTGCCGAGGTTATGTTCGCGGGCGTAATGGAGGACCGCTTTCTCTTCCGACGGGTCGGAGAGGGTGGCGGTTTCGGCCCCCAGCTCCTGGGCCAGACGCAGCGCGGCGAGAATAGCCCGCCGCCGGCCTTCCGGCAGCCGGTGCAGGGAAGGGGTCTCGACATACACCGCATGCCAGACGCTGCCCAGGCGGGCGGCGAGCCGGGCGGCGGCGCGCACCAGCTTTTCGCTGCCGGTGTTGTGCCCGATACAGAGCAGGATCGCATCGCGGGTGTGCCAGACTTTCTCCTGGCCCTGGCGGTCGCGCCAGGCGCGCATCTGCTCATCGACGCGGTCGGCGGTGCGGCGCAGGGCCAGCTCGCGCAGCGCAATCAGATTGCCCTTGCGGAAAAAGTTTTCGATAGCGCGCTCGGCCTGGCCGCCGATGTAGACTTTGCCCTCATTGAGCCGCTGGCGCAGATCGTCAGGGGGGAGGTCCACCAGCACCACGTCGTCCGCGGCGTCAAAGAAGGGATCGGGAACCGTCTCCCGCACCTGCACGCCGGTGATCCCGCTGACGACGTCATTCAGGCTTTCCAGATGCTGGACGTTAACGGTAGTGAAAACATCTATCCCGGCCTCCAGCAGTTCATCCACATCCTGCCAGCGCTTTGGATGGCGGGAGCCTGGCGCATTGCTGTGCGCCAGCTCATCCACCAGAATCAGCGCCGGACGGCGGGCGAGGGCGGCGTCGAGATCGAACTCATAGACGTACCGCCCGCGATGGGCAAGCCGCCGCGGCGGCAGGGTGCTCAGGCCCTGCAGCATCGCGGCGGTCTCTTTACGGCCGTGGGTCTCCGCCACGCCAATCAGAATATCCAGCCCCTGGGCGCGCAGCCGCTGCGCTTCCGCCAGCATCGCCCAGGTTTTCCCCACCCCGGCGCAGGCGCCAAAGAACACTTTCAGTTTGCCGCGATGCGGGGCGGCGGTGTGCTGCAGCAGGCGGTCAGGGTCCGGGCGCAGCGGCTCGTCACTCATTTACTTATCCTTCAGGGCATCCAGCGCCATATTGAGTTGCAGTATATTGACCACCGGCTGGCCAAGGAAGCTCAGCAGCGGGGTTTGTGTGGCCTGATTCACCAACTGGGTTACCTGCTCAACGCTCAGCTGGCGCGCTTGAGCCACCCGGGGCACCTGCCACAGCGCGGCGGCCGGAGTCAGGTTGTTATCGAGACCGCTCGCCGAGGTGGTGACCAGTTCGACCGGCACCCGCGGGTCGGCGTCCGGGTTGGCGGCGCGCAGGGCCTGCACGCGCTCGCTCACCGCTTTATCCAGCGCCGGGTTGCTGGCGGCGAGGTTGCTGCCGCCAGAGGCCATGGGATTATCCACCGTCTCCGCGGTGGCCGACGGGCGGCCCTGGAAATAGCCTGCGGCGGTGAAGTTCTGGCCAATCAGCGCCGAGCCGCGCACTTCACCGTTCAGGCGGATCAGCGAGCCGTTGGCCTGTGAGTTAAACCACCATTGTCCCAGGCTGGTGGTTAGCAGAGGATAGACGCCGCCGGTGAGCAGCGTTAACAGAATAAATAGCACAAGTGCTGGACGAATCAATGACATAGTTTGTTCCTCACACCAGACCGCTCAGGGTCAGCAGCAGGTCGATGGCTTTAATACCGATAAAGGGCACCAGCAGACCGCCGAGGCCGTAGATCCACAGGTTGCGGCGCAGCATCGCCGAGGCGGAGAGCGGGCGATAGCTGACGCCTTTCAGGGCCAGCGGGATCAGGAAGACGATGATCAGCGCGTTGAAGATAACGGCGCTGAGGATCGCCGATGAGGGCGAATGCAGGCCCATCACGTTCAGCATGGCCAGCTGAGGATAGACCGCGGCAAACGCCGCCGGAATAATGGCGAAATATTTCGCCACGTCGTTGGCAATACTGAAGGTGGTCAGCGAGCCGCGCGTCATTAACATCTGTTTGCCGATATGGACCACCTCAATCAGCTTGGTGGGGTTGGAATCCAGGTCGACCATGTTGCCCGCTTCCTTCGCCGCCTGGGTGCCGGAGTTCATGGCCACCGCCACGTCGGCCTGAGCCAGCGCGGGCGCGTCGTTGGTGCCGTCGCCGGTCATCGCCACCAGCCGACCTTCCGATTGATACTGGCGGATCAGCGCCAGCTTGGCTTCCGGCGTCGCTTCGGCGAGGAAATCATCGACGCCGGCCTCGGCGGCGATCGCCGCGGCGGTCAGGCGGTTATCGCCGGTAATCATCACCGTTTTAATGCCCATTTTGCGCAGCTGGGCGAAACGTTCTTTGATGCCGCCTTTGACGATATCTTTGAGCGCAATAATCCCCAGCACCTTTTCGCCTTCGGCGACCACCAGCGGCGTGGCCCCCTGGCGGGCGACCTCTTCCACCTGTTTATCGACATCGGCAGGGAAGTGGCCGCCGTTGGCCTCCACGTGGCGGCGAATGGCGTCCACCGACCCTTTGCGGATCATGCGCTGATCGATATTGATGCCGCTCATCCGCGTTTGCGCGGTAAAGGGGACAAAGGTGGCGTGCAGCGACTGCAGATCGCGTTCGCGCAGATTAAAGCGCTGTTTCGCCAGCACCACGATGCTGCGCCCCTCAGGGGTTTCATCCGCCAGCGAGGAGAGCTGGGCGGCGTCGGCGAGGGTTCGCTCTTCCACGCCGCGAGCCGGCAGGAAGGCGGAAGCCTGGCGGTTGCCGAGGGTAATGGTCCCGGTTTTATCCAGCAGCAGGACATCGACGTCGCCAGCGGCTTCCACCGCGCGGCCGCTGGTGGCGATCACGTTGGCGCCGAGCATACGGCTCATCCCGGCGACGCCGATGGCCGATAGCAGCCCGCCGATGGTGGTCGGGATCAGGCACACCAGCAGGGCGACCAGTACGGTAACGCTGACCGCATTGCCGCTCCACGCCGAGAAGGGCCAGATGGTGGCGGTGGCCAGCAGGAACACCAGCGTCAGGGCGATCAGCAGGATCGTCAGGGCGATCTCGTTCGGCGTTTTACGGCGCTGGGCGCCTTCCACCATGGCGATCATCCGGTCGAGGAAGGTTTCTCCCGGGTTCACGCTGCAGCGGATCACCAGCCAGTCGGAGAGAATGCGTGTCCCGCCGGTCACCGAGGCAAAATCGCCACCGGATTCACGGATCACCGGGGCAGACTCGCCGGTAATGGCGCTTTCGTCCACCGAGGCGCCGCCTTCGATGACTTCGCCATCGCAGGGGATAATATCCCCGGCTTCCACCAGCACCACGTCGCCTTTGCGCAGGTCTTCCGCCGGCACGTGGTCGACCGGCGCGTCATGCTGCGGGGCGCGCAGTTTGCGGGCGAAGGCCGTTTTTTTCACCCCTTTCAGGCTGTTGGCCTGGGCTTTGCTGCGGCCTTCCGCCATCGCTTCGGCAAAGTTGGCGAACAGCACGGTAAACCACAGCCAGATACTGACGGCGGCGGTAAAGGTGGCGCTACCGGTCAGGGCGCCGCCAGCCATGGCGATCGCCAGCAGGGTAGTTAACAGACTGCCCACCCAGACGATAAACATCACCGGATTGCGCCATTGCACCATCGGGCTGAGTTTTTTCACGGCATCCAGCAGCGCCTGGCGCACCAGCGTCGGCTCCAGCAGGGCTAATTGTTTGCGACTCATAACAGGGTGCTCCGCATCGCTCAAAGTAAGGAAAAGTGTTCAGCCAGCGGGCCAAGCGCCAGCGCAGGAATAAAGGTCAGGGCGCCCACCAGCAGCACGGTGCCGATCAGTAAACCGATAAACAGGGCGTCGTGAGTGGCCAGGGTGCCGGGGCTGGCCGGTTGAATTTTCTTCGCCACCAGCGAGCCGGCGATGGCCATCACCGGAATGATGACGGCGAAGCGGCCGACCAGCATGCAGAACGCCAGCAGCAGGTTCCAGAACGGCGTCGCCGCGCCCAGGCCAGCGAAGGCGCTGCCGTTGTTATTGGCCGCCGAGGTGACGGCGTACAGCACTTCGCTAAAGCCGTGCGGTCCAGGGTTGAACATCCCGGCGCGGCCGGCGTCGGTCATCATCGCCAGCGCCGTGCCGAGCAACACCAGCGTCGGGGTGACCAGAATGGCGAGGGCGATCATTTTCATTTCCCGGACATCGATTTTCTTCCCGAGGTACTCCGGGGTGCGGCCGACCATCAGCCCGGCGATAAATACCGCCAGCATAACGAACAGCAGCATGCCGTACAGGCCCGAGCCGACGCCGCCGAATACCACTTCGCCAATCTGCATCAGCCACATCGGCACCATGCCGCCCAGCGCGGTGAAGGAGTCATGCATGGCATTGACCGCGCCGCAGGAGGCGGCGGTGGTGATCACCGCGAACAGACTGCTGGCGAGAATACCGAAGCGACTCTCTTTTCCTTCCATATTCAGGCTGCTGTCGGCACCCAGCGTCAGCAGATGCGGATTGCCGCGGGTCTCCGCCCACATCACCACGGCGACGCAGAGGATAAAGATCAGCGTCATTGCCCACAGGATGGCGCGTCCCTGACGCCGATCGCTTACCACCTCGCCGAAGGCGAAGCACAGCGCCGCCGGGATCAGGAAGATCGCCAGCATCTGCACGAGATTGGTCAGCGCGGTCGGGTTTTCAAACGGATGGGCGGAGTTGGCATTGAAGAAACCGCCGCCGTTAGTGCCCAGCAGCTTAATCGCTTCCTGTGAGGCGACAGGCCCCATCGGCAGCAGCTGGTGCACCCCTTCGAGGGTGGTAAAGGGCTGGTAGGCCTGCAGATTCTGCGGCACGCCCTGCTGAATAAAGAACAGGGCCACCAGCAGAGAGAGCGGCAGCAGCAGCCACAGGGTAATGCGCGTCAGGTCGATCCAGGCATTGCCGAGGGTCGACATTTTCTGCCGGGCGAAGGCGCGGGTCAGGGCGAAGACCACGGCGATGCCGGTGGCGGCGGAGAGGAAATTCTGCACCGTCAGGCCGACCATCTGGCTGAGATAACTCATGGTGCTTTCGCCGGCGTAAGCCTGCCAGTTGGTATTGCTGATAAAGCTGATCGCGGTATTGAGCGCCAGATCCCATGACAGCCCCGGCAGGTGCTGCGGGTTAAACGGCAGCACGCCCTGGAGCATCAGCAGGGCAAACAGCGCCAGGCCGCCGAGGGCGTTAAACAGCAGGAGCGCCAGCAAATACTGCAGCCAGCCCATCTCTTCGGCGCGGATCCCGGCCACGCGCCACAGGACGCGCTCGACCCCGGCCAGGCCGGGAAGCGGGATGTCATTCACCATTCTTGCCAGACACATCCCCAGCGGGCGCGCCAGCACCAGCAATACCAGCAGATAGCTGGCTAATAATAAAAATCCTTGGGCAGCCATCAGAATGCCTCCGCATGT
>OFCG01000383.1_pt1 | contig 18120 bp, 10 predicted proteins | sample 1520781 | NCBI WGS metagenome assembly OFCG01 (sample SAMEA2699038, study PRJEB24076) | metagenome | reverse complement strand
AAAATCAATATCTATGGAGGAACATTTGAATCCGGCAAATATGGTACACCCAACAACGACACGGATGGCAGATACTGGGTACTGAACTTAAAGAATACAGACAAGAACACTGCCAGCATCCAGGTGTCCGGTGGAACGTTCATCAATTTCAACCCGGCAAATCCGAATATGGACGACAATGAGTCCTATTTGGTAACAGGCTACGAGGTTACCCGTGACGGCAGTGTATATACAGCAGCCCACAAAGTCGGTGATGGGAGGAAAGAATATATTGTTGGCCAAACAAGTCAGGAGAACCGATAAGCCAAATTCTAAGAAAGGAAGCAATATATCCTCGCAAACCAAACGAAGAGATATCGGAATCGCCTTATTACTATCTTTTAGATGCGGCGGACAGCGGATTTTCTTTTATAGATCTGCGTCCTCCGCGTCTAAAGAATGACAACAAGACAGTTGAAAAATCTCTCAAATCTTCCTCATTCACACAAACATTCATTATTTTTCTGAGTAGCCCAAAGTATCATGAATAACAACTAACAATCAAAACATATGAGAATACAGATATTGGATTATCAAGTAGGACCGCACACCTTTCGCATGGTGAAACCTTCCGACTTCAATATATTCAAGGCGCTGCCTTCACTGATTCCGTTCATCACGACAATAGACACGACGCAAAAAGTAATCTTTGAAACAGAGATAGACGATGACGAAACAACGACAAAACGAACCATAGCGAAAACTCCCGATGATATATGTTTCAACTGGGAAGATGCCGATTGCATCATTCGCCCTTTGCCCCACAGCTCACACCTTGTATCCATCACCCCACGGAAAAGCGGGAAAAACTATTGGATGGAGTGCAACGATAACTTCAGGCAATGCTTCATCCACCTACCGGCCTGCAGGACAGAAACACCGGCTCCGGAAAACGAAACGAACTTCGTACTGAACAACTTCTTGATGATGCTCTATGCCTTCAATGCCGCCCGCCACCATACACTGCTGATGCATGCCTCGGTTGTCGCTACTGAAACAGGCAAAGGCTACCTCTTCTTAGGGAAAAGCGGCACGGGCAAAAGTACGCACACCGGGCTCTGGCTGCAACAGTTCTCGGACTGCCATCTACTGAACGATGACAATCCGATAGTACATGTGGACAGCCTCGGCAAGCAAGCCACTGTTTTCGGTTCTCCGTGGAGCGGAAAGACACCTTGATCTCGGAAAGAATCCATGACCGTAGGCGCCTTCGTCCGCTTGGAACAAGCACCGCAGAATGAAATAGAGCAAGAGAGAGCAGCACATGCTTTCGCCACCCTCCTCCCCTCCTGCTCTTGCCTGAAGCAGAACAAGGAAATCTATAACGCCATTGTCGCCACTGTGACGGAACTTGCCACGCTGGCACCCGTCTATCATCTGAAATGCCTGCCCGACCGTGAAGCGACGGAACTTTGCAGAAAGACGGTAGAAGGATAAGTTATGAATGATGAACTGAACAGCCGATGAAGAAAAGCATTCCCAACGAGATATTGCTTCCCGAAGTGGCGCGTCTCATCAAAGAGGGACATACAGTAACCATCACCGTGCGGGGCAACAGCATGAATCCTTTCTTAGTGGACCGCCGTGACCGGGTGACACTGGGCGATTTCACCACAGAACAGCTGCAACCGGGCGTCACCGTACTGGCACGCGACCTGACGGAACGCATCGTCTTTCACCGCATCATCCGTCGGAACGGAGACATACTCATCCTGCAAGGCGACGGCAACCTCGCCCAGACCGAAGAAACCGACATCGGACGGGTAATGGGCGTCATGACCGAAGCCATGCGAAAAGACAAACGGTACACCGCCGACGGCAAAGTCTGGAAGCTCTACTCCTACTGGTGGATGAAGCTAAACCCCGCTCGCCGCTGGCTGCTCGCCCTGTTCAGAAGAATATAAAACAAAATAACCATGAAAATCAAACAAGGATTTATCCTGCACCGGATAGGCGATGACTACATCATCATGCAAGACGGCTCGTCGAACGTGGACTTCAGCAAAGTCATCAGCCTGAACCAAACTTCCGCCATGCTTTGGCAAGAGATAGAAAACAAAGAGTTCGATACAGACAGCGTGACAGAAGCCCTGACCAGCCGCTATGATGTAGATAACGAATCGGCCCGTCGCGATGCGCAGAAGTTTATCGACTCCCTTGACCGCGAAGGAATCATAGAATAAGGACGGATATGCAACACGCTTTCTTTTCATTGGTACGCTCCGGCCTGTGGGGCACTCCGGCAGACCGACAACTCTTCCGGTCGGTCTCGCCGGACGACTGGGAAACCGTGTACCGCATGGCAAACTCACAAGCCCTGCTTGCACTGACTTTTGACGGCATAAGCAGTCTGCCGGCCGAACTGCGCCCTCCACGCGTCCTCTATCTGAAATGGGCTGCCCGGACTGCACAGATAGAACAAGCCAACAAACGCCTCAACCAGCTTCTGCCCGAACTCAATACCCTTTACCGGGAAGCCGGGCTGCATCCCGTACTGCTGAAAGGGCAAGGCATCGGCACCAACTACCGCACTCCCTTGCACCGGCAATGCGGAGACATCGACATCTATTTAGGAAAACAAGGGCAACCCATAGCCAATCGCCTCCTGCTGCAACAAGGCGCCATAGTCGAGGGAGAAGCGTCCGACAAGCATGCCAGCTACAGTTTGAAAGGAGTACACATCGAGAACCACCGCATCATCCTCCGGCTGAACAGTCCGCTTGCCAACCGGCACTTTCAGCAGATTATCAGAAAATGGTACCCGCAGGAAACAGACTATGCCCTATTCTCCGAAACCGGGAAAGAGGACTCGAAGGCCGTCAGTATCGCCATACCTCCGGCCACCTTCAATGCACTTTATATCTTCCTGCATGCCTTTGTACATTTCCTGAACAGCGGAATCGGCCTGCGCCAGCTATGCGACTGGACTTGTCTGCTTGCCAATCGCCACAAAGAAATAGATGCCACCACCCTGCTTCGCCAGTTGCAGGACCTCGGACTATTGCATGCCGCACAAGCATTCGGCTACATTGCCGTCACCCGACTGGGATTGCCCGCTAACCGGCTTCCTTTCCCCTTGGAAGGCACCAAGCAGATAGGAGAACAATTATTGGAAGACATCCTGTCTACCGGTAACTTCGGGCAACATGATAACCGCATCAAGCCACGCCCCAAAGGATATTGGGCAGGAAAGTGGTACACCTTCTGCCGCGCCACCCGACGCTGCAACGAACTGCGTCAATTTGCACCGTACGAAGCACTCTGGTATCCCGTGACTCTGATAGGGGGAACGATAGCTATACAAATAAACCGATCAAAAGGAGTAAAAGACAAGAAAGCAAGGACAAAGAAATAAAAGAACCCGGAAAATAAAAGGAATGAAAAAGCAACAGAAGGACAAAAAAGTGAAAAAGGACAGACGTGAAAAACTTAGGTATATTCGAGAGGTATCTGCCGAACAACGCGGACGTATCCTGCTAAGTTGCCTCACCGGCATTCTGGGCGTGGCCTTTGCCCTAGCCTTTATCTATGCAACCAAACGGGTGATAGACACCGCTACCGGAATAACAGACGACAACCTGACGCATATCGCCGTTCTCACCGTTGTCCTGCTGACTACCCAATTACTGTGCGGAGCTGCTGACACTTGGATAAGTACCCGTATGCAGATAGAGACGGGCAACGCCCTTCGCCACCGCCTCTTCTCGCGCTTACTGCAAAGCCGCTGGAACGAATTGGAGCGTTTCCATACCGGAGACGTAGTGAACCGGGTAGAACAAGACACCACCGCCATCGTCACATTGCTCACCTCTTCTGTCCCGGCATTCATCGTCACGAGTATACAACTGCTGGCAGCCTTTCTATTCTTCTACTTTTTAGACCCTTCACTGCCATGGCTGATTGTTGCCATCCTGCCCGTCTTTCTATCAGGCAGCCGTTTCTATATGCGACGAATGAAACGCTATACACATGATATTCGGAACAGTGACGGTCGCATCCAGTCCGTCATACAAGAGAGCCTGCAACATCGCATAGTGATTAAAACATTGGAACAAGGCGAACGGCATCTGGACAAACTCGATGACTTGCAAGACATGCTCCACAGCCAAGTCATGGGACGTACCCGTTTCTCGCTTTCTGCCCACATGTTAGTGGCCCTTGCCTTTTCCGGCGGATACCTCACGGCTTTTCTTTGGGGAGCCGTTCACCTCAGCGCAGGCTGTATCACCTTCGGAACGATGACCGCCTTTTTGCAATTGGTAGGAAAAGTCCAGCGTCCCGTGTTCGACCTCTCACGCCTGATACCTTCCGTAGTCAATGCCCTTACCGCCATAGACCGGCTATTGGAATTGGAAAGACTGCCGGCAGAAGCGGATGGTGACAGCATATTCCTCGCCTCTACCCCGGAACTGGAACTGAAAGACGTGACTTTTCGCTACACTCCCGATGACCGTCCGGTATTCAGCCGCTTCTCCTGCCGTTTCCCCGCCGGTAGCTGCATAGCTATAGTCGGAGAAACAGGAAAAGGAAAGACAACGCTCATCCGGCTATTGTTGGCACTGGCAACGCCACAAGAGGGACAGATACTCTTGATACCCGCCAAACATCCACTTGAAACCAATCATACCGTCTCTCCGCAAACCCGCAAGAACTTCGTATATGTCCCGCAAGGCAATACCCTTTTCAGCGGAACTATCCGTGACAACCTGCTGATGGGAAACCCACAAGCTTCTCAAGAAGCCATATATCAAGCCCTGCAAACCGCCACCGCCGACTTCGTCTTCCACCTTCCCGACGGCGTAGACTCCCCACTCAGCGAACGAGGTGGTGGACTCAGTGAAGGACAAGCCCAACGCATCGCCATTGCCCGCGCTCTGCTACGCCCCGGAAACATTCTTCTTTTAGATGAAGCCACTTCTGCCCTCGACCCCGACACGGAACGGCTGTTAATAAAAAACCTGCGCAGAGACTGCGCAGGCAAAACATGTATCTTCGTCACCCACCATCCGGCAGTAGCGGAGGCATGCGAATCTATTGTCCGATTATAATCAGAGAATAAGCCCCAACGGGTATCTGCCTTTGGTTAACAAACTCAGAACAGCTTCGCAGGATACTCGCCCGCATCCACCAAAGCCTGAATCTTGTCGACTACACTCTGACGGTCTTCGGGATAAGTCACACCGAACCACTTGCTGGTTGTATCAAGCACTTCGCAGGTAGCAGTGCCATCGTTAATCAGCTTATCCACCATCAGCGGGATGAAGAATTCGCTTTTCAGGTTCTCCATATTCTTCGGGTCGCTCAAGAAACTCTTGAAAAACTCTGCACTGTAAGCAAAATAATCGGGAGTGAAACCCCAGAAGTTCATGCTGACCGGAGTCGTCTCGGGAGTGGCAGTCCATTCACCGTTATCGTCGATGTACTTCACCTCACCGTCCATGCGCTGAATCTTGGTACGTTCCACTACGGAAGTCAGCAGGTTGTTCGCATCCGTTCCACACAATCCACGGGATACGGTACCGCTCTCGCTCAACGTATTGCCGATGCGGAAGCCTACCATGGAATATACGTTTTTGGAGCCTTCGGGAAGGGCTGCAAGGAATTTGCCCATTACCTGGAAGGAGTCACGACCGTAGAAATCGTCGCAATTGATAACAGCAAACGGTTCCTTTATTACATCGGCACCCATCATTACAGCATGGTTGGTTCCCCAAGGTTTGGTACGGCCTTCGGGGCAGGTGAAGCCTTCAGGAAGGTCATCTATGGACTGGAATACCAGTTCGCAGGGAATATGGCCTTCGTATTTGGAAATAATCTTGTCGCGGAAGTCCTGTTCAAAATCTTTACGGATTACGAAAACGAGCTTGCCAAAACCGGCATTGATGGCATCGTAAATAGAATAATCCATGATAGTTTCGCCATTCGGTCCCAATCCGTCCAATTGTTTCAAGCCACCATAACGGCTGCCAATAAGAATAAAGTTGGTTTCATATTAGTTATTATTTAAAAAGGTTAGTGTATCACAGTTGATAACGGTTGCAAATGTACAAAAATTTATGGCTGACAGAAGGGAGTTTTAGTTCATTCTTTACCACTATCCGTTCAAAAACGTACATTTAGAACGGATAACCGATGGCAAAATGCAGTGCCATACTATCCTTGAACTTAGGAATATTGTAATATCCCGACTTTCCGGTATCATACGGGTCGTGAAGCCCGATACCCAAATCCAGACGGAAAACAAGGAAGTCCAGGTCATAGCGTAAGCCGAATCCCGTACCCAAAGCAATCTGTTTCGGGAAATTCTTCAAGGTGAACTCACCGTTCGGGCGATTTTCGTCCTTACGCATCAGCCATACATTGCCGGCATCCAGAAACACCGCTCCATGCAAGTCGGCAATCATACGGAAGCGATACTCGATATTGGCTTCTATGCGAATATCACCCACGTGGTTGATATAGGTATATTTCCTATCCGTCTCGGGAGGATAGCCGCCCGGACCTATACTGCGTGCAGAAAAGGCGCGCACACTGTTGGCACCGCCGATATAGAACTGTTCCGTATAAGGTGCGGTCGTAGCGTTGCCATACGACCATATCACCCCTCCGGCAATACGCGAGGCTATCATCTGATTCTTGTCTATCCGGTAATGGTACCTGAATTCCGAGTTCAGCTTCAGGAACTGTGCAAAAGGTACTCCGAAAAGCTTCTTTCCTTCCTCACTGAACGGCTTGCCGAAAATACGGTAGACGGCAGAAGTCAGGTTACCGGCCGACGCAACGGTGGTCTGCCACCAGATGGGGTTACGCTTGCCGCGCACGGAAGCGTTGTCATAAGTATAGGTGTACTCCATGGCAGGAATGAACTGGTCGCGCAAACTAACGTAGAGTGCCGGATTCTCGGCACGCAACGTATCGAAAGCGGCAGTAGGATTGCGCAGTACATTGAATGTCAACCGGAAAGGAGTTATACTGTGCCTGGAAGTCGATTTGGGCTGGAAGTCATAAGTGACATTACCGCCAAAAGCCAACAGCTTATAATACTTGGCACGGTTCATCTGGTCGGCATATAAACGGAAAGTCGTTGTAGCCGGGAAGTCATACTCACGGTCGCCCATCCTAGGAAACACCACGCGCGGAAAGATAAGCGAAGTGGAGATACCCAGTTCATAACTGTTCATCAAGGAAGAACTTGCCTTGCCCGTCTGCCATTCGTACGAACCGTTCAACTTCACATTCCAGCTTTCACCGCCACCGAAGACATTGTTCTTCGTCACCGTAAAAGCGGCACCCGGTCCCGTCTGGTTATTGCTCTTCATGGTGACATTAAAATCCAACTCCGCATCGTAGGGTTTATCGAGCGCGGCAATGACCCTCACATCCAATGTATCAGACACAAACGCCGTATCACGCGGTATATACTGCATCTCCGCATAACGGAAAATACCGACGCTTGCCAGACGCTCCTGAATACGGGTCTGACGGTACAAACTATACAAACTCTGCATAGAACGCTGGCGGGCAATACCTGCGCTGTCCTGTATCTGACGTTTCCGCCGATAACCTTGATAGTTCAACCAACGGTAAAGCATGTTGGGACGTACCGGAGGTTTGTTGTAGTAATGTATGGTCAAGCCTTTGTAATCCATGCTGTCATTGGGTTCCTGCCCCTGCTTTCCAAGAAGATAGACGGATTTACGCCCCACACGGAACTGCTTCTCGGCTACCTTTGGCATACCGGGAACGGGAATCAAGCGCATCTGGACATGCCCATGGGGAACCATCATGGTATCGGCCTGATAGGTCAGGTAGTCGGGACGGAAATAATAACAGCCCACATTACGCAGCAGGGTACTGATACGGGTACGCTCCCCATCCAAATCAGCCACATTGAATTGTTCTCCCGAACTGATAAGGGAACGTCGGCGTCCCAGCTCCATAATGCGAGTGGTACGCTCGCTGAAACCACGATAATATACCGTATCTATAAAGTAGGGGTTACGCATGTTCACCGTATATTGCAACTTTGCCTTCAGCGAGTCCTTCGGGTCGATAAATGTCTTGTAGCTGACGCTTCCGTTGAAATAGCCATAATCGCGCAGCAAGTTAACCGCCGCCTTCTGGCGTATATCGGGATTCACCGTAGACATAAGCACCGGAGTGGCGGCAAATTTATTGAATATCCACTTTCCGAATCCCTTCTCATACTTCTGGAAACCATTGTAAATCCACAGTCCGAAAGGAAAGGGATAGCGGATAGTAGAGCTTCCCAGCAACGAATTGTTCGGTGCCGTAGCAAGGGCGGCTTCCACCTCTTCCATAGCAATCTCACCAACAGACGTTTCACTGCGGTTCAATACAATCATCGGCTTTTGGCCGGTATAGAGTATCTCCCCCTCGGGCAAGTGCTTCGTGGTGGAGCAACCTGCCAGAAATATCAATCCTGCAATATATAATATCAGTCGTTTCATATCACATTCCTACTTTTTCATATCGCTATTTTCAGCCTCCGGTTTTATCTTTTTCTTCCTGAAGATGAAGAGTTCACTCAATCGGTCCATCTTCCGGCGCAGCACAAGGCCGACACCCGTTTCGGTTATCTCACCGTCGAGTATGCTTTCGTAGTTTTTATTATGGAATACACGGACATATCGAGTACCCGACGCATCAAGACGGTATTCCAGCGATATATTGTCAATGAATGATTCCGCATCGTTCGTGGCATTGGCCCCGGTGGACACTTTTCCACCGATGACTATCTGTACGCGGTCGTTGAAGAAACGCTGGGAATAACGAAAACTGAAGTCTTTCTGCGTGTCACCCGTTTCAGCAGAGGTACGGTCTTCCACACCTACACTGATATTGGCGCCTTTTATACCTCCCGCCAAGGAGTTTATCTGGCTCTGAAGCACTGAGTTCAAGGCGGCTCCCATTGACAAACCTCCTCCTTTGGCACCACTGTTCAGGTAAATACCCGTGGCAAGCATGGCAATGGCCTGCTTACTACGCTCTTCTGCACCCATTGCCTGCAGCTCATTCTCTACTGCGGCATCTTCGGGCGCCGAAATATCGAATATCAAATCGGGAGCGTCAAGCCTGTTCTTGATGGAAATGGAAACATCGAAGTTCACCATGCGCGAACCGTCCCCGTCACCATCGGCCACAGAAGCACGCATACGTTCCGTAGCCTTCAGGCTCAGCGTAGGATTCATAATATTCCCCCGCCAATCCACATAACTGCCGGGATTGAACTGGAACTCCTTCAACGGGATGATAGGCAGCGAATATTTCATGACGCCACCCGAAAGGGTATAGCGTCCGGTAAGGCTCATATCCCCTTGGGGAGTATACTGCATATTCAAATCACCGCCACCTTCCAGTTCGATGTATTTGCTACGGTCGGGACTCAGATCGGCACGAAGACGGACAGCATCGTCAATATGGACGGACATATACATTTCCAATCCTCCCAAAGACATGGCAGGAACCTCATCTGCTTTTACCGACGTCGTATCGGTGAACGAGGTAAAGGTAACCAGCCCACTGAGACGGTCTTCCACCGTTAAAGGGGAATCGGTCAACACGTAGGTTACGTTGGTATTGCCCAGCAAATTCATGTTTCCACGCATCGTGAGCCCGTCAAGCGGCCCCTTCACCGTGGCATGCAAGTCGACGAACACCTTTCCATACACCAGACTTTCGCGGGTACGCGGTGCATCCAGCAACGTATAGTTCTCTGCCAGCAGATTGAGGTTGGCAGTAGGACGCTCCATATTCCGGAAATCAACCTTACCGTCAATCGTAAACGGATTCTTGCTGGTGGTATAAATGGCAAACTTATCAAATATCAACTGATTGTCCTTTATCTGTACCGGACGGTTGTCGAACCAGTAACGTGCTCCCGCCTGGCGTGCATAGACAGACACACTGTCCAAAACAATATCACCATGCATTTGAGGCTTGTCCAGCGAACCATAAATATAAAGCCCTCCATCAATATCTCCGGTAAAGGCCACCGTTTGGTCAGGGATGAATGCATTGGCCATCTTCAATGGAAAATGCTCGAAACGGGTGGACACTTCCAGGGTATCCTTTCCGTTCTTCTGCGTCAAGATACCGTCGGCGGTCATCACTTCTTCATTATCATATGTAAAATAGGTATTCAGATAGTGCGTATTCTTGTCGCCCGGCAACCAGGTAGCCCCCAGGCCGATGTCTCCAACCGGTTGGCGTTCGTAGGTCAGTTTCTCTACATTGGCTTCGGCGGACACCTGCAGGGAAGTGGCAGTCTGTATATAATTTGCTTCGGCGGAGAACAATCCCGTAAGCCGGGGCATATAAGGAAGTACCTCCGTAAGTTCATCCAGGCGCAATCGGCTCAGTTCTACGTTTATATTCTGCAAGGAAAGGGTATCATTCTTGTCGGATTGCATACGGAAACACAGACCATCGTCGCTGTCCATATCAATATTGGCATAGACGCGCATATTCTTATGCAGATAAATCCAGTTACTATTGTCCGCAAAGTGGAATTTACGGAAAGCGATAATCGGCTCGGCAGGAATAAGGTTCAGCAGCACACCATTACCGCGACCGTGTCCTTCGGTCAACGGACGGGCATTAATACCGAATAGAACACCGGTCTGCCCTTTTCCATTCACATAATCCACAGTCAGTTCCGCATCTTCATTACGGACTTCACCCGTCAGTGTGCTACGGAACACAAACTGCGGGTTCTTGGGACCGTTTATGACACCACCTTGCAACTTCATGCGGGCAGTATCCTGCTTTACTGTAAAAAATATCGTATCGAGCTGCAAGGAGTCCATGCGCAATCCGTGAACAGCTGTACGTCCATTGATGCCGACTTGCGGAGTAAATCCGAAGCTCAGTTTGAAATCATTATAGGAAATACCCTTTGCAGCCAGGAAATAGCTGACGGGATTCTGGTTACCGGCTTCCAGATGCATGCCCGCTGAAGGAAGGACTTGGCGCAAAGCGGCATGGTCCAAACGCCGTTCATCAATCTGCTTTGTCAGGATAGAGACAAATTTATCCGACTGTTCCATCAACTTCTTCAACGTGCTGTGAGCGCGGAAACGCAGATTCAAGTCACCGGCATCAAGCCTCAACTTGAGAGAATCATGACGTGCCTCCGCTCCCATTGTAAAGGCAAACGGGTGTTTCAATGGTCGGGGCACCAAACCCAGCTTATGCAGATTCACCTCTTCCACATTTAAATCCAAAGCGCCATCCAGATAGCTGCGGTCAAGACGCATATCCGCATTTCCCTGCATCTTGAGAAGGACATTATCGCTGGCAAGACGGACGGTAGCAACGGATGACTTGAGTCCGGCATGCACATCTACACCGGAAATGTCCCAATGGCCATACTGTAGTTTTTCCAAGGAGGCATTCAAAGCGGCCACAGTTTTTCGTGATGCCACATCCACCCCTTGCCCCTTAGCGGACATCTTTGCCGTAAAAGTATAGATAGAGTCCTTGGGCAGGAAGTGATGCACCTGCAAGTTGTTGATGGCAAGGTCGGCATGGTAGGCTTCCGTAGCAAGATTATAGGCGGCGTCCAAATTCAAGGCGCCTTCCTTCTCCTTCAGTTTCAGGGCGGCAGTGCACTGCGCCCCCTCCATACCGAGACGTGCCGCAAGGTGCATACTGTCCGGCACAATGATGGAGCCATCGGGAGCAATGTCAGCTAGTCCGGTCAGGAAGTTCAAGTTCTGCGTATGCATTTCGAAGTCCATGCTTCCATTACGTTTCACACTGTCGGTCAAGCTCCAGAATTCTCCTCCCCCACTCAACGAAAAGGCTCCGGGCAGCTCAGCCGTAAAACGGGAAATCTGCATCTGCTTCAGGTTTCCTTCCGTACCGGCATGAATCACCAACGGACGGAACGGATAGGCTTCCTTGAAAGCTTCCGGCAAGCCACCGGCAAAAAGCAGTACATCCTGTTTGCCGATACGGGCATTGAAACGGGCTGTCAGACGGCCGGTGGTAGGTATATTTATCAGTTCCCAGTAAGTCTGTGCCGTAAGGTTCATCTCACTATGAGGTGTCAGCAACTTCAAAGAAGGGATACGGATAACGGTAGAATCGGCAAACAACCGCCCGGTCAGGGAAGTTACACTCAAACCGGAACGCTCATACATGGAAAATTCCCGGATAACGGCATTCATATCTCTGCCGTAGTACATCACAGAATCAATGCCCAGGCGAATGTCGCGAAGAGCAATGTGCGAGGGGTCGAAGCCTATCGCACTCCCCGGGCCACCGGTATCATAATTGACAGAAGTTCCAGTCAGCAGGAATTTTCTCCAGCCATAGAACTGGTGTTTCAGGTCGGCAGCAGCGTCCGCAATCTCAGCATCTCCTATATGGGCTTTCAGCCCCATGGAGTCCAATGGCATCTGTAAATCGACCGAGACGTTCTTCAACTTCAGAGTATGGAGTGTGACTTTCCAGTTTAACGCAGTGTCAGTAGTGTCCTTGGGAGTCTCAGTGGTATCTGCAAGCATCACCTGCACATGGGTATCGCTCAATTCTATATTATTGAGGATGGCATCTTCTTTTGTAAGGTCTATGCCATGGCTTTCGAAAAAGAAATGCCCCAGTACTCCTTTGATGCACATACCTTCCATTAAATTGGAGGAGTTGACAGCAACTTGTTTCAAGGTAATGTCATCCACCTCCACTTTCCCTTTGAGTAAAGGCCATGCCTGTACCCGTACGTTCAAACTTCCAAGATTCAGCAAGGTATCGGGATGCTGCACATCAACAGCACTGTCGGCAGGCTGTACCACCAATACACCGCGGACCAACAAATTCAAAGGAAAGCGAAGGTCAATCCGCTCCACGGATATGTCCATACCCGTAGCACCTGATGCAATTGCCGTAGCCTGCTTCCGTATCAAATTCTGTACGGGAGGCACATAAAGCAATATCATCAATATTATAAACAGTATAATAGGAGTAAGCAACACCCACAGTGCTGTTCTCAACCATTTTCTTCTCATCGGAACGTCAATCTTTCATCGTATTTAAAAGTCCTACAAAGTAAACAATTTCTTTCGACATTTGGTTCCCGACAGAGAAAAATCACGTATTCTTCTCTGTTCCCCCATTACGGAAAAGCTGTTGCCTGAGTAATGACATCCTCTATCAAAACGAGGGCGGCAAGGGCGTGTTCTTTCAACTCTCCGGTAAAAGGCACTCCATGAGAAGTTTCCAACAGTTTCAGCAATGCAACCAGTTCCGCTGCTCCAATTAAAGTAAAGAGGGGAATCATTTTGTGGGAGACAGCAGCCATCTCATCCACATCCTCATTCTCCACAGCCTTCTGCAAACGCTCCGCATTGAGGCGGGTTTCAGCCACAAAACTTTCCAGAATGGACTTTGCCGCCTCGGGGTCATCGACCGAAAAAGCAGTGAGCGAAGAGAATTTATACCCCGGGCAAGCCGAAGTTTCCGAAACTTCCATAACCTCCATCCCTTTGTCCTCCATATTCAATTCATGTAGCAATTCACTGACGGTAAACGGCTTATGCAGGCATCCGGCAAATCCATGCACCGTAAATTCCTCACGCTGCATGTCACTGCGGGCAGTGACAGCAATCACCGGAACAGACTGTGCCTGCGGTATGTTCGAAGCACGAAGCAGTTTCAGTAAATCAAAACCATTAATAGCAGGCATCTGCACATCAGTAAGCAGAACATCAAAGGTTGCAGTGCGCAAGGCATCCAGCAGTTCATCCAGTTGTAAACAAGAGACAGAATTTATACCACTCTGCTGAAGCATGGCGGCAGTAAGGGTAAGCTGAATACGGTCATCATCGATAAGGAGGACATTCTTCAGTGAAGAATGAGGAACGGGGAATGAAGAATTGCCATTCGGCGTGGCAGCACATCCCGATTCTTCATCCTTCATTCTCCGTCCTTCACTCCTTACGGGATAGATAGGAATATATATGGTGAAAGTGCTTCCCTTGCCTGGCACACTGTCTACATCAATCGTGCCTTCAAGCAACTGTACCAGCATACGGACAATGGAAAGTCCGAGTCCAAACCCCTCTTTACCCTGAGCACCCGGTAAGCGGGTAAACTCCTGGAAGATACGTTCCCGGTCGGCAGGTTCCATACCTTTACCGGTATCAGCAATGGCAACTACCAGTCGACGGTCCTCGTAACGAGCAGTCATGGTAACACTGCCTTGGTCCGTAAACTTCACGGCATTGGACAGCAAATTGTTGATAATCTGGCGCAGACGCAAGGGGTCGCAAATATAGGTACCGCCCAGCTCCGGGGCAATGTCGCAATGAAGCGCCAGTCCTTTGGCAGCCGTAAGTGGTTCAAAACTGACGTGTATCTCTTCAAGCAGGCGGGAAGGATGAAAGGTGACCCGGTTGATTTCGGCCTTGTTCAAATCAAGACGATGGAAGTCGAGCAAATCAACGACCAGCTTCAGCAGATGTTCCGATGAGGTTTTCATATTGTCCAGATAGAACCGCTGACGCTCATCCACCGTCAGACGGGAAAGCAAGTCGGCATAGCCCATAATAGAACCGAGCGGGGCTTTGAAATCATGGGTAATGGCAAGCATCAGTTTTTCACGGACAGCGAGTAAATCCTCGGCACGACGACGGGCCTCTTCCAACTCACGACGGTAACGGTTGCTTCGGGTTATGTCGCGGCCGATGATAATAAGAAAAAAAGCGGAAAGCAACACCGCACCTACGGCAATGCCACTGATAATCTTGGCCGAACGGCGTCGGACCGCTTGTTGATACTCGGCTTCCGTCCGTGCACGCAGCAGAGTTTCCGTCTCGTAATCTTTCAGCAAGCTGTCAATACGAGCGGTCAGCATATGGTCCAAGCGTTGCAGATAGCGTTTACGTCGCTGTATAACAGTGTTTACAGCTTTTTTCTGCTGGGCCACGGCACGCAGTTTCTCATGCAAAGAATCGGCCGGATTATAGGGTTCAATCACCGTATCCGTTGCAAATTCAAGGGAGGTCTTTACCTGGATAGCCGTATCTTTCTTTGGGGGGACAAACACTTCACCCAAACGACGGAAAAACCCCTTCTTCCGAGGGCGTGTCACGACGGTATCCCGATGTGTAATGATACGGTGCTGCACACGCTGCTGGGTCACTACCGAGTCCTGCTGGGCAATTATCTGCTCAATGTCACTGGTGGATACCATGCTGTCATTCGCCTCACTCAGCGTGCGCAGCATTTTTATCGTATTGGTATCCTTCTCGCGTATCAAAGCAAGCACGCTGTCTGTCCATTGTACATCGCGGTCATCAGTAAGAATAAGGTTCTCCATTTCCCGGTGTACGAAAAACAAGGAAAAAAACAATACCGCCAGCAACAAAGTGTAGCCTACGGCAATCTTTACTTTGGAGACATTATTCATACTATCAAATCCTTTCCCCGGTCTGTTTACGGAACCTCAACCACAGCATCACTCCCGCACTGGTCAGTCCGAACGGGAAAGCCATCCAGACTCCCGTCAGCCCCCAACCGAAAACGAAACCGCAAAGGTACCCTACGGGCAAAGATATAATAAAATAGGATATAAATGCAATAATCATCATCGGTTTCACATCCGAGATGCCGCGCAGGGCATTGGCAAAGTTAATCTGCAACCCATCGCCGAACTGGTAAACCAAGAACGGGAAGAAGAGAGCGGCAACCATGCCGGACACTTCCGCATTGTCCGTAAACCATCCCCCTACCTGACCGCGAAGCGCAAAGACGATACCCAGCAACACCACCTCCATACACAGGATGATGTGAAGGCCGGCATACGCCGAGCGGCGCACATTCTGCCCGTCTCCCTGCCCCTTGAAGTTGCTGACACGCACGGCAACCGCAGCGCCCATGCCATAATACATCATGAAGGTGAACTGAGAGATAGTAAGCATTATCTGATGCGATGCTAGGGCAAGTGTCCCCAGCCAGCCCACCATGACGACGCTCAGACTGAAGGAAGCGGTCTCCATACCCATCTGCATACCCACGGGCCAGCCCAGTGCATTGAGCTTCTTGAACATCGGCATCGACCACCCCAGCCGCATGAAGCCGAGCCTGTAACGGATAAACCGGCGGCCGCGAAGCACAATCGCCGCAAAGACCACCACCATCACAATGCGGGAGAACAAGGTGCTGATACCCGCACCAAGCAGTCCCATCTCCGGAAAGCCCAGCTTTCCATTGATAAGTATATAGTTTCCTACGATGTTAAGCGCATTCCCTCCGAGCAGAATCCACATGGCCGTCTTGGTATCGGTGATGCCGTCCGTAAACTGTTTGAAACCGTTGAACAGCATGACAAAGACCAGTGAAGCAAGCAACACCAGATAGTAAGGCTTGATTAGAGGCAACAATTCTCCGGGCTGTCCCAGCCGCTCCACATTGAAATAGAGAACAGCCATGACAAGAGTCAGCAACAAAGCCACCAGCACATTGGCAACCAGGCTACACCGCAACGCCTGCCCTGCCTCGGCAAAGCGGCGGTTACCGTAGAAGCCCCCTACAACCGGTGTCAGCCCGTAGCTGAAGCCCGTACTGAAAATAATGCAAAGAGTAAACAGATTGTTTACGAAAGAAGCGGCACCCAGTTCCTCCGTGCTGTGATGCCCAATCATCAGCGTATCGGCAAAACCAAGCACAATGACTCCCAACTGCCCCACCACAATGGGCAGCCCCAGGAGAAGCAATGCTTTGTAGTGCTGCTTATACGTATCAAATAAATTTTTCATACTAAAGGTTTTCTTTTTGGTAATAAAGCACAATCCCGTTTTCATCGCGGAAGGTCTGTTGGGCGACCCTATGAAGCTGTTCTGCCGTCACAGAGCGGTAATTGTCCACTTCACGGTCTATGTCTTCCGCCTGTCCGGTCAGTTCAAACCAGGCAAGATTCGTGGCAACATTCAGATAATTGATGTTGCCGAATATCTGTGTAGACTCAAACTTGTTCTTTACTTTCTCCAATTCTTGTTCTCCAACAAACCCGGATTTCAACTCTTCCAACTCTTTCCGGACAGCAGCCTCGGCTTGCTCCAAAGATACGCCTGCAGATGGTTTTCCACTGATATGCAGCAGTCCGGCATCCCGTGTACCAGAGATATAGGCATCGAGACTGGAAAAGAGCTTCTGCTCCTGCACCAGCCTGCGGGTCAAGCGACTGGAACGTCCATTGCTCAGAATATCCGACAGAATATCGAAGGCATAATAATCGGCATCCTCACGGCTGCACATGTGATAAGCCATGAACAAAGCATCCAGAGGAACATTCCGTTCCACCGTCTGCCGGCGTTCCGCCGTCTGTACAACTTCTTGCGGTAATTGCCTTACGGGCACATTCCTACGGGGAATGGGAGCAAACCATTTTTCTGTCAGCCTAACCGTTTCTTCCCACGAAATATTTCCGGTAACGGCCAGCACTGCATTATTAGGTGCATAAAAACGAAAAAAGAATTCCTTTACCTCGTCCAGCGTGGCATTGGCAATGTGAGAGAGGTCTTTCCCGATAGTAGGCCAGCGATAAGGATGCGTTTGATAAGCCAAAGGACGAAGCAGATGTCCCACATCACCATACGGCTGGTTCAAGCAACGTTGCTTGAATTCCTCCATCACCACCGCACGCTGCACTTCAAGACTTTGCTCACTGAATGCCAGTTCCAGCATGCGGTCGGACTCCAGCCAGAAGCCGATCTCCACATTCGATTTTGGAACCGTCAGGTAGTAATTGGTAATATCATTATTGGTCCATGCATTATTCTCCCCGCCTGCCAATTGCAAAGGAGCGTCATAATCAGGAATATGCACCGAACCTCCGAACATCAGATGCTCGAACAGATGGGCAAAACCCGTATGCTCGGGATGTTCGTCACGGGCACCCACATCATAAACAATATTCAAGGCAACCATCTGCGTGCTGGTGTCCTCATTGTGCACCAACCGCAGACCGTTGTCAAATATCTTTTTGTTTATCTTCATAAAATGGAATGACAGAATCTATCATCAATCTATCACTGTCACTTTTTTAATAACCACATC
>OFCG01000370.1_pt1 | contig 19062 bp, 10 predicted proteins | sample 1520781 | NCBI WGS metagenome assembly OFCG01 (sample SAMEA2699038, study PRJEB24076) | metagenome | reverse complement strand
AAAATTGGTTTATTTTTATACTATATACGCCACAAATAAAAATAATATTGTTGACTGCCCCTCCTTTTTGTATTGAAAAAAATTAGTTCAACCAATAATTACAACATAATGAACAAAAAAGACACATTCATCAATGAAAACACGGAATTACATAAAAAAGCAGTGCTATGGACTTGTCCTCCATAACACTGCCACCTATATTTATTATAACTGACAAACTCCTACAGCTACAAACCTCACTCCTCCTATTTTATCTCATCCCACTTCGGTGGATTCACCTGCATCAAATGGCGGACAAAGAAATCATACCGCTTATGTTCGCCAAAAGCTTCCCCCATTGTATGATGTGCTCCGGGAATCACGACCAATTCAAAATCTTTATTCGCCTTAATCAATGCATTGACCACCTGCATAGTAGAGGCAGGATCTACATTATCATCCAACTCACCTACCACTAACATCAAAGGACGGCTCAACAGATGTGCATTTTCCACATTAGATCCTTCTTTATATTGATCTCCTACCGGATAGCCCAACCAAAGTTCATTCCACCAAATCTTATCCATACGGTTATCATGACAACCACAAGCTGAATAAGCCGCTTTATAGAAATCAGGATAAAGCAAAACTGCATTTGTAGATTCCTGACCACCGGCAGAACAACCGTAAATACCTACCCTGTCCACATCCATATAAGGATATTTCCGTGCAGCCGCCTTCATCCAAGCAATATGGTCCGGCAAACCGGCATCTTTCAAATTCTTATAACATACATTCTCAAAAGCACGCGAACGGAAAGAAGTTCCCATTCCATCGACCATTACGACGATAAAACCAAGTTCGGCCAAGGAAGTCATATTCCAGTCATAAGGACGGAAAGTCTTCGGAACATACTGGTCTCCGGGACCTTGATAAATGTATTCAATAACCGGATATTTCTTGTTCGGATCAAAGTTAGTGGGCCGGGCAATCAATCCCCACATATCCGTCTTGCCGTCCCGCCCTTTGGCAACAAATACCTCCGGAGCGTTCCAACCTTCAGCCTCCAAGCGAGTGATATCAGCTGTTTCCAACGGCATCATCACTTTACCATCCCTGGCACTACGTAACACAGCTACAGGAGCCTTATTCACCATAGAATAAACATCTACCAAATACTTCATATCTTCCGAAAACCAGGCACGGTGCATCCCTTCTTCGGGAGTAAGACAGGTAAGACCTTTGCCATCAAAACCAATGCGGTAATAACGGATGAGATAGGGGTCCTCACCGGCTTCCATACCATTTGCCGAGAAATAGATCTGACGGTTATCCTCATCTACCCGAAGCACTTCGCGTACATACCATTCTCCTTTAGTAATTTGATAATCGGGCTGTGCGGTAATACGGTTGTACATATAAAGATGATTCCAATTGTCACGCTCACTCATCCATATCATCTGCTTGCCGTCTTTTAAGTCATGACGGAAATGACGGGTATAATTCACATATTTATCGCTGGTTTCTTCTACCAACGGACGCACTTTTCCCGTTTCGGCAGAAAGTTCAAGCACTCTGTACACCTGATGTCCGCGCTGGTTATATTCAAAAGTCACGGCACGGCTGTCGGGATTCCATTCGGGACCATATACTTCATATTGTCGGTCGAACAATTCAGTAGAAGGAATAATGCTTCGTCCGCTTTCCACTTCATAGATGCAGGGCACTTTAAAAGGAAGTTCGTCTCCCGGCTTCGCATACTCCTGTTTGTGAGGCTTGGGCTGAAGCTGATCAGCCGGAGAAGATTCCACATAATAAACATAGCGCTTTTCCACCGGACGGATCTTGCAGGAAGCCACCTTCTTACTGTCCGGTGACCAGCGGATGTAGGCTGAATAATAATTACCCAGTGTCCCGTCCAAGCTCAGTTGCTTTTCTTTTCCGGTAGCCACCTCCTTTACATAGATATTCTGATTTTTAATAAATGCTATCCATTTACCATCAGGAGACGGAACCGGCGATGCTGTCTTCTCATCATCCACCTCCATCCAATGCTTTTGCTTGGGAGGGAGAGGAAGCGCCCCTTCATTGACCAGCTGATTTTTCCGGGATGCATACATCCAACGTTGATTATTAAACACAAAGTGTAGCGTATCCAATCCCTTACTGACCGACAAATGCCCCAATGCAAGAGCTTCCGGCTTGACCTCTTTTCCGGATGCAGCACCCAGCGCCTTTGCCAGACGATGAGAATCAAACAATTCTTTTCTAGCTTTTTTATCTGCATCTACAGATACATACAGGCGTCCGTCCGGAGTATTCCGCACATACCAAAACTGATGAGTACCCTCTATCCATTGCGGATTGACATTGGAATAGAAAACTTTATCCGCACTGAACTTCTCTTTCAATGCATAAGCACGCCGATAATCATCAGCCGTACCTTGAGCGATAGCCATGCCCCCACTAAGGAACATGGCTACCAGCCAACCTAACTTACCAACCTTCATTTTGAATTATTCTATTTCACTTCCCATTCAAACAAACCCGATGAATTATCGGCCGGCTGAACAATCTCCAGTTTTACCGCTTTTGTCTTTACCGGGTCAAAATTGACTGTATTCCCCGTACCTTTTTCCACTCCATACTTATCCGCTCCACTCACCGGTTGCCACTGACCTTGTGCATCTTTATAGTACACCTTCCAACTTTGCGGTATGCGGCATCCTCCCCAAGGAGCATCATCATACCAATATACGGTAGCACTGGAAACAGTCGCTTCGGACGGAAACTCGTAGGATATCCATTCGGTAGTTCCCTGTTTGGGCCACCAATGGTAATAGGGTACGGAACGGTCATTCTCATCTTTCGGTACCAGACGGTCATTAATGGCGGAGATGGATTTCACCTTATGCGAAGCATCCACTTTGCTTTCCGATGCCAGCGTAGCAGGCATAGTCGGACGGGAAGCACTTAATTCCTGAGGCAACCATACAGCCATAGCACCTGCACCGCGGTGTGCCCAAGCATAGTAAGGGATCAACGTCAGCTTTACATCAGTAGCCGTCAGACGACCTCTATCGTCATAACCCAGAATCTGTGCATCTGTTTTCAATTGGTTAATACCATACAGCAAATCCGGCTTTTCAACCACCTCGAATTGAGGAGTGCGGTTCATAAACACGCTCAGCACATCAAAATCATTATCCGGCCATTCCGCACAATATACGACAGGACCCCGTTCCACGGCAACACGTCCCCGGTCAGCCTCCACCTTGTTATTCGCCTTGACCGTACGCGGTTCCATGTCAAAATGCACTTCCACCTTGTCTCCCTTCTTCCAACGGCGGTCTATGCAGAAATAACCGTCCTTCAGTTCACTCTGTACCGGTTCCCCATTTACTTTCACTGTATAGCTCAAACGCTTTCCATCCGAATAAGTGTACAGGTCACTGGGAACTACCTGATTACGCACCCATCCCGGAATACGGATTTTCATTGTAAACTGTCCGGCATTGTTTTTGTTGACACCGATAGTGACATCACCGTCCCAAGGATAATGAGTGGCCTGCTCCAAAGAAACAGCCTTACCCTCTACCTTCAAGTTCGAAGTATTGGACATAAACAGATTCACATACACGTCCTTGTCCTTCACCGCATAAACATATCCCGGCAAAGAGGGGATAAAACGACAGACATTGGACGGGCAGCAGGCACAACCGAACCAAGGCTGGCGCTGATGCTGGCCGATACTTTCCAACGGATTGGGATAGAAAAAGCCGCCTCCGTCCAATGATACGCCGGAAATCAGGCCATTATACAAAGTACGTTCCAGCACATCATAATATTTGGACTCGCCGTGAAGCAGGAAAAGACGATAATTGACATACACATTGCCGATAGCCGCGCAAGTCTCGCAATAAGCCGACATATTGGGCAACTCATAGTTTTTGCCGAAAGCCTCTCCGTTGCTGGTCGCCCCGATGCCGCCGGTAATATAATATTTCTTGCCTACAATATTATCCCAGATACGGTCGATGGCATGAATATAAGCCGAATCCCCGGTCAATGCGGCAACGTCTGCCATACCGGCATACATATAAGCGGCACGCACGGCATGTCCCACCGCCTCATCCTGTTCCGTTACCGGCTTATGCGCCTGGCTGTATTCATCCGTACGGCTGGTATGTCCCCGCTGGTCAAGGAAGAATTTTGCCTGATCCAGGTATTTCTGCTGCCCCGTTACCAGATAGAGCTTGGCAAGCGCCATCTCGGCAATCTGATGGCCGGGCACACGGACTTGCTGTCCGGGACCGGAGCCTATCTCACGGCATACGCAGTCGGCATAACGGATAGCGATATCCAGAAAATTACGCTTCCCGGTCGCCTGGTAATGAGCAATGGCCCCCTCTACCATGTGTCCCAGATTATAGAACTCATGGCTCAGTTCCTCCACCTTTTCCCAACGCTTGCTGCCCGCCCATTCGTGCGGATGCTTGGGATTCATGGTACGGCTGGTGTAAAGGTATCCGTCCGGCTCCTGTGCGGCAGCGACGATCACCAGCACGCTGTCAATGTATTTGGCCAGCTTTTTATCCGGATAAGTCTGCAACAGGTAACTGGCCCCCTCTATCGTCTTATATACATCCGTATCATCAAAAGCCAGCCCGCCCACTTTGATGGTATCGCTGGGATGGGCCGCATTGATAAAATTCCGGTATCTTCCCGTCTCCTCACATTTACTGAAAGCCAGGGGAATGGTCACTTCACGGCTGGCCTTGAGACGCTGCCCCCAGAACGAGTCGGTCACTTTCACCGAAGTGAAAGGCACAGGGTCTATAGGATAACCGTGTGACTGGTGTTTCACTTGTGCCTGACCGCCGGTTACGGCAGCCGCCAATAAAGTAGTAACTAAAAGTTTTTTCATGGTTATATCATTTAATTGTTATCGTCATATTCCGTGCCTGTTTTACGGAGGTGCAATTTACACATTCCGAACATAAAACAGGCTCCGTATTCCAAGCAATCCAGGTATATAAATTCACCAAAATCACTATTTCCGCCCTTGTAACGGTATATATTCATCCCACAACTTCAACGAGTGCAGATACCCCGTAAAAGGCCACTCTCCTTCCGCATTCCGCCCCAAAGTCACAAACTGAGACGGTTTTACCAACAACTGGATGTCTTTTCCACTCACCTGTTCTCCATTGATATAGACCTGCTCCATGCGTCCGTCAAAACAGATGTAAATGTGCTGCCACCTGCCCGTCAGCTCCTTCATACCTTTATATCCCACATCCTCATACCATCCGTAATGGTTGATCACCCCGCAGCGCGGTTCCGTACCGTTCACCAGCATGATCTTCTCCAGTTCGTCATGCGAGGTTGTAAAATCGGCTACACATTCATTCTCGGCTATGGAATCATTCAGCACCCACGCCTCCAATGTATAGGGAGCATTGTCCTGCAAAGTAGCCGGCAAAGAGAAACTGGAACGGAACAACTGGCTGCCGTCAAAATGAAACGCCTTTTTCCCTTCCGTCTCCTTCACGACCACAGGAGTTTTCAAGGCCTCAAAATACCCTTTCACACCCCGGTTCGTCAAATAAGGAACGGTATCGCCGACAGCAAAATCATCAGCAGTAATGCTCACCACCAAGCCACGTTTCCGACGGTCGGCAGCAGGCAGGCGGACCACATCCGTAGCCGCGTCGTAAGCCCGTTCCGCCGGTTCCAGCTTCCAATTATAATACCGCAAATTAGTAATAACCAACGGCTCATTGCCGCTGCGGAGCGAAATCATTCCCTGAGAGAGACAATGCTCCGCCTCATAACTTCGCCATTTCCCGGAACGGTAAACCAGTCCGCTCAGGGTATGTTCCTTGGACGGGGAAAGTAAAGAATGGCAATACTCCAATACAGTGCCCGGCTCCAGCATCAACGCATCGCGTCCCTCTATACGGCAAGTACGCGCCGCACCTTCCTTCAAGACAAACGTACCGCCCAGCATTCCCTCATTATTCTGCCACTCGCGTCCGTCCCAGTCGGCAGCGGTCAGTCCCAGCCATTGCTGGGGAAGCGCCTCTTCAATCCCCCCGAACACCTTCACGTTCCAGACAGCCCCTCCAAAACCGTTTTTCTGGCCGCCCGTAAAAGTAAGACGCACATAGCGGGCCTCCGCCTTGCCGAAGTCAACCATCGGACTGCCTGCCAGGTGGTTGTTCCGCTTATCAGCAAAAACAGACCAATGCTTGCCATCGACAGAAGTCTCTATCAAATACTGATAAAACTGGGTTCCATATTCAAACTGGGTCCAGACGGTCTGTATTTCCCGGGAACTCCCCAAGTCTATCTCAAGCCATTCCTGCCCCATACCGCGGGGACGCCACAAAGTCCCGTTATTGTCATCTACGGCATATTCGGCGCGAAAATTATCATCATAACAAGAAGAAGCCCTTACCCCGGCGCCCAATGCCAGATTCTCCGATTTCACCACCGAAGGAGCCAGCGCGCCTACCCCCTCGTGGGTAGGAATAACCTTCCTGATGCTTCCATCCGCCGCAAACTCCATCTTATCCATGCAGAGCTGGCGGTGAAAGCCACGGTTGGAGTGCGGGTTGTCATGGCGGTGGTACACTATATAATAGTCATCCCCTTCCTTCAAGATACTGTGATGTCCCGGGCCGTGCACCGTCCCGTCCTCATTCGTTTCCAGAATGCAGCCCTTATATTCGTACGGTCCCAGCGGATGGTCCGAAGTAGCATACTGCACCCTGTAAGTATGGTCATGGCAAGAGCCCGAAGAATACATGAAATAATAGATTCCATTCCGCTTCAATACAAAAGGAGCCTCAAAAAAGTCAACCGCCTCCGTATTCGGTATGAGCCGCGTTTCCGTAAACCCCTTCAGATCGGGAGTCATTTTTCCAGCTCCGCAACCGAAACCTTTATAGATTCCCCACGTTCCCCAATACAAGTACACGGAACCGTCATCATCTACAAAAGTCTGTCCATCCAGTGTAATCGCATTGGTCACGAAGCGGTCAGGAACAAGCACCGCCTCGCTTTCACCCAGGATATTCTTCCAGGGTCCCCTGGGCGTCTCGCTCACCCCGCAATGAATGATACACGGCTGGCAATAAAAATAATAATACCTGCCATCCGTATGCCTGATCACATCAGGGGCCCATATCCAATGGCTGTCGGGCCAGTTCATGGGCATCAGCGTCCAGTTTACAAAATCCTTGCTCGTCCACACCTGGGCCGGTCCGAATCCCGCACCACTGCCGTCCGTAGTGGCATACATGTAATACGTGTCGCCAAACTTCTTTATCGTAGGATCGGCAAAGTATCCGGGAATCACAGGATTACCCGTCCCCGGCGTGTCATGCTTCTTGCGGGCAAACCCCGAAACCGCCCCCAGCAACAAAAAAGCGGCCACTAAGTATATTCTGTTCATCTCTATTTATGTACAATATTATTGACCGGTATCTCTATCTCATAAAAATATTCCTGTAACAACCGGTACATGTCCGGGTCATAAGATTTCAGCTTCGCACGGCGGTTCACCCAGTTATGCACCCCGTTAGCCGGATCGGCATAACGGTTACAGTTAAAGAAAGACTGCACACACTCCGCAAAATACTCTTCCTTGTTGCTGACCGCATACGTGTCTTTCCACAATCCTTTCCGGATGGCATTCTGCCGCAAAGCCTCCAGCCGGTCATTGAAACCGGGTTCCACCCCGACAATGCCCACCGTGTGAATCAGGTGTGCAAACTCATGAATCAAGATATTCTCGCCTACATATTTATCCTGCGGCAATGCCAGCAGATTCTCTTCTCCGCAACTAGACGAAAGTTCATCCTCAGGCGCCCCGCCAAAACCGCGTGCCCGCCAGTTCCAATACTTGATACTATCTTCACAATTACAAATATGCGCGAACTCAGGCAGGTCACAAGTCTCCTCATCCTTGCCGATCACCATCACATGACAGCCCCTCTTCACCATGTGGGCCTTTACATCGGGACGTTTGGCCAGCATCAGGCTGATGATATCACACGCCTTCAGCAAAGCCTCGTCACTGACCCGTTCCGAAGAAGTGACATACAATCCCTCCGTCTCAATGTATTTCTTGTAGAAAGAAGGAATCCCCTTGCCTTCGGGAACCGCAGTTACCCGGCCGCGCAACGGACAAAGTTCCAGCTTCATGGCAAATCCTCCCCCCGAGGCAAGGTGCAGTTTCATCCGGCTTTCGCGGTCCACGATCCTTTTCTCCATACGGTAGTCTTCTGCCTGCTTGTCGGCATTGATGCCGTCAACAAACAGCGTAGCCATATAACGGACCCCTTCCGGCAGGAAAGAGAAATCCAGCTCCACATCCCGTCTATCCCAATTGGTCATGCCACCCACATACCAGTTGACATCCTTTTTGCGGACAGTCACGATATACTTGCCAAGCTCACCGGAAGCGATAAAAGTAGAATCCGTCTCCACAGGCAGGGAAGTAATGAAATCCACACACTCCTGTTCATTCAGGTAATTGGTAGGCGCATCACACAACATCGTGAAAGGAGAATCGTGCACAATATAGGCAGCCAGTTGATGACACCGGGTTCCCATGCTGGCCGGAGTGGAATACATGGCACGCCAATCGGCCTTCGTAGCGTTGCGCATCGCTCCCGGAGTGTAATCCACCGGTCCCGCCATCATGCGGATATAAGGAAAAGTGACATCATAAAGCGGCATATTGTTCTTGATATCCGTCCATTTCACCTCTTCCATACCGAACACGCTTTCAAAATTAATGATATGCGGATAGGTACGGTTGATACCTGTCGGTTTGTAAATGCCGTGCAGATCAAGGGTCAATTTATATCGGGCCGTCATCTCAGCGATGCGATACACCATTTCAACGGCAGTCTGATCATCACGATCCAGGAAATCCACCTTAAAACCTTTGATTCCCATATCCGCATATTTCTTACAAGCTGCTTCCAACTGGCTGTCGAGTACATTAAACACCGTCCAAAGCACTATTTCTACCCCTTTGGATTTGCCGTATGCTATCAGCTCCGGCAAATCAAGTTCGGGAATAACCGTAAGCATATCCCCGCTTTTCGGATCATACCAGCCTTCGTCCAGAACAATGAACTCGATGCCGTTCCGGCTGGCAAAATCAATGTAATATTTATAGGTGTCCATGTTGATGCCCGCCTTAAAAGGAACCCCTTTCAGATTCCAGTCGTTCCACCAGTCCCACGCCACTTTCCCTGTCTTGACCCACGAAGTATCACCGATACGGTTGGGAGAAGCCAGGGCATAGACCAGGTTGTTGACCGGCATATCCGTATCCTTTTCAGTAATGGCCAACACACGCCACGGATAGGAACGGGAGCCACGGCTACGGGATATAAAATCGGTGGTTTCGGTTACATATTCCTGCTTCCGCCAAGGATAAAAGTCTGTTTTAGCCGGATAAGGAGCAAAGACACCTTTCAATCCATACTTTCCCTGCTGTGACTGCACAAACATGCCCGGATAAGCTTCCAAATCTGACTCCAACAGGGTCAGTTTTACGCTGCCGCAATCCACAGTAACCGGAAGAAAAGCCAGTTTAGGCTGTGCTTTTGACAGAGGAGTGATATCATAGACATTCTGAAAGGCCATCGCCATAGGTTGCTTGTCGTTTGTGGTATAAGGAAGATAAGCCGTATAATCCTGAGGAAAGTTAAATTCCGCCACTTCATCCTTCACAGTCACTTCTGATGTCACGGTGGTATAGAAGCGATAGGCGACCCCGTCATTGTAAGCCCGGAAAGTCACGCCGAATCCGCCTTGCAGCTTCAAGTCCAGTTCGTTGCAGACTGCAACGAACTCCTTGAAGCGGTAGAACGGCGATTCTACCTTGTCCTCTATCTTTTTCCTTCTTTCCCTTGTTACCCGGGAAGATTTACCTACCAAGGTTCCGTCGGCCAGAACCAAACCTATGTTAGAATGTGAGAGAATTGTATCATTTTCATGCATAATCCGGTAAGAAAGCCCATCCCCCGTACTAATCTCGACTTTCAGTCCTCCGTCCGGAGAAGAGAGAGTATAGTTCTTAACTTTAGCCGCCAATGGAGCATTTCCAATAAATAAAAGCAATGACAAGATTGCCAAACCAAGTGTTCTGTTGTTTTTCATAATCTATCGGTTATATACTTTGTGCATTTGCAAAGTAAAATAAAAAAAGAATAAGGAAAGGAAGAAATAATATAATGTAATGGCAGAATCGTCCAATAATTACCGTCCTGCGACACGAATATCCAGCCGGTTGTACTATTTTTCCATCCCGCTAGACTATTTTTCCATCCCGTCCGGAACCGGACTCCCCGTCATTTCTGTCCGGCACGGGCATTATACGCTCCCTTTCACATGAAATCCCTCCGGCATCCTTTCCGTTTTCTCCCGGCAGACCCTAAAAAAAAGGATAGTCCCTTCACCCGGAACTATCCTTTCAAGCTCAACACAGAATCAATCCCCCGCGTTATTCAACCGTATAATTAATCACGAAACGGAAATACTTCGAGGTATCATTCATATCCACCCAGCCGACATTCATTTTACCCGTTGTTCCTACGGCAAGCCCGTCATTGTAACCTACTCCGCAAGCTTCATCACTACTGTAATATTCAATGTAGGCGGCATAACCGTCCGTTCCCCAACTGACAGCCTCACCACTTGTATTCATCCAGAGTAGCCCGGCGCATTGGCTGTATAGTTTTCTCCCATATCGCTCCACTCTTCCGTAGACGGGTCTGCCAGACAGAACTTGATGTCCGTATTATCCGCCGCCTTAGCCAAGAACTCTTCTATGGACATATCAAACACGGTCTCGATATTTTCCTTGTAATCTTCAACCGGCAGGGTCACTGTCGCATTATCAGACGAGAAGGCAACAGAAACCACCGACACGGTAGGATCTGTGACCCCGACTTCAAAAGTAAAGCGCACATAGTCATCATAGTCTGGTCCGTTTACCGCAAAACCCACATTCAGCGTAAAGACCGTCCCCGCTACAATACCTCCTTCCGTCAGTTCCACATTCAATGTTTTCGCCGCTTTATCCAACGTCACCGTAGCCTTGCCGTCCGCATCGTCCGCGCTGCACGGCTGGCCGACCGAATTGAAATACCAGCCTGCGCCGTCTTTGGTATAAGCCGTCTTTAACCATTGGTTGCGGGTCATGTTTATGGGATAAAAGACAGTGGCCTTGGTATCCAGCCCGGCAACAGCCGCATCCACACTCATTCCCATCAATTCTTCAAACTTGTTCGTATAGTCCGACAGGTTCAAAACATAAGCGTGCCTGCCGTTCACTTCCAATGCCACATTAGTAATAACCTGGGCATTGGTATTTGTCTTCAGATACGGGTTTTCGTTTTCTCCGTATATATGTTTGGATGTTGCGTCAGTATAATCATCGCTACAACCTGCAAAAGCAAGTAGCGAGCAACAGCAAAGTGCCAATAATATATTCTTTTTCATCGTTTTTCTTTTTATAGTTAACAAAGGGTTAATATCCCGGATTCTGAACCAGATTTATATTACCATCCATGATACTCTTGGGTATCGGGAAAATGTCACAATGTTTGTCCGTCGGATCGGTCTTGGCATCCTTGCAGAACCATGATTTGCCATTATACACATTCTGTCCGCTGGTAAGACGGAAACGGATCAAATCCTGACGGCGATGGTGCTCGGCCAGGAACTCCCATCCCAGGTCGTCCAGCAGGCCGCCCAGCTCGATGTCGCTGCCTCCTTCGGTAGTGGTCACCCAATTATCCGCCTCATCCTGCTGTGCAATGTTCTCCCGGTGTCCGTAAGAATATACGCTGCCGCCTTTCAACTGGGTTACCGTGCGTGTCGCCTTATCGGGATTCCCTTTGAACGCACGTTGCCTTACCTGAGTAACCAGGCTAGCGGCATCCTGTTCCGTCTCGCCGTTATATCCTCCCAGACGCAACAGGCACTCAGCCTTCATCATCAAGACATCGGCATAGCGGAAGAAAGGCACATCATCATAACTGGTTCCCCAGTCACCATCCTTTATCTCATACTTTACCAACCGGTATCCTTCCATCGGATAGCATCCCGGATTGTCCGTACTGCGGATTTCATACGTATAGTTCAAAGGCTGGCCGTCCACATAAATGGTGTTTCCACTCTGGTCTTGCTGGACACCGCCGATCCAGCAGTCTGTATAACGGGTGTCATTATTCTTGTCATAAGTATCCAGGAACTGGGGCAAGGCGGCTCCGCCTCCTGTAGCCCAACCGGTAAACCCGAAAGTGGCACGCCCGGCCTCGTTCATCCACAAATTGGCAAAATAATTGCCACTGGCATACAGATACTCAAACGGAATCCCGAAGATAATCTCGGGAGAAGAAGAGATGTCCTCCTTAAAATTATCAGCATAATTCGGCGCCAGGCTGAATTTGTTCGATTCAATGATCACATTCAGCTCGTCAACGCATTTCCGATAGTAAGAATCGTCGGAATGGTCGTCAAACCAAGCATTGTGATTCAAATACATCTTAGCAAGAATCATGTGGACGGTATAGTTATTTATCTTTCCCATCTCCACCTCATCGCCACACTTGTCCTTTATGTCGTCCAGCTCAGAGATGATAAAATCCCATACTTCCTGCGGTTCAGCCTGTTCGGGAAGCCAGCCGTCGGGATGATCATAAGTGGTATCCAAGGGAATATTACGGAAAAGGTCGAACAAAAGATAGTAATACAACGCACGGTAAGCACGTAGCTGGGCCACAGACTCCTCCGATTCCTGCACGGCCTCGTCCGCCAACAGCTTGTTGCACGCATTTATTCCCGAATAGGCGTTTGACCACAACCCACTGAAATGACCGATTTCGGAATGAAACGTATGCTCATGCAGATTGATATACAAATCACCCCAACCTACGCCTATCCGCAAAGGGATCACCCACATGTCCGTACAGATATCCAGGTCAGCGTACCCGTACCATGCCCAATAGAAATTGCGCAAGGAGGAATATACCGGCGCAAACATACTGGCGGCATCCTTTTCCGTAAATTCATATTTCTCGGACGCGATCTGGTTGTAAATGGTTTCACTCAAATCTGTGCAGCTTCCCAAAGAAAGCATGCCGGCGCCTACCATTGAGTATAATAAAGACTTATATAATTTCGGTTTCATAATCTGGTAAATTTAGAAAGTTAAGTTAAGACCAAAAGTAAATGAACGAATGGATGGATATTTGTCGCGATTGTCTATACCTGCATAGGTAGGATACGGATTTGACAACTCCGGATCAAGTCCGGAATAACCGGTTATGCAGAAAAGATTGTCACCGGACAAATAGGCACGGACATTCTTGATGTATTTGTTATTTTTAAACGGGAAATTATAACCGATGGTCAGATTGGTCAACTTCAGGAAGTTACCATTTTCCAGGTAATAGCTTACCATAGTCTGCGGCTGTGAAGAAGACAAGGTGTATTGTCCGCCATAGGGTGCTTCCTCCACCGATTTCAAACGGTTGTAAGCATGAGAATTATTTTCGTAATAAGCACGGGGTTCGTTCAGGATCTTAAATCCCAACTGGCTGGTGAACTGCATGCTCAGGTCCCAGTTTTTATAAGTGAAGGTGTTGCCCCATCCCAAATACACTTTCGGCAATCCGTTGCCCAAATATTGGCGGTATTCATCATTGGTCAGGTAAGCAGTAGAGAACTCAACGACTTCCCCGTCCGGCTTTTCAATCAGGAACAGTCCGTTTTCCGACACGCCGACAGACTTCAAGCCATAAAACTCACCCAAAGGACGTCCTTCCTCCATACGGTGTGTGCTTACACTGATCGGTTCTCCCAAGCCACCGGTATCCATATAACTGTTTGACTCATACATGTCATTAGACAAGCTTAACAATTTGCTGGCATTATGAGCTACCGTCACCACGGTTTTCCACTCAAAGTCCTTGGTCTGCACAGGAATCGCATTGATGGCTACTTCAATACCCTGGTTGCGTACAGAGCCTCCATTGGCAAAAGTGTAACTGTACAAATTGGGCGGAGTAGGAACGCTGTAATTAAACAACAGGTCGGTTGTCTTCTTCCTGTATATATCAACAGATCCTCCTAAACGGTCATTCAAGACACTAAAGTCCAGACCTATATTATATTCCGTAGACTTTTCCCATTTCAAGTCCGGGTTCGGATTGGAAGCGACTTCCAGCCCCGGTTTCCATGTTCCCTTGTCGTAATAATAGGAACTTCCATAGTTATACCGCGTCAACGACATATAAGGATCATTGGGAATCACACCGGTAATACCGAATCCCGCACGCAACTTCAAGTTGTTCAGCCAGGTAATACCCTCCATAAATCCTTCATTACTGATGGTCCATCCCAAAGATGCAGAAGGGAAAGTACCCCATTTGTTATTGTCGCCGAACTTGGACGACCCTTCCTGACGTACACTGACCAGCAAATTATATTTATTGTCAAACGCATAGCTCACACGTGCAAAGAAACCGATCAGCGTATTCTCGTTCTTATCACTGCCCATGCCAGCCTTACCGTCTTTCAACGCCTGGCCGAGACCTAAATTATGCCATTGATAGAAATCTGTCGGGAAATTATAGTTATTGGCATAGAAACGTTCATAAGTATAATACTGATAACTGTAGCCCACCAACGCATTCATACGATGCTTGCCGACATTCAAGTCATACTTGCTGGTCAGTTCCAGGTTGTCCGTACGTGTCTCGTCCTGGGTATGATAAGCATAACCGGTCCATTCATTCAGTTGGTTGCTGAAATAATCCGTTGTGTTATACCCTTTATCATGTGCATTAAAGCGGCTGGTAGCCACCATCAGATTGGTCTGCCATCCTTTGACCGGTTCAAAAGTAACATTACCCGTCGCACGAGTCTCTTCATAGGTATAATTACCCAGACGCTCTTCCAGCATGCCGACCGGATTGTAGTAATAATTCACGTTAAAATCCTCATTATAAGAACCGTCCTCGTTGTAAATGGGAGCGGTAGGATTACGCATAATCGCCTGACGGTAAATATTTGACTGATCGGTGGCCGTTGCATTGGTGGCACTGTTCTTATGCCATTTCTTCACCATATTCAGGTTGACTTTCAGCATATCGTTAAGCATCCAGTGTGAGACATCAAAACGCATACGGATATCTTCGCTGTAAGTGTTCATTATCACACCGTCTTCCTTGCGGTAAGTCACATCCGCCGAGTAAGTGGTCTGCTTGCTTCCTCCCGTTATATTGAAATTATGGTTGTGAGTAAAGCCGGTCCGGCTGACGGCATCCAGCCAGTCGGTATCATATCCCTTATCGGTAAAGTTTGTCTTGCCTGCACGTATATCCTCGGCAGTCATAAATTCCAGCTTTTTGCCGAACTGAGATGCAGAGACGTAACCTGAATAGGATGCAGTCGTATGCGACTCACGTTTGCCGTTCTGGGTAGTGATCAGGATAACCCCGTTTGCACCCCGCGTACCGTAAATGGCAGCAGCCGAAGCATCCTTCAACACATCAATGGAGGCAATATTTTCAGGAGCCACCGTGCTTAAGTCTCCTTCCACTCCATCAATCAGGATCAACGGCGTAGTGCTGCCGTTGACGGAAATGACACCGCGCAGGCGAATCGTGGAAGTCGCATTCGGGTCACCGGACCCCTTGGCAATGCTCAATCCGGCCACCTTACCTTTAATCAGGTCCGCCGCATCCCCGATCTTACCTACCGTAAAATCCTCTGCTTTGACCGAAGCCACCGCACTGGTCACATCACCCTTGCGCTGGGTTCCATAACCAATAACGACCACTTCGTCCATCACCTCGGTATCTTCCTGAAGGGTCACATCAATCTTCCGGTTATTCTTTACCTCAAACTCCTGGGTTTTATATCCAATGTAGGAAATTACCAATACAGACTGGGAGCCTTTTACATTCAGCCTGTATTTCCCGTCAAAATCGGTAATGGTACCGTTGGTCGTTCCTTTTTCCATGATATTAGCACCAATGATGGGTTCTCCCTTTCTGTCTTTCACCACACCGCTTACTGTTACAGTTTGCTGTGTAATTTCCATTTTCATAGACTCTGCTGTTCCCTGAAGTGCAAATACAGGGCTCATCCCTGCACCCGCAATAAGGAAAAAACAGGTTGCGGCCTTTAGCAATGCTTTGCTGAACAAGGCCCGATTGTCATGTGTTTTCATCATACAGTTTTATTTAAAAGGTTTATATGTTCATTCAGTTTACTTTCCATTCAATCACCCCTCCCGAAGCTCCTTTCTGCAATTGTGCTGCAATTTTAAGCCCCTTTGTTTTGACAGGAAGAAGAAGAAAATAATTATACACATATATTACTGCATGTTTTATTTTAAGCTTGGCATGTGAAGATGTTAATATGAGTCACCCAGTATTGTTTTATCGTAAACGGATAAAACTACCATGGATAACACCCTACTCCCGAACGCAATTCTTATCTTATTATCTATCCATGGACGACCTGACCAGCGGATTCAACATCGGCACCAATTACACGCTGAATCCACAATTCAATGAAATGACAGGATTCACAGAAAAAGATGTACGGGATATGCTGGAATATTACTCCACAACATGCCCATTCAATCATTCGGTAGACGAGTTGATAGAACTGATTGCTTTTCTACTTGGGAATGCTGACCATCAGCGGAATGCATAAAGGAGAAACCAAACTCACAATCGATAAAGAGGGTGTGCTGGGATTATCACTGGCGCTCATTATGGATACTTATCATGAAAACGACTTGACTTTCGACAGGTATGAAAAGAGGAAGCTTGCCTCAGGGCTGGCTTATGATGGCAAATGGAAACCTTACTTTGAATACATTGCCGGATGCCTGCACCGTTATGCCTCGCAGCAGGACAAGCAGAAAGGTGAATATTTTGTTCATGGCTTTACTCTTGCCATGACCGCACAAAATCCTTTCTATCGTCCTGTGTCCGAGAAAGACAGTCAGGAAGGATACATCGACCTGTTCTTGCATCCGTTATTGGATATTTACAAAGACATGAGCCACTCCTACATCATCGAACTGAAATATACCAAAGGAAAAGACAGTAGCGAACGGATAGAACAATTAAGGCGACAAGCCATTGAACAAACTGAACGCTACGCTTCGAGCGAGTCTGTGCAGAAAGCGATAGGTCCTACCATGCTACATAAAATCATTGTTGTATATCGAGGTATGGAAATGGTTGTTTGTGAAGAATTGTAACCGATAAGAGGCAGTGTCTGCCCTTACAATGGAAGCATTCATTCGTCCGTTCTATCCACGTTTTCATCGAAAGTACAAAATTGTTGCTTCTTGCCGCATTTGTAATTACAAAGATAAGATGCCATTTTTTCGATGATTTTTCGTATCAGTTTCTTCTGCATCAGCACATTACCATTCCAAATTATGCGCAGTATCTTGCTGTAAATCAACAATATACTGTGTAAATAGATTCCAAGTCCCCTTGAAACGGTTTGCCATTCTCCGCTGTCAAATTCGGCTTGACGTATACAGCTTGTTTTAATTCCTGTGCCATAGCTGTGGTCGCTTCCTTGCAAGAGAGCATAGCTGTGGCATATTTTGTCTGGCTGCGTTCGTTGCTTCGCCTAGGTGAAGAGGCGAATTCACTTTAGTGAACAGCCATTTTCACTAGGGTGGAATAGTTGCTTCACTTAGGTGGAATATCAAACGGAACGGAGTGAAGATACGATAGGAACAGGTTCTTATTACATACGCAACAAGGTTCAATAGCCGAAACAAACAGTATCCTGTCCTGTCAGATATAAACTATGATGCCCACGAGTAGCCGGAAGGCAGTGGGGGGCTGACCCTACCTCCTGTCCGCTGGTATTCCCGAATGCGAGCATTCCCAAAAACGGATTTGTTTCCCCACCGACATACCAATTGAGGGGGATTTGAGAGACTTTTACACCGGAAGTGATTAGTAATGTGCATATTACTGTGACAGAGCGCTTTTGTGCTTTATGTATATCCTTATGCTAAAACCTAAATTTGAGTAAGAATAATCTATCAGAGGCTTTGTTTCTTCTTATTACGAATGACAGACGTATCACCTTTATCAGTTGGAATGAATCCCTACCCCATTCCTACTCAGGAAAGCTGCCAATGTATTCCTGCTGACTTTCAATTTCCTCGCCATCTCCGCCTTACTGGTTCCCGCCTCCAGCATAGCCTTAATTTTTTCTTCTTTTCCCGTAAGTTTATATTTCGAGTTATGTCCTCCCATGGGACGTCCCAACTTTTGTCCGGAGGCGATTCTGCGTGCAAGTCCCTCACGGGTACGTTGGGAAATCAAGTCACGTTCTATTTGTGCGGAGAGGGAAAAAGCGAATGCCAATATTTGAGATTGTATATTATTTCCCAGTTCATATTTCTCTTTCACCGTGAGCAGGATGACATTTTTCAACATACATGCATTCAGTATACTCATTACTTCCATCAATCTTCTTCCCAAACGAGAGATCTCCGACACAATCAATGTATCCCCTTTCTTTATTCTTTTCAATAGTACGCCAAGCTTTCTGTCTTTGGCTGACCGTGTTCCTGAAACCGTTTCTTCCACCCACACATCAATTTGGAAATCCCTCTGTTTGGCAAAACGATTTATCTCGAACCGCTGGTTCTCTAAAGTCTGTTTATCAGTTGAAACCCGAATATACGCATATATCATAGCTGCATCATTAAGTTTTTTATTGAATAAGGAACGCCAATCTAACTTATATTATCAGAGAAGGAAAGTTTCACCGGATCTTATTGAGGTTTTCTAAGAAGAATTAAGTATCTCCAACTATTCAAGCTCAAAAAACAGAGAAATCTGCTTAATCCTTGCCTTTACAAGATAAAACGATTGTCCAATAGAATGAAAAAATTGTCTATGATAATAGTATAAATCACTGATAATCAATATTGTTATATTAAAACTGGATTGATCATCTTTAAGACGATTTTCGCAGTATAATAGATTT